>Ga0325403_1004641_pt1 | contig 12800 bp, 6 predicted proteins | sample PopdelMetagenome_19_FD_205665 | JGI IMG/M metagenome (GOLD analysis project Ga0325403, IMG submission 205665) | Populus deltoides microbial communities from Bellville, Georgia, United States - Xylem-PdKOR-R4 | ecosystem: Host-associated > Plants > Phyllosphere > Stem > Wood/Secondary xylem...
TTGAATTTTCAAGTAGATAATTAACAAAAAGTAAATTCTATGTGATTGATTGAAAAATTAACAAGCTTCGAAGGGACAATTTGTAATTAAACATATAATTAACAATTAAAGAATATATAAAGGTTTAGGCTAATCTAAAAAACAATACATACAGAAAGGATCAGAGCCATTAAAATACACACTATTATGTTATAAAATTGTCAAAGTAAAAATATCCTTTTTATTTGTATTTTGAACAATGAATTCTTGCCCTATCCCTATATGTGTGTTTAAACCCTTCTTATCTCTCGAATTATGCTAATTCAAAAAAATTGAGATAAAAGAATTTTGAAGAGTTGAGACGAAAAACTCAAATTGTTTATTTTTGAAATCTTGGGGATCCAATTGAGATAAAAGAATTTTCCGGGAACTCAATTGAGATTTGAGTTATAATTTGGGGACTACTGTTGAGATTTACCAAAAAAATTATTTGTTATGTACATATATACCTCTTGTTGTTTCTATGCACTAAAGCTGCCTACTCAAAAGCAAGAAAAATTCTTGACATATATGATATATGATGATATAAGAAGAAAAATAAAAAAATCAGAAGTAATAATTGAAGATTTGTATGATTTTGAATTTGTTCTGATGAAAAATTACATTGCAGGTAGAACATGAAGTGAAACTTGTTGTAGGCGTGGAGAAAGAAATTGAACATCTCAAAAACAATTTCCAAGCTATCCGTGATGTCCTTGAAGACGCAGAGAGAAAACAGCTGAAGGATGCTGCTGTAAAACATTGGCTGAACAACCTCAAAGATGTGTCTTATGATATGGATGATGTGTTGGATGAGTGGAGTACTGCAGTTCTGAAATGGGAAATGGAGGAAGCAGAAAATGCTTTAGCTCCAAAATCGGTGGTATTTTCCTTCCTGCGCTCCTGCTGCTTTTGTTTCCGTCGGGCGGAGCAAGCAGAAAATGCTTTAGCTCCAAAATCGGTGGTGTCTTCCTTCCTGTGCTCCTTCTGCTGTAGTTTCCGTCGGGTGGCTCGACGTCATGATATCGCCCATAAGATTATAGAAGTTGGTCAAAAACTGGAAGATATAGCCAAACGGAAAGCTATGTTTGGTTTTGAATTGCATAAGGCCATCGAAAAAGAACCCGACCGGCAAACCACTTCCTTTGTTGATGTATCTAGGGTGCACGGACGAGAAGATGAGAAGAAAAATGTGATCAGCAAGTTGTTGTGCGACAGCAGTCAAGAAGGAAGGAAAGTTCAAGTCATCTCCATTGTGGGAATGGGAGGGTTAGGGAAAACAACTCTTGCCCAACTAGCCTACAATGCTGATGAGATTAAGACTTATTTTGAGAAGAGAATATGGGTGTGTGTCTCACATCCTTTTGATGAGAACACGGTTGCGAAGGCCATAATTGAAGATCTTAGCGGGGCAGCTCCAAATTTAGTAGAGCTGGAACCACTTTGTAAAAGAATTTCTGAATCTATCGAGGGAAAGAAGTTCCTTCTTGTACTTGATGATGTGTGGGAAGATAATCCTAGAAAATGGGAGCCACTGAAAGAATCTCTCAAGTGTGGAGCCCCGGGAAGCCGAATCTTAGTGACTACTCGTAAGGATACAGTAGCAAAGATGATGGAATCTGATTATTCTTTGCTCCTTGGGAAGTTGACGGACGAGGAGTGCTGGTCGGTATTCAGTCAGGTAGCGTTCTATGGGAGAAGCCAGGATGCATGTGAAATGTTCACTGAGATTGGCAGGCAAATTGTATATAGGTGTAAGGGTTTGCCTCTTGCTGCGAAGACACTAGGAGGTCTCATGCAATCTAAAACAACTACAGAAGACTGGGACAATATTTTATCTAATGAACTATGGGAAATAGAGGAGGTTGAAAAGGGCATATTTCCCCCTTTGCTTCTGAGTTATTATGATTTACCTGTTGCCATAAGAAGCTGTTTCACATACTGTGCCATGTTTCCTAAAGATCATGTGATGGAGAGAGGGAAATTAATTAAAATGTGGATGGCACAAGGTTACCTCAAGGCATCACCGAGTAAAGAAATGGAGCTGGTTGGTAAGGGCTACTTCGAAATCTTAGCTACGCGTGCTTTCTTCCAGGATTTTCAAGAAACGGACGAGGACTCTATAAAGTTCAAGATGCATGACATAGTGCATGATTTCGCCCAGTTTTTGATGAAGGATGAATGCTTCACGGTGGAAACTGATGTTCTGAAGAGACAGAAAACTGAGTCTTTCTATGAAAGAGCTCGTCATGCAATTATGACAGTTTCCAATTGGGCACGATTCCCTCAGTCCATCTACAACGCAAGAAAACTCCGCAGCCTCCTGATCAGGTCTTTTAACGATACCGCAATCAGCAACCCGCTGCTGGAATTGCTCCGCAACTTGACGTATTTGAGGTTATTTGATTTGAGTGCATCTCAGATTGAAGGAATTTCAAGTGACGTGGGGAAATTGTTGCATCTGAGGTACCTCGATTTCTCTTACTGTAAATGGTTAAAGGAACTGCCTGAAACAATAAGTGATTTATATAATTTGCAGTCCTTAGATCTTACTTGGTGTGTTGCTCTAAAGAAATTACCTCAAAAGATGAGAAAGCTCATCAGATTGAGGCATTTGGAGATATTCGGTTCAGGTGTAGCCTTCCTGCCGAGAGGAATAGAGGAATTAACTTCTCTTCGAACATTAACAAATTTCATTGTTAGTGGAGGTGGGGGTCAAAGTGGTGCAGCTAATCTTGGTGAATTGGGAAACTTAAGTCACCTTCGAGGGACTCTTTGGATAGAGAAACTTCTAAATGTCAGAGATGTGAACGAAGCCGTGAAAGCCGAAATCAAGAAGAAGAAGTACCTGATTGGTTTATATCTGCTGTTCAATAGAGATGAAACAGATCTGCGAGTTGACGAGAATGCTTTAGTTGAAGCTTTGCAACCACCATCAAACTTGCAAGTTTTATGCATATCTGAATTCAGAGGGACCTTGTTACCGAAATGGATCATGTCGTTAACCAAATTAAGGGGGCTTGATATCTCTCACTGTGGAAGCTTCGAGGTTCTGCCTCCTTTCGGAAGATTACCATACCTTGAGAAACTAAAAATAGGTGTGAAAACAAGAAAGTTGGATGTTGGATTTTTAGGATTAGGACCTGTTAACAATGGCAGTGAAGGTATATCAAAGAAAGGAGAAAACGGAGAAATGGCGCCGGTTTCTGCTTTCCCGAAGCTGAAAGAACTCTTTATCTGGAAAATGGAAGAGTTGGAAGGGTGGGACGGAATTGGAACGAGCTTGGGAGAAAAAGATACAAGGACAGCAATAATGCCACAACTTCGAGAATTAGAAGTCAAGGGCTGTACCAAGTTGAAAGCACTGCCAGACTATGTTCTTACAGCACCACTAGTGGAATTGAGGATGAATGAATGCCCCCTTCTTTCAGAACGTTACGAGGAGGAGAAGGGTGAAGACTGGCACCAGATTTCTCACATCTCAGAAATCGAAATTAATTACCAGCGTAGTAAGAGACCACCACGGAACTCTTAGGTTCTGCCGATGATACAGAGCAACAGGAAAGTTCTCCTACCCCTCAGACTCCTTAAGTGTCAAAGATCATCATCAGGTATTTAACTATATTTTGTTTTCATAGAGAAAAACTCTGAGCAAAAGATGCTGCTTTCACTTAATAAAATTTCTGATTCTTTTAGTAAGCACGTTCCTGCCTTGGCTTTCGCTTATGACCCGTTTCTGATTTTCTTTCTTGTTTACTTGACAGCCTTACGGTATTCGTAGATACTTGATCATTGGCCCTGAGGTGGTTCTCTCATAATCGAGATGATTTGGTTTCTATCTTCGTCTGTCAGTTGGATTCACAAACTTTTGAATTCAAGTTCTGTAAATTTGTTTGGATCTGTTGTTGGTTTGGACAATACTGATGCATGCTTGTTGTCTGATAATATTTATTACTATGGTTGGATATTCTTTTTATGGCTGTTTATAGGCTGATTATCTAATAATCTAAGACCAACGCGTGCTGATGTTATCATAATCCGGTTTATCAGATCATTGGTATGGATATTGGACAGGCTATCAACCCTACACAATCATTTGTAAGCTCCAGATGCTCCTGTTTCAATCATGGTAATGTAGAGAGCCATGGATAAGAAGAAGTTTCTTTAAATTTGCAGCTAAGATTGTTGCTGATAAATTTTTCTGTGAAGAGACTTTTAAAAAATTGTCAAGATTTGGCCATTGAAAAGTAGTGTGATTTGTTTGATCTAAAATTCAAAATTTTAGGGTTTTTTATTTTATTTTAGAAGAACACTTAATAAACATTATAAGAAGATCACAATGAACAAGTTTATTAACTCAAAAAAACCCTAAATTGTTTTAAAAAACAGAAAAATGAATTAGTGATTTAAGTAGATTAGACTGAAGAAATCTCATTTAAATATTCTATAATATAATACTGTCAAAGGGTGTGCATATTTATGCCCCCGTGCTTTTTTTTAGAAAAAAATTTATTATTTTTTTTTAAAAAAATTATGATGTTTTTATTTTTATTTTTAATACCTCAATGTTATAAATAAAAAATATTATTTTAATATATTTTTAAATAAAAAAACAATTTAAATTTATTTATTAATAAATACATAAGCACTGCACATGCTTACGATCTAGAAAAAAAGTAAGAACAACAAGGAAATTCAAGTTACAAATGGACCCTGTTTGAAAAAGAAATAAATTCAAACTTTGATGTTCTGAAGCATCTTGAAAGGTCTTAATACCATACTTGTAATCATTTGACCCCCTTAATTTAAGTTGAAAGCAACATAGTTTAAAGTGCCAATTGATTTTAACCAGATTTATATATATCCATAACCACTAATAATTATGTAAGAACACAAATTTTATGTAAAAATATTTGATTGAATAAAAATACTCTTAAATCTATCAATTTTTTTTTTTTATCATTTTTGTTTTCAAGAACTTTTCAGCAATAATAGTACAAGGGTAACAATACAGTTACTCAGCAATAATGCTTAACCGACAAATTTAACTATGTATATTTTTATTTAAATTTTTATGAGTGCTGTGGTGATTTATTTTTAAATTATTTTTTATTTTAAAAAATTATTTTTGATGTTGACATATCAAAACAATTTTAAAAAATAAAAATCAAATTAATTTTAAAAAAATCAAAATTTTTAGTATTATGTGCCTTTTTATCATTAGCTTTATATGAGCGTTGATCATGACCGAACCGAATGTGTGCAACATTTTATTCCTTACAATTTATCTTACTGACTGTAATTCTTCAAGTTTACAGATACATTAATATAAATAGATGTCATTTTATTTATAAATATCAGTTTGATATTAGTAAAATTCAATTTAAAAAATAATCTTTTTCTTTTTTTAATTTTTCTCTACAAATTCTTTGTTTACATTCATAAAAAAATCAAAACAGAAATTCTTAAGAAACTTATAAAAACTATTGTTTATAAGTTTCAAGGTTTTATTATATTCTAAAAATATATTGCTTTAACCTTGTAATAAATATAATAAAAACAATTAATACTTTAAAAATAATAATTTTTATGCTAAAATTATATTTATTAAACCCACTGGATTGTCACTTCCACTAAAATATTAATAGAAACTAAAAAACCTTTAAGTTGGCTACTATTTATATAAACAATGAATCTCTCTTTTTCCTTTTTTTAAAATTTTTAAACTCCTTTTCAATTATATCCTTTTACTGTTTAATTATATGAAATTAGAAGAAAAAACTTAAGTTCAGACACTGCTCATTCATATGAGCAGTTAACCTCATGTCTAGTTGTCCACTAATTAGATCATACCAATTTCACCTTCACGACTAATATTGTCGATATATTGCACAACTCATTGTGTCCGCTGACACGGGAGTGGACTGTGGACGGTAAAAAGATTGTTTTTAGAATCGCTGTCAAATTGCATATAATTTTTTTTTTTTTTTTTTATCAAAGATAATTATATTGTACTGTATTCAACATAAATTCGTTATATTTCTTTTAAAAGTCATGGATTTTTTTTATGAGAAAAGAGAAATTAGGTAAGTTTGAAATGATTACTTTAACATTTATATTACTTAGTATTTATATTAACTTAAGTTAATAGATATGTATTACTATTAAGAATCCATTAATTCATTGAGACCTATATAATCAAATCCAATATAATATGGTGCAATTCACAATTTCTTTGTGAATTAATTTTCACTTATCATTTATAAAATCATAATTAAATCATCTATTAATATCTCTTGCATTTTGCATTTTCTAACCAAAATACTTAAGTCTATATATAAAAAAAACTACAAACTGTGAGGACTAGTTATAAACTAGTATATTCGTGCGTGCTATATTGCTCGTTGGATTATTCTTTTTTAAAACTTAAAAAAATTGTTAAGATCTAGTATGAAGATTTTTTTGGTAATATCATTAAATTTAATCAAACGATTCAATCTTGAAACCTGCCAACATGGCTCCTTGCCTAGCTCAAGTTTCCAATTAAATCGCGTGAGAGCTTATCCAAAATGAATAAATCAATTTAATAGATCTAAAGACAACTTGGATGACTGGTAAAAATATGACATAACTTTTAAAAAAACTTTAAGATGTCAATATTTTAAAAAAATATATTGAGAAGATACCGTATTGCATCAACCTCAGTCACCCTGCGACCTGAGTCATGAACTTCAATAACTTTGTTATTTTTGTAAATTATTTTTATTTAATTTTATGATAAAAATAGATGCTTTCAAAATCAAGTACTAACCCTACAAAAAATATTTATTTGAGATCGTGATAACCTTATAGAAAGTAGACAAAAATAAACCATAAATTCCATTTCCCAACCAATCCAATATTGAAAAAGAGTGAAATAAAAAAATAATTAAAAAAATTAAAGGACCAAAAACTATAAAACAAATCAGGTTTGATGGGTAAACCCGTCAAACCCCTGAATCGGGGTCAACACGTTAAATTTATAAACTAGGTAATGGACTCTATTGACATTAATAACTTGTTTTTTTTAACTATTATTTGTTTAACTATATGACAACAAAAATAGAGTACCGTTAAATCGACTGTCAAACCAATATTCAGATTTTTTTAAGATTATGATAATCTCATAGAAAGCAAAACAAAACAAACTATGAAACTCAATCCTCGATCAGCCTAATATCAAAGGATGAAATTGAAAAAAAAATGAATTTAAAACAAAAGAAAAGGAGAAAAGTTAAACTCGTCAAATTTGCGAATAGGCCCATGAACTTTCTAAAATTTAAAAACATGTTTTTTTGTCAAAAATTTTTTTTTAACTATACGATAAAAAAAATAAATGATCACATAATCGAGTTCAATTAGAAAAAAAAAATGTACCTTGCTAAATTTGCAAACCGAGGCAACTAAGGTTACCTCGTCAAAGTTATAAACCAGGTCATTAACTCTGCAAAGTTTAATAACCTAGTTTTTTTAAAAAATTATTTTTTATTTAACTAATTTTTTTTAAAAAATAGACCATATTGCGATTCTGAAATATTTTTCTGATACCAATTTGATGTTGTGATATTTTTTTGATACCGCAATAACCATATAAAAGGAAAAATAAAACAAATTATTAACTCTAAATCCTAATAAACACATAATATAAGGACATAATATTAAAAAAATCAATAACCAAAGAAAAAAAAGGTCAAAGTGCAAAAAAAAAAAAAAAACACACACACACACACAATGAATTATTATTGTAATCTACAATGCTAATGTTTTCCCCACTTCTTTTAGCTTTATACTTAATACCTAATTAATAAGGACTAAATTAAAAAAAAATCAATAACCAAAAAAAAAAAAGTTAAAATACAAAAATATAAATATTGTAGATTATTATTGTAATACACGGTGCTAATGAGTGTAGAGAAACAATATTTTCCTCAAACCTTTTAGCTTTATACTTAATTTTATTTAACTAAAGTTTTTTTAAAAATAAACCATACTACGATGCTAAGATATTTTTTTTTATATTAACCTGATGCTGAGATATTATTTTATATTGAGATAATTATATAAAAGGAAAATTAAAATAAACATTATAGATTACAGCCAATTATCAACTCTAAATCTCAATAAAAACATAATATAAGGATTAAATAAAAAAAATAATCAAAGAAAGAAAATGGGGTCAATATATATATATATATATATATATATATATATATATATATATATATATATATATTGTGAATTACTATTATAATCCACAGTGATAATAGATAAGGAGAAACAATGTTTACCCCACACCTTTTAGCTTTATATTAGTCTTGACTTTTATGCTTTGCTCCTAAGCCTAACTATTTGTTTTTAGATGTTTAGGTATTAAAATGAAGTTAATAGATGACATAAAAAAATTGATCATGACATGTGTAACCATGCTAATTAGGATTAAGTTAACAAAGGTTAACAAATGTTTAATTATTATTTTTATTATTAATAATAATATTATTATTATTTTGTTTTTATCACTATTTTCATAATTAACATTATTATGATTGTTTTTGTTGCTGATAGCCCTTTTTTATCCCCCACACAACAAAAAGAAGAAAATACAAAAAATATCATAATACAGAGGACAGTTTGAGAGGAGGAGAGAACGAGATTTGGGGGGACAAATGAACGGACAGAAATCAAAAGGAGAGAAAAAGAAGAGAGAAACAGAGAAGAAAAAAAGAGAGAAAGAAACAGGGAAAAACAGAGAGAGAAAGGAAGAAAGGAAAGGGAAGGGGAAACGAAAGAGAAAGGAAAACACAGGGGAGCAAGAAAGGAAAAAAAAGGAAACGCAGAAGAAGAACGAGAAAACAGAGGAAAAGAGAAGAAAAAACAGTCTCTCTCCCTTTGTCACTAACAGTAGTACCACCACCGCCACAACGCCACCGCGAGTCACCGTCAACATCAGCAAACACGCCGCTCCTACTCCAGGTAAGCTCCTTCCCCTCCTCCGTTCCATCTTCTCACATGTTCCCCTTCCCTGTTTCATTTGCATGCAGAACGTGAGCCATTCACGTTCTGCTGCAAATGAATTATAATTAGCAGCACAGTAACCAGTTAATGGTTTCCCTGGCTGGACTTTTCAACCCAGTCCATACGGCTGGCTGGGTCCAGCCTTATATAAAGGAGGTTTTTTCATCTGGGCCGGTATCGGCCCATATTATGTGGTCTCAGCCCATATATTTGGTCTGAGCCAAAACCCAGCCCATCAATATTATAACAATATATAATATTATATTATATATTATTTTAAAATAAAAAATTCTGAAAAAAAATAAAAAATCCTTTTAATTTTTTTTGGCTTTTTCGTGTATTTTCTACCATTTTTTATTGATATTAATTTATATTTTTATATTATAAAGATACAAATTCGGTATTAAAATATTGATTTTTACCGAAACAAAACAAAATTACATGAAAAAAAAAACTTGTTTTTACGTTAATCTCTCAAAAGATAAAAAATAATCATATCATATTTTTATACAGTATACAAATTTCAAAAAATGTGTTACATAGCCTTCACTCTCTGAGTCTTCGTTGTGCTAGGAAGACAGGAAGGACCATATGTCTTTTGATCGTAAGCTTTCCGTAAGTGTATATATATAAAAAAGAAAATCAAAAGACTCTAATACCCTGACCCTAATGCATTAAATTTCTTGAATCCAAGGATACATTTATAATTCAACTGTATATAAAAAACAAAAAAAATACTTAAATACCCTTACCTGAAACAATTGATTTTTTTTTACTCTAGGGGTATATTTGTTATTTTACTGTTCATAAAATAATGTATAAACAAAAATACTCTCACACAAATTAATAGTAACAAATGGCTTGTGTGAAAATATCAAAATACCCCTTAATTCAAAGACAAACAATTTTTTTGCCAAGGCTATAGACAACACTCTACTATCATAGTGAATAATGAAGTGAGTATATACAATGATTCTCCTCTGCATTTTAGTATATTTGTTATACTTAATATTTAATTATTTAGAACTAAATTAAAAGAAATCAAAAAATAAAATAAAAAAAGGTAAAAAAAAACATTATGGATTACAAATCCAAAGTGCTAATGGGTTTTTCCACGCCTTTTAGCTTTATACTTAATTTTATTAAACTAAACTTTTTAAAAACGGGATCATACTAAGATGCTAAAATATTTTTTTGATATCAACTTGATGCTAAAATATTTTTTTTATATCGCGATAACCATATAAAAGATAAATAAAATAAAATTATCAACTCTAATCCCAATAAACACATAATATAAGGACTAAATTAAAAAAAAAATCAATAACCAAAGAAAAAATGGTAAAAATGAAAAAAAAAACATTATGAATTACTATTATAATCTACGGTATTAATAGGTGTGGGATAACACTGTTTTTCCTACACCTTTTAGCTTTATACTTAATATTTAATTAATAAAAACTAAATTTAAAATAACAAAAAAAAGATCAAAATGAAAAAAAAAAACATTGTGGACATTACTAATAGGTGTGGGGAAATAATATTTTCCCTACACCTTTTATCTTAATATTTAATACTTAATTAATAAGAATTAAATTAAAAAAATAACAATAACTAAAGAAAAAAATCAAAAACCAAAACAAAATTAAATTATTATTATAATTTACGGTGACAATGAATGTGAAAACATAATATTAATTTTCACGGCTTCATACTTATGAAGTTGTGTCGGCAACCCGACATTAAGAGTATGTTTGGCAGTGTGGTAGTGGTTGTTTTTCAAATAGCTTTTCGTGTCGAAATACATGTCAATGATGTTTTTTTATTTTTTAAAAATTATTTTTGACATCAGCACATCAAAATGATCCTAAAAGTATAAACCATACTCAATTTTAGTAAAAAAAAAAAATTAAAATTTAATCAAACACAGATTCAACCGCAAAGCCAAACAGGCTCTAAAGTAAAGAGGAAAATGTGCGTTTTGATCTTCAGGTTTCTGTTAGCGTTGATCATGACCAAATGTGTACCACATATTTTTCCTTGCTTTTTCTCTGAGTCTTCGTCTTGCCAGGAAGATAGGAAGGACCATATGTCTTTAATTTGATCGTCAGGTTTCTGTTAGCGTTGATCATGACCAAATGTGTACCACATATTTTTCCTTGCTTTTTCTCTGAGTCTTCGTCTTGCCAGGAAGACAGGAAGGACCATATGTCTTTAATTTGATCGTAAGCTTTCTGTAAGCGTTGACCATGACCGAGTGCGTTTCTCGTTAGTACTGTAATTGTCTTGTTTTGCCTTGGAAACTTCAAGTGAAGGCTCCTTACATTTTGTTTTCCTTTTTTTCTTCTCTATTTTGGATCGTCTGCGTCGCATTTAGAATGGGCTCATGATGTACGTTGACGAGCTTGACTTACTAAGTGGAAGCCATGAATTAGAGGTCTTCCGCTTCTTTTGTGGGAACTCTTCATGTAGTTTCCTAATGCTTTATCTGTGGGACAGTGACCATGCAATAATTCGAAGACTTTAATTTGTGGCCATTGATTTCCTTTCATATTGATCAAGATGGTAGTCGATGTCTGTATATATATCCTATAAACCTTTTCAGCAAAGTTTAACAAACCCAATATTTTATTTCCCTGAAGTTTTTCTCTCTCAATTAATGTTCGGAGGAATATTCAGGCACCTCTTTGGTGGTGCGTATGCAGCCCTTCTTTTGCTAGTGATCCTATCCACCCACCATGGTTGCAGTGCTAGAAAGAACAACAATTACTGCGCTCCTTCTTCTTGCGGCAATATCCATAATATTAGCTACCCTTTTCGATTAAATACCGATCCTGAAAGCTGCGGCATCAAAACTTATGAACTTGCTTGTGAAAACAACGTACGTCCAGCTTTATACTTGAACATGGTAAAATATTATGTTCAGGCAATCAATTACAGTGACTTCACAATTCGACTTGTGGAAGCTGGTGTTCAGCAGGATGATTGCTTCTCCATCCCTCATCATTCTATTATGCCATATATTTCGCCCTCGGCGTATTATGATCGACGTTATATTGGATATCAAGTAATAACTTTTATATGTTGCGAAAATCAAATACTGCATCCTCCATATCATTTTTTGGACACTTCTTCTTGCAAAAATGGCAGTAGTACTGCATATAATTCTTATTCGTTTAGCAGTATCTCTTCTCCCAGCTGCATCAAGGAAGGTTATTCCTATGTCATTACTGGTGATGCGCACTTTAAAGATATACCGGACTTATGCCGTATAAATTTGATTTATACTGTGCCTGGATTTCTTCTGCCAGAAAATTGGACCAATATGTCCTACATAGATGTCCATGATGTTTTGGTACAGGGGTTCGAGCTTTCATGGTTGTCGGCCTGTTGTCATTCTGTCAAGAAAAACCACTGCGAACTTAATGAATCCACCAGGAAAAACTATTGTAGAAATGGTACGTACTCTCTCTCTCTCTCTCTCTGCTTACCTCAAGTACTGTATTGTAATTATCGATACCGTATTTGCTTTATTTTATATTGATAAAAACTCGCAAGAAATCTTCTACAAGTCAATATTAATGATTTCTATTGTGATGATAGAGAAATAAAAATTAATAATGCTCCAATATTGCTTGGTTTCCGTTTATGTGTTAAGGGTTTAAAATTCTGCCTGTCTGCATGCTAATTAATCTCTTAAGAAGATTTAAATCAATTATTTTAATTTGACT
>Ga0325403_1004643_pt1 | contig 12798 bp, 4 predicted proteins | sample PopdelMetagenome_19_FD_205665 | JGI IMG/M metagenome (GOLD analysis project Ga0325403, IMG submission 205665) | Populus deltoides microbial communities from Bellville, Georgia, United States - Xylem-PdKOR-R4 | ecosystem: Host-associated > Plants > Phyllosphere > Stem > Wood/Secondary xylem...
GGTAAAAAACAAAAGGAAAAAGAGAGAAATCAAAAGGCATCAAGAAAAGAAGAATTCATTAGACATCATTACTCTTTTATTACGAGAAACAAATGGTAAACCACTCCAAGGATAAGTTTAAGATGGGTAGTAGTTTTCATTTACTTCATGATAGATCAGATTAATTGAGTTGCATGTAAACTTATATGAATATTTATTTTAATAATAATAAAAAAAACAGATAATAATTGTTTTCTAAAATATTTTTTGTTTAAAAATATATTAAATAATATTTTTTTAATATTTAAAATTTATTTTTGATATCAACATGTTAAATTAATTCAAACTCATAAAAAAATTAATTTAAAACAAAAAAATTCAAAAAATTTCTAAAATACTTTTAAAACATAAAAATAAACATGTTACTGATATTTCTTAGAACCCTATAATAAAGTAAAGAGAAAAATACCATGTTAAAATTATTCTATACTTCTAAGAACATAATCGCACTCTAGCCTGCAATCTTATAATGTCAAAAGGATATTTGAAGAAAAAAAAGAAAAAAAAAAGAGACTTCTCTAAACCTCATCGAAGCATTTCGGGGTTTGCCCAGACAATTATTATGAATAATTTACTATAAATAAATAAATTACAAACCATCCCCGTGAGATTCAAAGAGGTTTTTATACTTCGTATATTTTTAGAAAACAATTTATTTTATTGCTGTTATAAACATTTTATTCAAAAATAAAATACTTTTTACCTTTTGATCTTGTCATTAAAAAACAATCCGGAAGATGTTTTTAAAATATTGGATGGGTTATGAAAAACAAATTTAAAATATCTTATTAAATGAATCAATATAAATTTACAGGTTGTGTTGTATTGTGATTGGAATTAATGTAATTGTTTTTTAAAGTATTTTTTTTAAAAAAAATATATTAAAATAATATTTTTAGTTTTGTAAATTTATTTTTGATTTCAATTTATTAAAACGATTCAAAAATACTAAAATAATTAATTTAAAATAAAAAAATATTTTAATAAAAAAATGTTAAAACTCAATAAAAAATATAAAAAAATCTGGAAGATGTTTTTAAAATGTTGAATGTGTTATGAAAAATAAATTTAAAATATCTTATTAAATGAATAAATATAATCTTCGTGATTTCACAGGATATATTGTGATGTGATTGGAATTAGTATAATTGTTATTTTTTAAAGTATTTTTTATTTAAAGATATATTAAAATAATATTTTTAGTTTTGCAAATTTGTTTTTGATATATTATTAAAACGATTTAAAAATATAAAAATAATTAATTTAAAATAAAAAAACATGTTAATTATATATATATATATATATTATCAATTTACTGCATGGAAATGGATCGAATAAATCCGTCACCATCATTAGGATTTTAACAAACGAGAGACCTTTCCTGTTTATTATTATTTTTTTTTTCCTCACCGTCCGTGGGGGCCATTTAAGCACCGTCCCGATTCTATGGATGAATATCAAGATTCATAACATAATTTTGGAAAATCAAGAACTCCAATTTCCAAATGGGTAGGCTAATCTTCCACTGTAATTGAACATGATGAGCTGTGGGTCCTTTTCTGTCGAGCTTCTTGATACCGACTTTCATTCTCCGAGCACAATGCCCGTCTCTCATCATTAAAAGTGGAATGGGTGTCTGCCCTTTCTAAAGATTTGGGGATTCTATCAATTTCGACTTTATATTGTTGGTATACCTCCCTTTTCTTTTTCTTTTTTTTATATTTAAAAGTGTAATAAAAATTATTTTTTAAATTATTTTTTATAAATATATTAAAATAATAAAAAATTAAAAATGATCTGAAAATACTAAAAAAATAGTAATTTAAAATAAATAAAAATTTCAATTTTTTTAAATATTTTTGAAATGCAAGAACAAATAAAATTTTAATGCTTAGATTTTTTTTATTTTTTATAAAAATACATTTTAAAAAAACTGTCAACCAAGTAAAGTACTAGACATGTAATAAAAATATGTTTAGTTCCAAACATATAAAAACATTGTAATCATTATAAAAATCTAGAACCCATATTAAATAAATATGTAAGTTGCAAAAAATATAGGAAAAAAAACAATCATGTAAACTAAATAACTATTGAAATTATATGTAAATAAAACTAGTATATAGTACTTGTTGAAATCCTTAAAAATATCTAATTTAAAATTTTCAATTTTTATACTTAAGGTTTTATTGGTATTAGTCCTCAAGGGGCATAGCGTGATGGTAAAGGGTTTGAGATCTGCACAGCAGGTCCCAAATTCGAGTCAGGGCGTGCACCTCTTGTAAGAGCCTGGGACAGACGGGGTTTTACTCCCTCACCTGGGCCCACAAAGTACGCTTTCCGGGGGGTGAGGTTTCCTCGAATCCAAAAAAAAAAGTTTTATTGGTATTAACTTGGTGCAAAATAATTTTCTTCAACAAGCCGCCCAGATTTTTAACAATACCTTTTTATTTAAATACACTTTTAAATAAAAACTATTAAACTCAAAAGAACAATACTCAATATTTCTCTCTGCAAAAAGCGAACCTAAGCTTTAGAGTAAAAAAAAAATGAAAAAACAAGTTTTTAGAAAAACCAATAATAATAAGAGAAAATAACAAAAAAAATACTCTATGTTTTTCCACCCATCTAGGACACTTATTTATAAGACTTGAAAATAAAAATATTAATACTCATAATTCATGAATATTTTATTAATTATAATAAATGTTTATATTCATGAATTACTCATAATCCATGAATATCCACAATTCATGAAAGAATTTATGAATCTTTATAGTTAATGAATTACTCATGTTTAATGAAAGAATCAATGAATTATTTATAATAACATTAATTCTCATTACATAATTAATATGTTAGTTCATATATTAAGATATTTTAGAAATTAAAAAAATACTAATCAAACAAAATTTAATAACAACTACTTTTTATTAATCAAATTGAAGCCTAAACTTATGAGCTCAAAAGTTCATTGTCGAATTCACAAATCTATTTTATATTTGAAATTCTTGTTATCTAAAGGTTTCTAGAGCAACCTTTTATTTATTTTCAATTTATTTTTAAAGAATATATTAATATTTTATAACAAAATATTCAAGTTGGATTATAAAATCTAACATGATTTTAATCTAAAAGGTGAATAAACCTCACATATAATTTAGTCTCAAAACATCTTTCATAAGCAAAATTCAACACATTTTGGATGAATTTCAAATTTTCCAAGGCCATCAACCGCAAACAATCTAACAATTCAACGATTTAGAGGACAAAATAAATTTAAATTCTAAATCATTATAACGAGTAATTAGAAGAACCTTCGTAGGGCCAGCTACCCCATCGACCTACAAGACGAGAAATTTCTTGGGCGAAGCTTCGGACTGCGTAATGTTCAAGAATGGTGGTGGCCTCCAGCTTCATTCAATGCCTTGAAGTTTACTTGAAATGTTCTACACGCCGCCGGTGGCTGTTATGTTTTCTGTAGCAATATATTTTTTTTTAATATTAAAATAAATGTTTGTATTAGCTTGCTTATAATTTTAAAATTAATAATTATATAAATTTTTAATGATAATAAAACTTGAATCGGTAACATTTAAAAAATAAATCTAATATTTTACCAATTAAACAACATTTCTCATTATATTTTTGTTATTGGTTTTAAATTATTTATGTTATTGGTTTTAAATTTTAATTTATGAATTTTATAAGATTAGATTTTATTTTATATAATCTAAAGGTATTTATTTTTCAGGTATATTTAAGAGAATAGATTCTCTGAGATTTGATTTAAAAAATTTAAAAAGAGAATTGGAATTTCTTATTTATCAGCCTAGGCTTTCTTGTGACACTTTTTTATTCGATCCTATTATTGCTCGTGACTTTTGATTGCCAAGCAATGTCATGTTCCTGATATTATACGTGTCGGATCATTCAAGGCACCCTAACAAATGACGTGGCAATCATTCTGGAGTTTTTGGATCGAACGTTAAGATTTGAATTTAAAAAAAATTAAGGAATGAAACTACTAAGTTAATTCCTTAACTTTATATTAATTTCTTACTATATTTAGATAGCATTTGAAAACACGGGCTAATCCATAATTTTTAAAAATTTTAAATTTTTTTATATATTTTAGATCATTTTAATACATTGATCTCAAAAATAATTTTTTAAAAATAAAAAAATATCATCTTAATGTATTTTAAAATGAAAAATACTTTAAAAACAATCGCAGCTACATTATCGAACAGGCCATTAAAAACATATGTATAACGTTGAATTCATGAATATATATATATATATATATATATATATATATATATATAAAAGCAAAGAAAGAATATTTCTCAACCTTTCTCGCAATAAAAGAAAAGAATAACTTTTTAGTGCAATCCATGAGTGGAAATTATGATAATTTTGTTCAGTAAAATGATATCCATTCTGAAGACGGTTTTCTTCCGCTTATTCTCGGATCCTAATTTATCCACTCGTTGGCTTACACAATTCAGTTAAGGTGTTATAAAGACTCGTCATGCTAAATGAATTCCTTTTGGTCATTACTAGGGTTCAATTCATAGAGAGAGCAGGATAAATTAAATTAAAAAAAACCTAAGTCTCTTCTTGAAATTACTGTAGACTATTTCAGTAATCATTGTGGATTACAATTTTCATTTTTGTTTCTTTGATATTTTTAATCTTTGGGTCCTTTTTTTTTTTTTAGCTTGGTCCTTTTGTAGTGCAATAATTGGCGGGTTGTTTTGTTTGCCTATGAATAAGGATTCCAAGGTATTATTGATGAAATATTTTGCTGCTTGATTGCGGGTTATTTTTAATTGATGTAATGGCTTATTTTAGTTGTCTAAATATAAGGATTTCACAATATCAAATAAAAGTTCTGGTGCTTAGCTTGATTTGTTACAGTAAATCTAAATTATGTTGATGTAAAGCAATTAAGGCTTGAAGAACCAAATTTGAAGCTAAAACAAATATAGGAGACTAAAGTTAATAGACAACGAAAATTAGTTGGTACATGCAATACACGCTCTAATAAGTTAAGGAAGGCACTATGCGTGCGGCTTCTTTCAATGACTAAACATTGCCATCTATATTGCACATGTCCCCATAATCATGATGATATATCACTGATTATAACTTTTTTTTCTCTTTTTTATTGAGATTTTCTAATCGATCCAAAATTCGTAGTTGTCCTCTTATTTTATTATCATTTTAAATTTGATTTTTATTTTTTTTATTGTTAATTATTATGGGTCCTTTCATGAATTTTTTTTCAATTTCATCATTCAATTTTTAATCAAGTTCTAGTTGTCCTCTCATTTTTTTTCAAACTTGTTACTCATTCTTTTGATTGATATTTTTTTATTTAGTGTACATTTGTAAAATTGATTTTTTTATCATTCAATCCAAACTTGTAAGTTGTCTTCTTAATTGTTTTTTCAAATTTAGTCCTCATTCTTTCATTTTAATTTTTTTTTCTTTGAGTCCTTTTGTAAAATTGATTTTTTTATTTTATCGTTTAATATTAGATTGATTGAGAATTAAATTTTGTTGTTTTTCTCAATGGTATGATCTTTGTCTCAAGACCTAGGTCATAAGTTTAAAAAGTAAATTCGGGTTGACATCAGTCTTTTTTTAAGGTTTGTGTTTTTGCATTGATTTTGTTATTTAATTTTATCATTCGACATTGAGATTTTTTTTTTGAAATTGAGCGTTGTCATTTTCTTGGATTTACTTTTTACTGGGTAATCCTAATGTCATGACATGACTCGTGAGTTTAGCTGGTTAGCTTAAGTTTACTTGGGTCTTCTTTATTTTTTTTAAAAAATAATATTATTTCAATTTTATCTTTCAATATTGGATTGATTTTAAAATTGAGCTTCATAATTTTTCTTATTATTCCTTCTATTGCGATATCCCACTGGCATGAAAAGTCATGGGGTTTGCAAGTTTTTTTAATTGAGTTTTTTTTATTTCATCATTCTACATTGTTTTTTTTTAGGAATTGGGCTATGTATTTTTTTCTATTGGGTTATCTTAGTCTCATGATCTAGATTGCAAGTTTGACATGCTAACTCATGTTAACTCCCATATTAAGTTGACTAAGAATTGAGTTTCGTCATTTTGTTTTCTTTTGGTATGGATTCTTTTTTTGTTGATTATCATGATCACTTTTCTTGGTTTAATTCAGTACATTTACTATCGTTGTTTTATTATCATCAAATTAAATAATACCATTTTATTTGACCCAATTGGGTTTATAACCCAAGTTGCAGATTTTTCTTCTTCAAAACATGCTTGTGTCACCTAGTTTAACTAGAACTAGAAACCTTAACTGGTCTTCATAGTTCTAAATAACATGTTGGTTGTCTAATAGGAAAGATATTTATCACCCTACATATCCTGCCGAAGATAAGTTACTTTTTTCTTTCATGACTAAGGTACTTATTGTGCTTTGTTAAGATTTGTCTAAACTAGTCCTAATCCTAAGATAATAGTCTAGGACTTGGGCCTGACAACGAGGTCCAATCTTTACTTTTAGAATATGAGTGTTGGATACGAGACAATGACAATGATCAATTTAAGCTTTGGCTCTTTATACTTAAAATAGGCCTGAAGATCTTTACTCACACTCAGATTACCTTAATGGCTCATATTAATCCAACCTAAACTCAGTCACAATGATGGAGGTGATATTTTGACACATGAAAAAAAGAGAATGAATGTTTACATATAAAAAACCATGTTTTCAAACATATGCCAAAATAAGATTTAAATGTTATATATTTTATTTTGAGAAAAATAATGTTGTCATCTCAAAGGTATTCTGCTAGTAGGAGAGCGGTTTCTTGTATGATACAAAAGTGAATAAAAAAGTGCCTTTTAACTCATAAATCAAGTTCACATTTCAGAAAAATAATACACGTATGTATGTATGCATGTATAACTTAAAACATATCAATTTTATTTTAGTTTTCAACATCCAAAGAATAAGATTAGTTTAATGATCTTACTATTTTTAGTTTGAAAATAAATCATAAAAAGTAATTCAAAAATATTTTTTAAAAAATAAAAAGCTTTCAACATCCAATTGATGTAACTCATTTGAGGATTTATCAAGGGGTCAATCCTTTGATAAAAATCCCCACAAACCTTTATACACACATATAAAAAAGAAAATTCCATCATATTTTTCTTAATAATCTTTATGTAATTTTAAAATGTTTTTAAAAAATTAGTGCATTCATGCCCTCAATATTGACATTAGAATGGTTTGGAAGAGGGTCGATGTTTACAATAGAATTATTCACATTTCCCTCGAAGGATATCCAACCATGTTTAAATAGCATAATGACATATTTTATAAAATGCCCTGCATGTCTCGATATTATATCCAATTGCACTAAAATGATAAATCACATTTCTCCTTAAGCTTGTACTTGTAGGGGTAAGTCTAATTTGACCAGTTGTTAGTATAACTCTCCTAAAGGCATTGAAAAAGGTGATAACTTTTCTTGATTTCAGATTATATATTCTAGGTATTATGATTATAAGAGTAAGGTTGAGTATTCCAATGGTATGGACATTGGTTGTGGTTAAAATGTTAGGTGTTTTGGTAATAAGGTTATTGATTGTTTGAGGTGGTGCTTAGAAAAAAATGTCAGTATTAATGGTATTTGGGTTATTTGAGAGTGTAGGGTAAACTTGATAAGATGGAGTATATGATGGAGGATTGATATTTTGAGTGAAGTATGGGTGATAAGGTCTTTTATGATGGTCTTTATAACCTTTTGGCTTATAGGTGTAATCATCCATTTAATGTACTTCAATCTCTCTTTGTTTTTACTAAAATGTCCTCCTTTACTTGGTTTTGACTTAATCATTTCATCAATTCTTCCAACTTTGATGGCCTGTTATATCCATTTAGCTATGAGCACAATTTTAACTAAACTAGTAGATCCATTTCCTAACAAGTACTCATAAAATGGACTATTAAAGGTGTTGATGAAAAGTGAAATTAATTATTTTTTCAAGAGAGACAGTTGAATACGGGCTATAACTTTTCACCAATGCTAGGTATTATTTTTTACAAATTCCTTACTTTTCTTATCTATCACTTGTAAGTTTGACCTGCTAGTCATGACTTTTAAATGAAACTTGTATTAACATATGAATTTATTTAGATATTTCAATTTCTTAATTTTACTTCCATCCAACATCATGCACCATGAAAGAGTAGTATCATTAAAACTCTTGTGGAAGAAATATATGAGTAGCCTATCATCTTTAATCATTTATATCATCTTACTATAAAAGATTCTCAGATGAATCTTCAGGCATTCAACTCCTATATATTTGGTGAATTTAGGCACCTTGAACTTTTAAGAGACTACTACATTTGGCACAAAGCATATCTTTGATGTCTTTATAGAATCATCAAATTCATGTCATTAATCTTTTTTAGGCATTCTTCCATTGCCAAAAATACTCTACCTCTTACTTCTTTTTAGGCTTTTCATTATTAATTTTTTTTGTAGTTAGCTCTAAAGTGAAGGTAGATATTACTTGTGAAAATACTAAAAAATGATAAGGAGCTTTTGGAAATCCCTGGTTTATTAGTTCAATATGAACTGCTTCTTGACAGGCAATCCTTTATGGATGAAAACTTGGAGTTACATATGAAGATTTTGGAGCAATTGAAATGTGTTGTAGATATGCATTCCTAATAAATTTTCTTAGTTGAACTGAATTTTTTTTTTAATCTATTATTAACCTTTTAATCTAATTGTATCAACTAGAAGCTATAGAAGCTGACCTAGACAGTGGTGGCATATGCTAGTCATATTTAGTGCAAGACTCGCACGTTGAGGATTTTGTGTTGCTAAGCACGTGTGCTTAATGCTCTATCGTTGAAACTTGCTAAATAAGACAAAAAAACCTGGTTCTCAGGTGGAAGATGATGAAGATAGTGACTAGGTTGATTTAGGAGCAATGTCTATTGTTTTTAGGCAAATTTAATGGTTGGGTTTGTGATGTTTATTAGTGTTTTGAGTCTTTTTGATATGGGTTGAAGGGTAGTTTGAGGTTGATGGATTGTGTTTTAAGAGGTGATTGGGTGGCAATTTGAGAGGTGGCAGTAGGTTGTCATTAAGGAGAGATTGAGTGTTTGTTGTTTGAAAGAGGAAGCTTTGGTTCGAATGAGTCCAATGGTGTGTTCCATGGATTGACTTGGCTGGAAACTAGTTAGAGATGTGGGATATGACAATTGAAAAGGACAAGTGGATTTAGTGGATGTTTGTTTACGCGGTAGCTTTAGCTTTTAAAGCAAACCGTGTAAACTAGGTGTTTGGTAACATGAAAAAAACAATTTATTGTTTGGTGAGCCCCATAATTTTTTCATCAAACTGGCGTTTTGCACACAACAGCTGGGAGCTGCTTCTTTTGTAATTCACCCGGGCACTGTTCATAACAGTGCTCATGCCAAGGGATGTCAGGTGAATTAAATTCACCTGCAACGCGAGAAGCATTCACCTGACACTGTTTGCGTGAACAATGTTTAACTAAAAGTACTTTTTATAATTTTTTTCAAACTACAACTATAATAGCTACTATAATACCGAACACACTCTTAGAAATAAGAGTAAAGAACATAGCTAGGGTGTTTACCTTGGGAGAAAGGAGGAAGAAGATGAATAAAGGTTGCCTGTGTAATTTAGGTTGCTTGTGTCTTAGAGCGTGTTTGGTAGTGTGGTTGCGGGTGCTTTTCAAATAACTTTTCGTGCCAAAATGCATGCCAATGATGTTTTTTTATTTTTTAAAAATCATTTTTAACATCAACACTTCAAAACGATCCAAAACATACAAACCATATTCAATTTTAGTAAAAAAAAAAATCAAAATTTTTGGGAACGCAACCGCAGTCGCGTTCCCAAACATAGTCTTAATATATTCTCTCATTAGTTTTTCTCCTAATATTTTTTTTCTAGTGCCTCTCATACTTTTCTAAATTTTTTCTATGTATTGTGATTTATCCTTTTCATCGTTTATTGTCTCCTCATCTCTTTATCTTATAGTTGTTTTGGTGAGGGACTTAAACTTCTATATTTATTTTGATGCATATTTATTTACTTACCTCCATTCCACTCCATAATTTTTTATTCATTTTTCTCAAGATTTTTTTATTTTTTAAAAAATATATTGGAAAATATATAGTGGTTAAGAATCGGTTACTTCATTGATCTTCATCTAACTTTTATTCCGCCAAGGACACAATTTAATTAATACTGCTCATCTGCTGTCCACCCGGCCACGTCATAGAGAATGTTCCTATTCAAATTTTGGAGATTCCCCGTAGAATACCTTATGCATTAAGTTATCTGGCTCGTGACTCATTGTTTAGATTACAGTGCTTGTTTTTATCTTCCAAAGCTCGTAGTATCTGCTCGCACCATTTGCCGTCTTCGACTATTTTATTTCTATATATGCCAACGGCATAGAAATTGTTAAATCATATTATATATGTGGGCTGCCTTGATAATATCACCATGAAGCTAACTGCTATAAATTGTATATAAGCTAGTAACTATTTGTTATAGTTGAAATATTAATTAATATTATTGTTAAAAAATAATATAAATTATATCGTGTGATTTTATTTAATAATTTAAATTATTAAAATGAGATAATTTTTTAATATGGTATCAGAATTTTGATGACCTAGTGGTTATGTGTTTTAATTTTATTATTTTTATTTATTTGATAAAAATTAAATATAAAATAATGTGAATATGTATAAATTTCAAGATGAAAGTGTTTTTATTTAAGAAGATATATTAAAAAAATAATATAAATTATATATTGAGATTTTATTTAATAATTTAAATTAATGGAGTGAAATGCTTATTTAAAAATAAATAATAATAAAAGGATTGTGTAGTTATAACTTGGAAGCCTAGGACTGTTCTAAGTTATCGAGTCAGAGTAGAAGCTATACTTGACATACCAAACTGTGAGCTGCTAACCATTTTGAGATGGAAAATGCTATATTGTCCTTGGAGGGGTATTATTCTGATGTTGAAGAAAAGTCAAGTTCTGCAAATAAAAGTTCTGAAAGTGTGGATGGAGGGAAGACATGGAAGCAAACTCCGTTCTATTGTTCTGAGGGATTGGGACTGTCTGCAGGTGTTGATTCTCTTTGTTCCGAGGATGAAGTGCTGTATCAAGACGAGCAGGAATTGCAAGATCAAACATTGTTGGGTTATGCAACTTTTGATGATCTCAAATTTGATGGCTTGTCTCCGTCTATACAGAATTGTCAGGAGGAGATCACAAAGCTTGGTGAAATCGTCCAAAATGGGAATCAAGACAGCGAACACAAGAAGGACAAACGATCTGAGGAGTAATGCCTAGTTGGATTTCCCCGATTTAGAAAAGGTTAGTGAACAATGTCAAGGTGAATAGTAGCAGCTTTCTCTCTGTTAGCTTTTTGACCATGGCCATTTTGGAATGTAAATCGGCAAGGAACTCAAATTTTTCAAGTCCCAAGAGCTCCTTCAGGCGTTCGTAGTTTAAAAGAGCGAAAGGGCCAAATGATTCTAGAGTCTCAAACTAATTACGAACAAGACAGCTATGCTGAACCTTATCCAGACGTTTTCGCTTCAGTGACGAAATGTATAAACAATTTCCAGAAAGCATTCTTAAGATCCTCCCCGAAGAATGAAAAGAAACAGACTAGAAGAATCATTATCACGGAACGAGTTAGACCAGACAATTTGTATGAATCAATCCCAGTACTGGTAGTGTTCAACTGGTAAGCTTGTATCTCATAATCAATTCTCCACATAGTATTCTTCAAATTTCCACAGATCATGCTGGAAAAATTAAGATCAGGGAGGCCTTGAACGTACACGCACAAGGACTTCATAATTGATGCATGAACACTGCCTTTGAAGCTCTAATAAAATATGACCTCTCCCCTCTCAATTCTAATCAGATGAAATTTCAACTTGTGTGCAACTGAACATTCTGAACATTTCTTCTCCATTCTCAAACAAAAACACTTCTCTACCGGCGGGCTTCTCTGGGCCAAACAAGAAGTACAGAGATTAGTAGCGGGAGTTTCTTGTGCGCATAGAGGAGGCTTAATATATGACAGCACCAACCTCCAACACAACCATAGCTACTGTACAAAGCTTCCTCCTTGTACACTTAGGAACCTTTCTGTCGTGGGATCAAATCATGAACTTCACACTTGGAATAGATTTACCACGTACCGATTCAAAAGGACCATATTTGTGCATAGAAAAGATTACTCAAGCAATATGACAATATCTAAATTTCATTTATCTAATAAAGACACTACGACATTTTATGTTTTACCTGCCTCCTTTCTGACACAAGAACCTTCAAGTTTCCACAGATTAACCTCACCCCTTCCCCCACGATGACAAGCGCACAAAAAAAATTATGAACTGCCAATGGAAATACACAAGTTCCCAGAAAGTTTTCTTTTAAACAAACTTAAGACTGATAGTGATAGAGATTTTTCTTTCCAGGAACAAAAAAGCAGTGAACTCTACCAGAAAATAATCACAGAAGGAATCAAGGTAATATCATCAGTTATCTTTTCTTATTTTGTTTTGTTTTCTATCCACACGCCACATAACCAGAAACCTTACAATCTCACAATTATCTACCAAATCATACCACCCGCCACCCTCCAAAGACAACTTGATGTGTTGT
>Ga0325403_1004644_pt1 | contig 12798 bp, 8 predicted proteins | sample PopdelMetagenome_19_FD_205665 | JGI IMG/M metagenome (GOLD analysis project Ga0325403, IMG submission 205665) | Populus deltoides microbial communities from Bellville, Georgia, United States - Xylem-PdKOR-R4 | ecosystem: Host-associated > Plants > Phyllosphere > Stem > Wood/Secondary xylem...
CAATGAAAAAGATGATTTCATTCCAATTACAACTTTTGTTAGTTTTTTATTAGAAGGACGTAAATATCATTTCTTTATTTTAATGAACAGTATAAATTATATGTTTTGGATCACAATGTTTTACAGTAGCCTTTTAAGTTTTCTTTTCTAATTATAATTAACATATTTCTTAGGAATTATATTAATATTTTAGTTTATTTGTTAAATAGATATGAGATTTAATTTAATTATCAGTACTGGCATATATTTTGTATTGTCATGTAAGAAAAAAAAAGAAGTTTCTTTTTATATAAATGGTATAATTCTCTCTTTAATTTTGACAATTAGAATATTTTTAAGATAAGACGGTATATTTAAATTTCTTTAAAATAAAATAATATATTTTAATGTTCATTAATAAAGTCCTCTTAATATATACAGTAATTCGTAAGATACAAGAATATTTTTTTCTCAAATAATTTATTTCAATATAAAACTTATGGATAGTATTCTAAACAAATAAGGGTTTTTTTTCTTTGTTTTTTTTTAACTAATTTATTTAATTATCACACTTTTATGATACAACTTTATAGTTAGACTCACGTCCAATGCTATTGGGTCTAGTATTGCAGTCCAGACACTTTTATGCTAAGGATTAACCCAAGTTTAATGTTATTATTAATATTATAAATATTATTCTTGAATCAGACATTACAATTAAATCTAAAATTTTTAGATATAATTTTATAAAAAAATCTAATATTTTTAAATTTTAATTTTTTTTTAAATATAAAAAATAATTAACTCCCGGCAACTCATGATGCATGTAATAGCTGGAGTCATTTTCCGATCACTAAAACAAGACTTCCGGGGATTATCTATCACAGTAGTGACTATCAGTTTTCCAAACAAAACGACTCACCGGTCAACTCATACGCCTCCTCATTGACTTCCCTGTCTGCCGCATAGTAAGACAATTAAGATTTTATCTTATTTCCCGTTAATTACAAGCACGAGGGTCATGTAGGCGGAACTGGTCCATTTCTCATCCTTAAATTACTTGCGTGATGAATAATTCAATGGCCTTTAAAGCCTCAGATGGTGAAGCTTTTTGTCCTCGTGAGGTGTAGTATGATTCAAAAAAATTTGACATCTGTATAGCAGGTTTTAAATTTAAATCAGAACATATATTTTTTATAAAAATCTAGAATAATTGGGGTTTTATTTACTCATCTAAACCCACAAAGTACGCTTTTTAAGATATGAGATTTCTTCGAATTAAAAAAAATACAATTTAAGGATAGATTTCGAGGATTTCCCTCTAGATGTAAAATATGTTTATTTTTATGTTTTAAAAGTGTTTTTAAAAAAATTATTATTTTATTTTTTTGTTTTAAATTAATATTTTATGATATTTTCAGATTATTTTTAATGATTTATGTTAAAAATAATTTTTTTAAAATAAAAAAATATTATTTTAATATATTTCCGATCAAAAAACCACTTTGAAAAGTAATCAATACCATATTTCTAAATATCCTTGTAGATGACTGAATCCTCACACTTTCATACTATGCGTTACCAACCTCGTCTCTTAAGGTGTTTAAGAATGCAATTCAATTATTTTTTAAAGTGTTTTTTATTTAGAAATACATTAAAATATATTTTTTATTTTTTAAAAAATTATTTTTTATATGAACACTTTAAAACAATATGAGAACATATAAAAAATTATTTTTTAAATATATTTTTAAAATACAAAAACAAATTACATTGTTAAAAAGGAAAGTGATCAATGTTATACTCATCCAGTCATTTTCATTGATTTTACCAAACAACATCGTTGAATGTTTCCACTTATATCCTTCCATCCAAACTTTCCATGCAAATCAATTGAATATCCCATTGATCATGACACCTCCTTAATGACTTGTTAAATTTACAAGGAAATAAACAAAATTGATAGTGAGAATTTGAAATAAAATAAACTTATATATGAAAATCTCAATTTTTTAACTTTGGTTTTACACGGGATTAGATCTTTCTTTCTTTCTTTCTTTTATTTTTTATTTTTGTCATCTTATAGATTTAAAACATGTTTTATTTTTTAAATCCCAAGTCTACATGGGATTCATTTTTCCAACATTTTTAGTTTAAATTGATTTTTATTTTTTCATCATCGACTTTTAATTTTTAAACAACAAATTTAATAAACTAAATTTTTTTTTGCTAAAAATTATTATTATTTATGTTTTCAGATTATTTTGATGCACTGATATCAAAAATAATTTTTAAAAAATAAAAAAATATTATTTTGATATATTTCTAAATAAAAAATACTTTAAACTACAACCGCTATCAGATTTTTATATGAGTATCAAATGGATTTTGTTAACAAATTGAGATGGAAAACTGGCTCGAAGGAAGGGTAGGGTTGAATATCTTAAGTAATGTAAAGGGTAAAATTGATCGAAAACGATAGATGAAGGACAATATCGAGAACAAACCTAAATATAAAGGATTTTCTTAGCTAATCTCGAGGGAAAAAAAATATATAAAAAAAACCAAAAATACAACACATTTTTATTTCACAAGAAACTGATGGAAGCAGATTATCATAACTCTTACAAAGAAATTACAAGGAAATAGCCATGTTCGCCCTGGCTTGAGGACAAAGTTTTGCCTCATGTTCTCGTTGGGCAAAGAACGTGTATATGAACAAAGTGAGTCAGGCCTATCTTAGCCTCCAGACTGGACTAATAGCCTGTTTATTGCATGAACGCCTAGGTGAAATCCGTTTAGCCTGGTCAACAATCTACATTCCTTCTTCTCTTGGTTGTTTTTTTTTTAAAAATTTTTAAATATAATAAAATAATATATATTTTTTTATTTTTTAAAATTAATTTTTAACATTAACACATAAAAAAATAAAAAATATTAAAAAAATATTTTTTAAAAAATATAATTGCACCCTGAAAACAAACAAAATTGAAGCAGCATAGCTTGCTTTCATTGGTTGCCTAAAAGGAGGAAAGAAAAAAATCCAATTAAAGATTTGCTTTAATAATTCTCCAGGGAAAGGACAATGAAAGCTGAGTCCAGTTTTCCAACAAGTTGCATTGAGGTAGAGACAATGAGTTCTGAAGCTCCTAGGTTTTTGTTTTTGTTTTTTTTTTTTTCAGAAAAGAATATTTTTAAAAAAGTTGAATTAAACAGTTTATTTTTTCAAATTCATTGCCATTCTTTTCATCCTTCATCTTGTTATAAAGATAAGAGATATTTAATAAATAATATATTTTTTTAAAAATATTTTTGATATTAATATATTAAAACGATAAAAATATAAAAAAATAATTCTAAAAAAAACAATTAAAACTTTTAAAAACATAATACTAAACAACCACCTAAGAAGTCCAACTTCATGCTATATAGGCAAACTTTGATAAATTATATATGTTACTCAGTATACTGTCCTCATTGCTTCTAATTCTTGGAAGCAAAAATTACACTGAGTGTTTGTTTTTGTATTAAAAATATATTTCTTAAGATTTTTTTTTTAAATTAAATTTTTAAAAAATATTTTAAAAAATTAAACTTTGATCTCTCTCTCTCTCTCTCTCTCCCTCTCTGTTTTTTTTCTTTTTTTCAAGCTAGTCTCAAACGAGAATGGGGAGAGAGGATTAAGTTTAATGATTTTGGATTCATTTTATGATTTTAGTCCTCTATGTTCTTTTAACTACAGTAAAACCCCTTATGTTTCATGATTTTAGATTCAGAAGAGTCGTTATTGCCTTTCATGGTGGGTTTATGCATTCCAAAATTAGAAGTAGAGGGGCTGATTTGATCAAAGTTATTATAAAAGGGCCAGCTAACCAAAATCACATAATAAGCGGGCACCGTTTCCCCAAAGTACAAAATGAACCAAAAAGCTACTTATAACACAAGAAAACAAAACTAGTCATTAATTAATTAATTAATTGATTGATCAGGAGAGTCTTTAATAATAGGAATAAGGAAATAATAATTAATATATAATAAATGATACTAATAATCTAAAGCTGCTTGCTTGCTTTCTCTCTTGTTCCAAACTTATTGCAGAGAGACAGAGAGAGAGAGACAGAAAGAGAGAGCTCCTCTGCTGCCCTTTGGTGAAGGTTCTCTTTGATTTTCATTTTTTTTTTATTATCTTCATCGCCATTTCTCTTACTGCTTTTATATATTCAACCAAAAAAAAAAAACTAACACCAACAAAATCATTGGAAAAAAAAATTACTTCCAATCAAAGAGGCTTCGTGGAGAGAACCATCGTTTATAGACAGAGAGACACTAAAATTCCTCTTTAGTAACCACTTTTGATGCCTTAATCCTCCACTTCGATCTTCTCTCTTTAGAATACGTTAATAAAAAATGTGTCTTTTGATTTTGTCTCTCTGATTTTTCGCTGTCCTTTTTCTTCTTGGTATTGTGAGAGCAGATTTCTGGGTTTATTTAGTGAAATGATTCGTGGGTTTACTTGATTTTGGTGATGGGTCGGTGATGATTTTGGGTTGTTTTGTTCGTGGGCCCGCTGTGATTTTGTTTGCTTGGAGGAGTTTTGAGGTGAAAAGTTGCTGATTTGGGGTTTTGTGGAGGATTTGAGGCTAAAGGTTGGGCTTTTTTTCTTTGGGATAAAATCTCTGGTTGGTGTGGTTTCATGGTGGGTTGATAAAAATTGGTGCTTTGTTGATTCCATCTTTCTGGGGTATATTTGCTTGTTTTGCAGATTTCAGTGGACTGGTAATAAGGTAGGAATAAAGCTCTAACAATCTGGAAATCCCCCTTTGGGTTCTAAGGGATTGAATTGAATCATTTTCGTACAGTCAAATGGTTTTGGGGATTTTTTTATTTAAATTATCTCTTAGTATTGGCGTTTCGTGTTGGATTTTATTTTGAGGTGTATAATTCTGCTCTAAAGATAAGATGAGTTCAAGCATCACAGAAGGTTTGGTAAATCAGACCAGGCTCGTAGTTCATATAGCAGAAAATGGTCATTCACTTGAATTTGATTGTGATGAAACAACGCATGTGGAGGTGGTTATGCGTGATATCGAAAAAGTTGCTAGGATTAACTTCAATGACCAGCTTGTTCTGTGTTTGGAAAAGAAACTTGAACCTCAGCAGCCGCTTTCTGCTTACAAGCTTCCATCTAGCGATGGGGAAGTGTTTATATTTAACAGAGCAAGAATGCAAACCAATGCCCTTCCCCCTCCACTCGAACAAATTGATATACTTGAAATTGCAGACCCTCCACCACCACCTTCTTCGCATGACCCCCATCCTTTAGATGATGCTCCAGACCCAGCTTTGAGGGTTTTGCCTTCTTATGAGAAACAATTTAGGTACCATTACCATAGGGGCTATGCAATTTATAGTAGAACCCAAGTAAAGCATGAACATTGCCTGAGGTTATTGACGGAGCAAAAGGTTCAGGAGAGGGCAATGGAGGTTGCTAGGATTAATGTGCAGCAATTCTACAGGGCAATTCTTCAGAACTACTCAGAGTTCATCAAGCGGTATACACAACAACACAGGATACATTTAGATCTCTTAACAAATTTTGAGAGAGATTTAGAGAAACTGAGATCGATCAAGCTTCATCCAGCCTTGCAATCTGATTCACGGAAATGTTTAGTCGATTTTGTGAAGGAAGATAACTTGAGGAAGGCCGTGGATAATTGTAGCCATTCACATAGGCAGTTTGAGAAGAAGGTTTTAGAGTTTAAGCAAAAGTTTGGTGATGCAAAGCGCAAAGTGGAAGAATTATTTTCTTGTGGAGCTTCATCATCTATTAGGAATTTAGATCTTGCCATCAAGGAGCGTCAGCCAGCCATCAATGAAATGAAGAGCATAATGCAGTCTTTGAGGTTGGTTGACTTCAATTTCAAACATTTGAACTGCCTTCCTATTTGTTAATTTTTCTGTATGATTTTGTGCTTGTTAAAAATTTCTTGATTGATGCAGTAAGTTGAATTTTTTGAAGCATTGCTGTGATATTACATCTTAGCACTGTCAAGGATTGAGTTTCTAGCTTTCCCTGTAATTTCTGTGATATAGCTGGTTCATTGCTATGCCAATCTTATCTAATTCCTGGCCTGAGTTTTTTTTGCAAGTGACGAGCACATAGGAACACATGGTACGATGGCTGCTCAGTGGTGATTGCATTCAATATTAGTCACTAGTCTGTCTTTTTTATGGATGATATTACTTGGATTTTTGTTCTTTTTCAAAAGTAGTCCGTGTGTTTTAGATCTTTGATTCCCTCTTGTGGGCAGATAAATAAAAATATTTAAATGTACTCGCAACCTTTTCTCCATCTGATGCCTGTTGTGCTGTTGAATATTTTGTTAAAGACAACCTACATCTAGATTCTCACCTTAAAGGACAATAAGAGTAGCAGTCCAACTTTATGCTTTGGCTCAATGCCATTGGCCTGGCAATTTTTGTTTGAAGTAGGAGCTGGTCATAAATGAATCATGATTATGGACACGATTCACTTCTAGATTTCAATTTCAGCTGGTGTGTGTGTTTGGAAATTTTAAGACATTCAAGTGAGTGCAGTAACTTGATTGAATCATCAAGTACCCTGTTGGTGTTTTATCCACAAACCTTGGGACATAAGGAAAAGATAGAAAACCTAGAATTCATTAAGCTAATCCCTCAAAATCCAAAAGATGCGTTTCATGAATCTTTTATAACCTTAGTTTCCTGAAATCCACAAAAAAAAAAAAAAAAAAAGAATTCTGAAATTCAATTTTTAATTCTTTAAATCCTGATGGTTTTAAAGAAGCAAACTCCCCACTAAAGTAAAATACGAAATGGTGCTAATATGGTAACATTAATAAGTTCCCAAATCATAAATTTTTTGTCAATACCAATTTATAAGTAAAACCTAAAGTTTCTGTTTTTTCAAGTCATACTTATTGCTGCAGTAGTTAGGCTGGAGGAAGATAATGTACATACCACTGATTGATGGCTGTGAACTTGTATTTATGCAGGGACGATGTAAGCACGGTAAAGAAACTTGTGCATGATTGTCTGTCATGCCAGTTGTCCTCCTCAACTCGTCTCCATACTGAAGTTTCAGCCCTGGGTCTTATGTATGATGTCCATGAAAAGAGTCATTTGCCCACCATGCTGGCTGTTGGTGATTTAATTTCCAAGCTGCTTGGTTTTTGCAAGGATAAGAAGAACGAGATGAACATCTTTGTGCATGATTTCCTACAAAAGATCGCCTACGTTACTTTCCTCATGAAAGATGTGAAGTTAAGGTTTCCTGTTTTTAGAGAGGCAATGTTGCGTCAGGATGATATTTTTAGGGACCTAAAACTATTCCATGGGATTGGTTCTGCATACAGAGGCTGCCTTGCTGAAGTAGTGAGAAGAAAGGCTTCTATGAAACTTTACATGGGCATGGCTGGACAACTGGCTGAGCAGCTTGCTACAAGGAGGGAGGTTGAGGTTAGGAGACGGGAGGAGTTTCTGAAAGCATACAGTTCATATATACCAAGAGATATATTAGCATCAATGGGGTTATATGATACTCCTAATCAGTGTGATGTCAATATATCTCCATTTGACACTAATTTGCTTGACATTGACATCTCAGACTTGGACCGTTATGCTCCTGATTATTTGGTTGGACTTCCTTCAAAAAATGACAAGACTGCAACTTTGAAAGGCTCATTGTCTATGTCTAATGACAGTTCTCGCTCAGCTGAGATGGAAGAAATTGGTGAGGAAGCACTTGAGAAAGATTGCTCTGAGGAGCCCCTCGAGGGCTGTGAGTTGTTAGAGATTGCTGGAACTAGCAAGATGGAAGTTGAGAATGCAAAACTGAAAGCTGAACTAGCTTCTGCAATAGCCTTGATATGTTCCCTTTGCCCAGAAATTGAATACGAGTCAATGGATGAAAGTACAGTGGATAGTCCATTGAAGAATGCAGATAAGACAACTGAAGCCTTGCGGCTGAAAGATGAGTATGGAAAGCATCTCCAATCTTTGCTTAAGGCAAAGCAAATACAGTGTATGTCATATGAGAAGCGCATTCAAGAACTAGAGCAGAGATTGGCTGACCAGTATTTGCAGGGGCAGAAACTTTCAAATAGTAAAGATGCATCAGACTATGCTCTTTTGGCTGCAAAGACTGAAGACTTCAAACCAGAAATTTCCAGTGGTGAAGCACCCATGCCTTATGCAATGACCTCAGAGCCCATGGATGAGGTTTCTTGCATTTCTAATTCTTTGAATTCAAAGCTGGGGCTTTTCACCAGGCAACCAAGCAAAGGTAGAGAAGGGTTTGATGAAAATATGATGGACTCGTCTGGGATGTTCAATACTCAGTTGGATTCATCAATGGTGGAGCCACATCGTGAAGAGCTGCAAGTTTGTGATAAAGATGGGAAGGGTAAGATGGTGGGGCAACTGGGCATGTCACTGACAAACAGTTCCACAGCTGAGAGTATGCCGGAGCCTCTCGATGTCTCTCCTTCAGATGCAGTTGCTGAGCCTAAAGTCAGTGGTGACCATGGAATTATGTTAGAATTGCAAAATGCACTTGCAGAAAATTCAAAACAATTGAGTGAAACTGAAGCGAAGCTCAAGGCTGCTGTCGAGGAGGCTGCCATGCTTACTAGGGAGTTAGAAATGAGTCAGAAGCTCCTTGATGAATCTCAGGTACTGGCACTTCAACTATGTTTTGTAACCTGCAGTTTCTTGGTGTTTGTGTTGCTCTTATGTTTCAATTATATTGTTGAGTTATTGTTCCCGGTGATGTTTCATGTTACCTATATTTAGAAATTGTACCATGTTGCTCAACATTATTGAAATTCTTGGGTCATCATTTTTGTTAGTGCATATGGTTTGATGTTATTTATTGAACTTTCTGTTGTGGAAAGGCTTTTCAGTAGACAATAGATTCCTAAAATCCCTAATAAAGAATCATTTTCCTAAGTAATCAGCTTCCTGCAGTTCTTGAATTGTGTTTGGCTTCAATTTCCTTCTTTCTTTTTCTTTGCATAAAATTTATTATCAAATGCATTTATTAACTGGTCTTAACCTGTACTGATAATCTTAACTTCTTGCTATACAACAGATGAATTGTGCTCACTTGGAGAATTGCTTGCATGAAGCAAGAGAGGAAGCTCAAACCAATCTTTGTGCAGCTGACCGGAGGGCCTCAGAATATAATAAACTGCGTGCATCTGCTGTGAAACTCCATGGCCTTTTTGAAAGACATAGGTGCTGTGTATATGCTCCTGGTGGAGTTGCTGCTTTTGCTGATTCTTTGCGTGCTTTAGCTCAATCTATGGCCAAGTAATTTTCCAGAATCCTCCCCATTTTACTTTCTTCAGATAAACTTTAACTCTGTTGCAAAACTCAGTGCTCCTTACCCTCTTGCTTTGTCTTGAAATTTGTTGGTGTTGATGGAATTTTGTTTTGAAATAGCTTATCCTACACTATTTTAACCTCTTTCCTTTTCTCTCTACATTCAAATATTGATACCTGTTACTTATTGATATCTGTTACGAGAAATCTTAAAATGAAGGGTTGCAGGAATTCTTTTGGGGCTTCTTTCATAGTAATTTCTTATAGAGGTTGGCAGTGACATCAAATTTATATGGTGATCGCTGATGGACTGAATTGCTATCCTTCTTGTAAAATCTCATTTTTTTAAGTTTTGACAATGACAACAGCCATGGTTTCATTACTTTAATTTGATTATTTTCAGTTCCAGCAATGACAAAGATGATGAGGGTGCTGCTGAATTCCAGAAATGCATTAGTTTCCTTGCAGATAAAGTTGGTTTCTTGTCCACACACCTCGCAGAGCTGCTTGACAAGTACCCAAAGCTTGAAGCTGCAAACGAACAGCTTGGAAAAGAATTGGAAGAGAAGAAAGAGCTGGTTGTCACTTTATACAAAAAGCATCAACTTGAGAAGCAGGTATTCTTAACTTGCTGATGGTGTTCATGCTTCATTTTTGTACTCAAGTTGCCAAGGATGTTCAATTGCTGATTTACTGTTTACAAGCTCCAAAACTTGCTTTCCTTCTAACTACTGTACACGAATCTGCGACCCCCCCCCCCCCAAATCAATTGCTTGTGGTCATTGGTAGCTATTGGCCTTTGTTTCCAGTGGAGCCCTCAAACAGTGGTTGGTTATTTGATGCTTCTTTAGCAAGTTGTTACGTTTCAACTGTTACTTGCCATACCAATTTGTTTTGCCCTTTGATGTGCAGGGATCCCTTTTACATGGTGCCCTGTGCTTTTATCTTCTAACTACAAAAGCTTGATATCTTTGTTGATGTTTTTCTACAGGCAAACAAGGAAAGGATATCCTTTAGCCGTTTTGAAGTCCATGAGATTGCTGCATTTGTTCTGAACTCAGCTGGACATTATGAGGCTATCAACCGGAACACCTCTAACTACTACCTGTCTGCTGAATCTGTGGCCCTGTTCACAGACCATCTCCCAAGCCGCCCCAGCTACATTGTTGGGCAGATAGTGCATATAGAACGCCAAGCTGTAAAGCCATTGCTTCCTACCTCAACGAGGCCTGAGCATGGTAAGGTAGATGAAGTGGATCTTCTGACCACTGACCAAGGGACTGACCGTTTGAACTTCAATTTGGGACCGACTTCCAACCCATACAATCTTCCTATCGGGTGTGAATACTTTGTAGTGACAGTAGCCATGTTACCGGATTCAACCATTCATTCAGCGCCTCCTTCCTGATCCCCTGCTTCAGGCAGCAAGAAGTGATGGAAGAAAGAAAGTGTACATAGATAATAATTTAAAAAAAAGAAAAGAAAAAAGGACAAGTCCTCGTGTGGGAATTGAACTTGTTTTTCCTCCTTGTACAGTTGATGATCCAAATTAAGGTGATTCCCCCCTTTGTATATTAATCTATACTCTCTTCAAGCATGTACAAAATTAAAAAAAAAAATTTCAGAATATAATCAAGTTTGATCAAGAATTTCATGGACTGTAGCGTGAATTTAACCTAAATAAATCGTTAATTCCCTGCCAAAGATCTCAAACAACGTGGCAGTATCAAATTAATAAATAAATCTCTTAATCACAAGTCTATCTCAAGCGAACTTCTTAATTGCAAGTCCATCTCTAGGAAACCCTAAAAATAGTGGGGTCCAATACTTACAAAGACGTCGAATCCAAGTAAGATTCTTTTAGCTTTTTAATTCTAAACTACTAAAACTTGAAACGACAAACGAAATCTTGTGTTATTTACCCCTCTTGAATAGTTGAATGTGACCACCTGCAGCTTCTCTCTCTTCTTTTTAATTCAAATCAACACTTGCTCTTCTTCTCCTCCATCAGCATAGCTTTTCTTTATGCATGTGAGAATAGAGCACCAGAAACACTCGGTAAGCTGTTTTCTTTTCTTGTAGGAGCAGTCCATGAAATATTAAAGGACAAAGTATAATATTTGTACGTGTTCTTTCTTTCTTTCTTTCTTTCCTTTCTTTCTTCCTTTCTTTCTTTCTTTTCTTTCTTTTTCGTTAATTACTTGTTAAATTATAATTAATTTCTCAATCTTGATTTTGTACTAGATGCTAAACTGATTATTTTTCTTCCTATTAATTACGTGTAGGTTGGTTTAGATAGAAAAAGAAGTCGCCCAAACGAAGATACAACGATGAAGACGATGAACAGAAGAAGAATGTTTACAAGGAATAAGAGAATAGCCATAGAGAAAGACTATGATATTGATTTGCTTTTGAGCATCGACCATGCAGAGGGCTTAGACAACCCTAGCACCTATCCTTCAGTAACCACCAGGGATTACCGTGTTGTATTTTGGGTTCACCCAGATTATCAACTTGCAACATCTCGCGATCTAGGCTCTCCAGATCCTGTATGGAACCAGAAGTGTCGTATGAAGTTAGACAAGTCCAGGGATTGCAAGTTGTTGTATGTTGAGGTGCTTAGGTATGGATCCTCCTCTGAGAGTAACCCAGGAACCTCTAATGGCATGAGCTTGGTGGGTAGGGCTCAGATACCTCTACCGAACTTGTCAAGTAAAACTGATGGCCGCTATGGACTTGTGAGGCCTAAAGATGATGAATATAAGGCTGAGGGACACATTACTCTGTCAATGAAATTGGTGAAGATAGATATAATATAACGAGCAAAGGCCAATGATGAAATTATAGCTACAATGACATCTTCTTCTTCTTCTTCTTCTTCTCCAAAAAAAAGGGGTACGCAATATATAGAGGTTCTCATTATGAATATTGTTTTTTCAGTTTAGGATTAAATTTGATGAGTCTATCAATGTTAGAACTAATTTCTAATATGAAAATATTAGGTTTGAAGCATGTTTTCTTTACGTTTTTGTTCATTTCCCAAAGGGATATCATCGCTGATCTAGTTTCCATGCCTAAATATTAAGCACATCTGGTTTCTCTAATACCTTCAAAGACAAGGAGGAAACAAGTTATTTTAACCACTTTTCAACTTAATTAAATGCTTATCACAACGATGATTCAGCTATAGTCATGTTGTGAAAATTGGAAGATACTAAATTACAGATGTACGCGGCATGTTAGTATATGTATTCTACTGTGCATCCATGAGAGACTGCGATATTTAACTTTGGCAAGTATTGCTTCTTGAGGTCAGCACAAATGTAATTAAATTAAAATAATCGGAACTGTTTTTGCAATTACTTTGGATACAAAAATTAAGTTTTTTCTGTTGAACAAAAATCTGATAAGAATTTAGGTTCCACATTTATCTTTCGGATGTAGATTGAAATCTCA
>Ga0325403_1004646_pt1 | contig 12795 bp, 3 predicted proteins | sample PopdelMetagenome_19_FD_205665 | JGI IMG/M metagenome (GOLD analysis project Ga0325403, IMG submission 205665) | Populus deltoides microbial communities from Bellville, Georgia, United States - Xylem-PdKOR-R4 | ecosystem: Host-associated > Plants > Phyllosphere > Stem > Wood/Secondary xylem...
CTTCAGCTGCATACAGGACCTGGGATTGGGATGCTGCATTAAGTATTTGGAACTATGTATCTGACAAATAAATAGCTGTCGAAGCCCTTCACAACTCTTCCCATGTGTATAAACAAGTTTATCCTGTGTCCTGCACTCCTGTGCACTGTGTTTGTACCGCAAACATTTAGCATATTAATAAAGTTCTGGATCTAAATCTCATAGTTTTTTTTTGTTTTACATTGCTTGTATATGTTACGAATATGATTTGCATGAAGCAGTTTAGTATCTGGCATTTTATATTTATTCACAAGTTTGAGATTCAATTCATTTTAGTATCTAGAGAGGAAGATGGTCAAATATGGCCCTTAGGTTCTATATGTTTTCTCCACTTATTGTCAGCTACAGCATAAATCTCTACATGTGAATGTTAAAATGTGTCTGGGCAACCATGATTTAAGGTTGCATATTATGTCCATTGATGAACTTGACTTGAAAAGGTCAAGACGTGATGTTAAGACAAGGGCAACTTTAGTGTTTTTTTTTTTTTTTGTACAAGCAGGAAAAATAATTATGCCAAAGGACTGCTCTGAGGACCAATTATATTTGATGATCTTGTCAAAATAATGATCTTTCAGGGCCATTGAGTAAATGATGTTGTCTTCCCATGACAGATTGAAGTAGAACAAAATTGTCTCATGTTCTGTTGCAAATATGAAGAAATGCTTCCTTTAGAAAATACATCTCTCTGATTTCTCTCTAGAAAAAAGAAAAAGCAAGATGGATACTTCACACTTCCATTACTCTTAATTGTTTTGTTTCCTTAAAATTGCCCCAGTATAAGGATTTGCCTCATTTAGACTTGAACCACATAAATTTTTATTCTCTAGACACAATGCTTATGAAATAATAAAACTAACTTTCATCACTTACAACATACCAGATTGTAATTTGAAAGTTGATTTGTAAAGGGAAACCAATTAAAAATAATGACACCTCGGCATTAGAATTTATTGATGGCCAGTGCACAAAACATCAGACTTTGAGATGAGCATGTTCTGACGACAGCTTGGGCAACATCTTGTGCTCGCATCATCACAACCTACATTAAACAATTCTCAAATTTGTAAATATCCCATCTTCATCCTGGATCAATTAGAAGACATGATGTGATGTACATGATTCCCACGGGGAAAGAGAAGTTTCAGCCAAATTCAAGTGGTTTTACTAGTTCAGACTTAGAACACAGCTAATAAGAGGCTTGATTACAAGTCTCTGGACAATCAATGCACAAAGCACAAGCATGTTACCTGAGTGCTGCTGGAGATGGGTTGCAAGAGTGCGATTGCACCAGCAACCCCGGCTTTCGCACTAGCTATGGTGGCAGACGAGATCCCAGGGCAGCAGCGTAGCAATAAACAACAATGAGGGCTCTGGTCTGCTCAACCTGATCCCTCGAGTCATTTAACCACAAAGGTGCTGTGACCTGGTTGAGAACCATTTGAGAGTCCGGAGTTTAACTGTGGATGGTAAAGCATGAACATCATTGATCCTTGACTCGAGCAAATTTCAGCACCTCAGAGTGAAGATCATCAACAGAGGCAGCTGAAAATGTAGCACCAGATCGAATCCATTGATGACAGCACTAATGAAATGCTTGCATGATTCTACTAAATCCTATGTCATACATGCAGCTGCAAAAAAGGCAAGCATTCAGAGGTAGAGAGCATCTCAATATGATCCAGAAGTATAATTTTCTTCAACCAAAAAAGACCTTTCATAAGAATCCCAATGCAAAGAGCACTTCACACATGATGACAACTATACTGCACCAATAGCACAGAATCTCTTTATTCAGAAATTAACACTCGTTTGCGTACGCAAAAGGCAGGCATTACAAGTATCCGATCTAGTATAAACTTTCTGTAAATGATAAGCTAACAATTAGAGCACAGTTCAAAGACAGGTAAGTTCCCTACACAAAAAATCAACTCCAAGACTAACCAACTCCTTGTCTCTTAACTAACCAAACATTTGATAAACAATTAACTTAAAATATACCTCAAAACACTAAAAAATCCTATAAATTGACACACTTAATTGACAAAAAAAAAAAACCCTACAACTAATCCCTCCACTGAGCAACCACTAAATATGAAATTAAGATAAAATTCGAAGCAAAAACGTTCTGATATCATAAGAAAAGAATACATATTTCAACCAATAATTACTCATTAAATTAAAACATCAATGCTTACAACAACCCAATATACTAAGTAGCAATTATCTCCTCTCTCTTCCTACTTAAATGAACTGAAGCACACAAAATCTTTAAATCACACCGCCAATAAAGACTCAAAATTTAAAACAAAACCCATAATGTAACACCCCCACATAAGATGCCATTGATGCATCTTTAATCTTGTCAAAAACATGGCAAATTGGGATTTTGCGTACTCTTATTAAGTTATCTCTACATAGTCTAATATTTAGAATTATTGGCAGCCTCTCCCGTAAGGGAGGCTTCCAAAAATTGGCGGGCAAGATCAACCTAAAGTAGGGCTGAACTCACTCGCCTTAAAGATGTGTTCGATGTACAAGGTGTCGGCACGACTCGCCATCTCTAAACGATCATAGACAAGTCGCCTTTCACCCCTGACAAGACGGGTTAATCCATTACACCTTCTTAGAGCTTTATTTATATTCAAGGTCCTAAACCCTAAACTCACATCTTTTCGATGTGGGATAAATAGAAGGCTTTTTATTCCGTTGCTTTGCTTCTGTTATGACCATTTGGATTTTAAATATTATGGTGTTTTAAAACATGTTTAGCGTTATGGCTAAAATATTGTTTATTTAAAATTTTAAAAATTATTTAAGATTATTTTTTTATTTTTTTGTATTATTTTGATATGTTGATATCAAAAATAAATTTTTAAAAATAAAAAAATATTATTTTAATACATTTGCAAGTGAAAAATATTTTAAAACACAATATATATCAAACTCTCAAACAAGCACTTAGTGAACATTAAAATGCCATACCAACTTTTTTTAGTGTAAGAAAAAATATCCAAGCACTATAAGCGTGTTTAAAAAGGAAAAAAAAAATTTCATCTTGGATCATGGACCCAATTAGGTTAAATAAGCAGGTATTTATTTAATTAAATAATAAAAAACATACAATGACAATAAATAGATCAAATTAAACCAAAAGAACTGATTATAATAATATGTCAAAAAAAATGCTTGCCTAAAGAAAAAAAATCAAAACTCAATTCCTAACTAATCCAATGTGGAAAGATGAAATTGAAAAGACAAAAAAAACTAGACCTAAATCAACCTAAGTTAGTATACCAAACCTACTGTCATACCCCAATTCTGGGTTATTCTCAAAAAATCACTTCTTTTCTTTTCAAAATAAAAATCAAAAAAATAAAATAAAGGCTGGCAACATGGAGAAAGTAAACTGGGGAATCAAGCTGCAATTTTGGAGGAAATTCAAGGCCTAATTGCACCCTATTATGCCAAAAAATGGAGAAAAGTGCAAATTCAAGGTTAAATTAAATGATTATTGGATGAATTTGCATAAAAATTAAGTCCAAGAACATAATTAAATTTTCAATAGGCCAATTTGATTTAATCATGAGCCAAATTGAATTTTAATTATGTTTAAGAATTAATTTGGATCCAATTGAAGGATTTAATTAAGTGCAATGACTTAATTATACTTTAAATGGGTCAAATTAATTTTATTTGGGGCTTAATTGGTGAAAAATTAAGTTTGGGAGCCTAATTTGGGCTTAATTAAGAAGATTGAAATTTTAAGAGACCAAATTTAATTTTTACCAAGTTAATTAATTGAAATCAAGGGTAAAATCTTAAGAAAATTGAAGTTTTGGGGTCAACTAGGGGTTAAATTGATAAAATTCGCAGCCAAAGACCAATTAGCAAGAGGCGTCAAACTATAGGGGCTTAATTGACAAAAACCGGGGGTGAAATTGAAGAAATTGAAAGTTTAATGGTCAATTAGGGGTTAAATTGCATAAATCTGAGACCAAGAACCATATTGCAAAAAGCGCGTAAATCCGGGGCTCAAACGGTAATTCATCAAGGGCTTAATTACTTTAAATCAAAAGTTTATGGTCAATTAGGGGTTCCATTGAAACAATTGAAAGTTGAAGGAGTACATTGAACTTCGGTGAAATCCCTAATTTAACCTTAAACAACGTCGTTTTGATCATTAAAAAAAAACAAGAAGAAGAAGCAGATGACGCGTCGTTTGATTACTATTCATTATCTTCCCTGTTTTACCCGAAAGAAACTGTTTGGGTGCCTACTTTTCAGGTGCATTTAATACTTCATTTCTCCATCAAATCTAACAAACGTGCACGCAAATGGTCACCTGTAATTTCTCTATAACCTCATGTGAACAGCTCAGGATGAATAACAACGAGACGATGTCGGTGCCGGCCTAAATAGGCCAACTCAGACAGCCTTTTCCTGCAGATTTGACAACTCACGAGGTACATTTTGAGCCAACGGTTGGGATTGTTCCCAACCGAATTAAGGGTTGAAATCTTTCCCCTATGTAAACAATATTACCCTCTTTGATCTCCTATAAATAAGGGTGGATTTCATGCCCTGGAGAAGGAGAAAATCAAATGTAAAGATGGCCGAAAACCAGCCTTCCCCGCCCAGTTTTCCTGCAACCGGTTCTCTCTCTTATTTCTCTCTCCGTCGTGGCCCTCAGCCACCACCACCCTCATCACCAGTCTTCCCACCATCATCTCCACCACAAAAAGCTATCAAAACATCTCACGTGGTGGTTGCACTGCTTCTCTCTCTCCTCTGCAAAACTTTTCTTCTATGCCACCGCGACCCCAGCAGCAACAACCTCCCCGTCCAGAAGCTTTAGTCCCTCCTAACGGAAGGTAGGGTAGCAACTCTCTCCTCAGCCACTCCAACAATTCCAACCGCGAGTTTCCCCTCTCCTTTGCAAGCCTCTGCTTCTTCTTCTTCCAACTGCAACCAGAGTTAGTCGTTAGCCTCACCACCTCCAGTCACACCGTGCGCCACCAATCAGGCCGCCAACTCTCAACGCCAGGTAAGCCTCCCTCCTTTCTTTTTCTTCTTCCTCCCTTCTCTGCTACCACTACATGCAAACAGTGGAACATGAATTGTAATTCACGTTCCACTGTTCATACATTGAGTTACGAATAGTGCAATGTGAATTATAATTCACGTTGCACTATTCATGCAACTTAGTCACTGGGTTGTGCTAATGACTAAGTTACTTTGGGTTGGACCTGTCTTTGCCCTGCCCAGCCCAGTTGGTGGGCCGGGTCTAGCCTGTCCCCAAAATTTAAAAAAATGAAGAAGAATCTGTTGGGCCGAGTTCGACCCAACCATTTTGGGCTGATATATGCCCACCTATTTTCTGGGTCTGAGATCGGCCCAGTTAGTTGGGCTGCCCCAACCCACATGTTTTAATAATATGTTAATGTAATAATATATTATATGTTGTTATTATTATAATTTAAAAAAAAATTCAAAAAAATCTTAAATATTTTAAATTAATTACCCCTTTCAAAAAAAAAATTCATACATACAGCCAAATCCTAAAAATTTTCCAAGCACATTTTCATTAAAAATTGCATATTTCTTATGTTTTGAAAAGAAAAAAAAATGAATAGAATATCATAACAAGTTTATAATCATTCAGTAGGGTTTGGTCAAAATATTAAAAACCTTTTTCCAATCTTTTTTCTAGGATCTAGATGTAGACTTTAATATTTGTAGGGTAAAAAATTACATGATAAAGTACACCTTCAGATATTAAAGATACAAGGTGTAAGTAAATGCAATGCTAAAATTCAGACTTTAGAACGATTATGATTTAACCCAATAAGGTGGAGACTTTCTCATGAAGAGAGATCTACCTTGAACCTTTGAAAAGACCAACGAATAAAAATCCGACCTAGAAAAAAACAATCAAAGAACAATGCAGCTTACCTTAGGTAGGGTGCACTGGGGGTGATGCATCTTCCCCTTGCACAACCAGTCTCTTACCCAGACTCTAGCAGACTATATGTTCCTAGTGACCATAAAACTAGGTGGCGACTCCTAAACATTAAACATAATTTTATGATTAAATCCAAAACTCTTTCCAACACACAACACCTCATCAGGAGGCACGACTAAAGCCTCCATCGTCACCAGACGATGCGGCGTGCGCACCCCGCGACACCTACAACTCTGGTTATGAAGTTAAGATAACCTAATAGAAATAAAATAAAATAAAATAAAAACTACAAAGCTCAATTCCCAGCAAACTCAATAAAGAAGGGTAAAATAAAAAAAAAACAATTAACAAAACAAAACACCTGCAAACCCGTTAAACCCTGTTACCTAGATCATGCAAATGAGATACCCAAATAGAAGGGAAAATGAGAAAAGATATGAAGCACAATTTTAAAACCAACCCTATGTTGATGAATGAAACAAAAAAAAAATAAGATTAAAAAAATGACCCCAAAATAAGGCTCGAGATGATTTAGGCTAATTTATCAAACCTGTAGCTTAAGTCTTGAGATTATAATAATCTCATAGAAAGAACACTGAACAAAATCACGAAGCCCAATTCAAAAAAAATATCGAATGATGAAATTAAAAAAAATAGTGAAAAAAATCAAACTTAAAAAAAAGAAACAATGTCAACCCGAGTTAAGTTTTCAAAATTATAATCTGAGTCTTAAAACCGAGATCATCTCATCAATAAAAACAACGAAACTCAATTCTCAACAAATCCAATATTGACGGATTAAATTGAAAAAAAATCAAATCTACAAAAGGATTTAATAAAAAAAACTGCAATCAAAATAACAATGATAAATTTTAAAATAAAAGGAAATTTGAGAGGAAAACTTATAGTTTTGGATTGAATGGTAAAATAGAAAAATAAAATTCAATTTTACATAATGACCTAAAAAAAAATAACAATTAAAAGAATGAGGACCAAATGTTTTTTAAGAAAAAAAAAAGACAACTTAAAATTTGAATTGAAGAGCGAAATTAAAGAAAAAAAAAGAGTAAATTCTATAAAAGAACCTAGAAGAAAAATTAGCAATAAAAAAAATAAGAACCAAATCTTAAATGACAACAAAATAAGAGTACAACTCTGAACTTTGATGATAAGAGAAAGAAAATAAGAGGGGAAAAAAAACATTGTTGGCAACAAACTATTAATCTTCACATCACACCTGCCACCCTAGATGGAAGCTCATGTCATGTTTCTCCAACGTCATCGCGAAACATGGTGTTTCGCCATTAGAGAAACCCATACATGCCACTAAAGGGTTGTAGGTTCCTTCACATATTAGTGTATGCATTGCACGCGCTAACCAATATTAATATGCCCATTAACTTTAGTGCCTCATATTTTTTTTTATTGTGAAATTTGGTCTTCAAGCTTTAATTGCTTTAATTGCTTTAATTACTTTTTGTTGATATTACGATATCCATATACCTAAACAACTAAAATAAACCATTAAATCAATTCTAAAAAACACTAATAAAAAACTTTAACAAAAGCTTGAAAAATATAGAAAAGATGAGAAAAATTAAAACAAAAACTAGAAAAATTGAAATACCTAGAAACATAAGAGCTTGGAAGATTCCAAAAAAAAAAAAATTGAAATAACCCATGAAAATAAAAAATAATGAAAATTTAAAAAAATTCATGTTATGTAAGACAGTAAGTTTGTAAGTTGTAAAACTTATTTCATTGCCATGACATAAATGAAGTTTTATGGACGCAACTTTTTTCTTTTTTTAGGTTTTACAAGTTAATTTATTTTAAGAGACATTTTATTTGTTTTTAATGTTTTTATGTTTTCTATGATTTACTATGTTTTATGTTTTTATCTTTTAGTTTTTAGTTAGATCTTTTATATATATATATATATATATATAACTTACATTAGGGGCTTTAAATTCTTTTTGATTTTTTTTAACATAATAAAATTGCTTAATTACCCATAAAAAAAATTTACAAAACTATTTTCTAAAGGCTTTTGAGTCAAGTTTTGTAAATATTTATTATCAGCTTTATACTTAAAAGAGCTAGAAAGATCTTTATTATTAATATAAACAATAAATAATCAGTTGGCCATGAATACAAAAAATATATAAATTTATATCCATGAGTTTCTATTCTCGATAAGAGTTGATATCGCCTCCCATAAACATATCAGGAAAAGTAGAACAAAATCCATTGTTTTTTGATTGATTTTAGAGTGATTTTGGAGTTACTAAATGTTTTTTTTTTAGGTTTATATTATGTTTTTGGGATGTTTTCAAACAAACATAAATTAAAAATTGAGTTTTTAGGGTTCAAAAACTTAGATCTAATTTTTTTTGATCATCAGATACTTGAAACAATGACAAGTTCCATTATTTTTTTTTTCATTTACTTTTGTTTTGTAAATTCATCATTTAATGTTAAGTTGATTAAGAATTTAGTTTCATAGTTTTTTTCAATTTATTTTTTATAAGGTTATCTTAGTTTCATGATCCATATAATGAGTTTGGAAGGTTAATCCAAGATGAATCAAGTGTTTTTTTAATTGATTTTTTTTATTTTATCTTTAATTTTATATTGATTGAGAATTGAGTTTTATAATTTATTTTTATTTATTTTTTATTAGATTAACACGATCTCATGACACGGGTCATGGATCTGGTAGGTTAATACAAGTTAATTTATGTCAATCTTATATATAGTCATTTCAATATTTTTTTTTAACAAATATATCATTCAATATGTCATTATAAAATAAAATATTATTCCATATGCAATAAATTTTGAGTTCATTGACTAGAATCTTTTTAAGCTAAAAAAATATGTTAATAACTTCTAAATATCATTTACCCCCAATATAATTGTCAAGTCGCATTTTTTCAATTTTCAGCTACATATACAATTTTCTTTTGCCATATATATAGCTGAAACAGACCTCCTCAGATTAGACTCCAAAAAGTAGCCAAAAAGTTGATTTCATCTTGATTTGCCAGATCAAGTCTTGGATTTTGTATATGATTGTGTTAATTATTCAGAACATGGCTCTCGTTTTTTCTCTCATGAAGGTGTTGTATGCCAACCCTCTTTGACTATTATTATTAAGAGATGCACAGCGAAAGGAGCAAATCCACACATCATTATATTATCCAGTGTCCCTTTATTGTTGCTGCAATATACTTGACCATACCAGAGTAATCATTATTATCCAAAACAGATCAATGGCTTGATTGTGATTCCATCATCATGATTTATTTGTTATTATTGTGCACTTCTATTGGTATTTTCATTCGTTTTGTTGCCTTTTAGCAATACTTACACCTGGCTCTGGTGGTTATAACTGTGATTCTGTTATATTATTGGATTAGTCTCGACGTTCTCTTTTTCTCTAGATGATTCGGTGTGGTTTGGTGTAAAATTGCTTTTCTTTTATTTCTCTTTTTTCCTCAGATTGCATGCTTGCATGTTGACCATGCAAAAAATCATATCAGCCCTTCAATTTAGTTTTTTTTTTTATTTAGTTCCTCTTCTCTTATTTATAATTGTTTTTATTAACATTAATTATTTATAATTGGATTTTATTTTCGATTTCATTCCTAGTCATTTGATTTTTTTAATTTGTTTTCAAATTTGATCATTATTCTTTTAATTGTTATTTGTTTTGTTTTGTTTTGAATCATTTTCTTGATTGATTTGTTTTTTTTTCAATTCCACCCTTATGTATTTATTTTCATTTAATTTTTATGTCAAATTTAGTCCTAATTCTTTTAATTGTTATTTTTTTAAATCATTTTCTTAATGGATTTGTTTTTTACAATCCTTACCTAAACATTTAATTTCATTTGATTTTTCCCTAAACATTTAATTTCATTTAAATTTTATATTGAATTTAGTCCTAATTCTTTTAATTGCTTTTGTTTTTGTTTTGCTGTGTTTTTTTATTGATTTTTTCTCAATTTCATCTCTCAATATTTGTTTGATTAAGATTTTTGTTTATTTTTGTTTTTCTGGGTTTGCCTATAATGGGATCACCCCGGTCTAATGATCGGAGTCATAAATTTGAAGGATTAGCTCGAGTCGACTTTTATCTCTTTTGAAAGCAATTTTTTTGAATATTTTTTTACGGTAATATTTTTTTTTTGCTTTCCTATTTATAGGGTCATCTCAATTTCATGTCTTACGTCATATGTTTGATTTGTTGACCCGGTTTGGCTACTCGGCTTGCTCGAGGCTTTTTTTGTTTTACTTTGACAAGTTTTTAAGTTTTTAATTTTTAAATTGGCTTATAATAAACTTCTTGATAGGATCCGAATCCAGGGTTTCATAGGTTGTAAATTTTTTAAGATTTGACTATGTTTGGGATATTTGTCCAAATTTACTTGGTTTTTACAAATGTTTTCAATTTCACCCCCTATGATTTTTTTAATCTTTAAAATTATGACTACAAGGACAAGGTAGTGTTTAATTATTTACTGTATTGGAATAAAAAATGAAAATAATTGGGATAAAAGGATGTTTTTTGATATTTTGAAAAATCAGAAATGAATTTTTCCACCATATTACATAACACTATTTAAACTCAATCTAAAAGTGTTGCATAATAATATCTTAGTTAATTTAGGGTATGTTTATTTACGTGGCTACGTCATGTTTTTTTTAAATGATTTATTTTAATATTTTTTGATCGTTTAAATATATTGATGTCAAAAATAAATTTTTAAAAATAAAAAGTATATATTATTTTGATATATTTCAAAATAAAAAATAACCACTAATATAATACTAAACACTAACTTAGAGTCTACTTCAACCTCAATCACAAATTAAAAAAAATTAAAAAAATATTATTTTAATACATTATAAAATAAAAAATAACCAATACTATAATATTAAATTTAGAGTATATTTCAACCTCAACCATCCTGTAGCCCTCTTTCCGAGCCAAAGCCAGTCAGCACCTCCCAAAAGCTCTTCTTTGAAGATTAGAAAAAAAAAAAAAAAAAAAAAAAAAAAAAAAAAAAACCCCGCAGCCAGCCTTATCATCTCTCAGAACACTCCCTGCTGCAACCTGCTTAGTCACAGAGTCCCATCAGAATTGACTTTAATCCATCCACCAACTGGAAAAGATCAAGAGAGAAGACGTTTGCACGTAGTAGTATTGTTCTTTGACTTCTGGGTTTCCTCATATAAATGCAAGCCACTGAATTTCTTGGGCGAACGAAATCCGGAGTAAATTTTGCAAGCGAAGCCTGCCATGGGAAAAAATAACATAATAAGATGCGTGCCACGTTCAGAACGAAAAGATGAGTGCATAAGCACTGCTGTGAAGATGAATTCTATTTGAGGATCATGTCAAAATAGATGATTTTCATCATGGGGCAGACAAGTATCCCTGCTCGAGACAAATAATAGTACAAGGAGAGCTGGCAATGTCTGTGGGAGTGGAAGACAGTTGTTTGTGGGAGCAGACAAGTATCCCTGCTCGAGACAAATAATGGTATCAAGACTGCATTTTATCGGGTCAAAATCTTGTCCAATTCATCTAGATGCTTAGCTCGAACCAGATTTCAAATCTTAAATTTCATGAATTAATCCGCTTTGATTAAAGCTGAGTTTAACGGCTATATGGGTGGATAAAACCCAGAACTCCATACATACAACCTTAATCTTGTTTTTCATGCCTCATGCTCTGTTACAAATATGAAGAAATGCTCCCTCTAGAAAAGATGTATGTCTCTGTGATTCCTCTCTACAAAAAAACCAAAGAGCATAGTTTAATTATCATGTATATTTGTTTTCTTTCAATCAAATTGTCCCCCAGAAGGATTTCTTTCAATCAAACTATTACCAATTTCTCTATTTTTTATTATCAATTGGGACCCCAACTTGCACACCAACCCTTCAACTATTACCAATTCCTCAATTACGTTCTCTTAGGCAGTACAAAGCAGGAGTAATTAAATTGAAAAAACAAAAAAAATATTAAAAAAATCAAACCGTGAAAAAAACCAATTATAATTTTTAAAAAACAAACCGGTTTGGTTTTATAAATCTGAAATCGAAAAAACCAAACTGAGCCAAACCGGTTTGAACCGGTTTTTTTCATAAAATAACTGAACTGAAATCAATCAGGTTGAACCGGTTTCGATTTTTATTCTTAAAAAAAAATTTAATTATTTTGTTTTGATAAAAATCGAGTCAAATAAAAAATAATAACCCCTAAATATATAGAATGATAAAAGTTAGGCTTCTCACTCTTATTTATCCGGTCCATAAACTTGTTTGCAGTACATTACATGTCATTCTCAACTTATACAACAATCCCCAATCAAGTTCTTGTATCTAAAGTAAGCCAATAATATTGGAAGAGTATGATTGTGGTTAGTTTTTAAAGTGTTTTTCACTTAAAAAAGTATGTTAATAATATTTTTTTATTTTTTAAAAATTATTTTTAAGATTAGCACATTAAAATGATTTGAAAATATCAAAAACATATTAATTTAAAGAAAAAAATTTAAATTTTTTTCAAAATGCTTTTCAAATGTAGTGCCAAACGCCAAAAATCATTGTATGTTTTATATATATAAACCTAAGTTCTCTTAAAATAGATATCATTTTGGCACATAAAATAGTTACCTTGGATGGAAATATTAACGAATTTGGATGGGGGATTAAGATGGTATTACCCCAAATTTAATTGCTAAACTTTTGAAAACAATTAAATGAAGACCTTGCCA
>Ga0325403_1004647_pt1 | contig 12792 bp, 6 predicted proteins | sample PopdelMetagenome_19_FD_205665 | JGI IMG/M metagenome (GOLD analysis project Ga0325403, IMG submission 205665) | Populus deltoides microbial communities from Bellville, Georgia, United States - Xylem-PdKOR-R4 | ecosystem: Host-associated > Plants > Phyllosphere > Stem > Wood/Secondary xylem...
TAATAATAATAATAATAATAATAATAATAAATGTGACACGTAATGGAAAGGATGGCCTCCATAAATAGATATAGAAGCATTGTTAAGGTTAAAAACAATTGGTTCTGCTCTAGTATTGGCTCTTTCCAACCTTTCTAAATAATTTGTTATTGAGACGAAATCTTTAGGCACTAGTATTAGGCAATGCTTATGCAAGATGGTTATCCAACTACTTTTCTAAGCAAGACTCTAGCACTTAGACATCAAGCTCTTTTGGTATATAAAAACACTACCAGAAAATTACAAACCATCGATGAAATATTTTGTCGGTGTTTAAACACTAATTCAGTCAAAAATAAAATTATTGATTGAATAACAAATGGAATCATGTTATTGAAAAACATATCATCGGTGATTTATATTTTGCTAGTCAATCCATTGGTAATATAATAACCAATGAATTTATAGACAAAATTAGTCTGCTAAAAACAATTTACCAGTATTCATTTTGTGGTGATTATGGCATATTATAGATAGAATAAACCATTGATGATTATATCCATATTATTAATAGAATTAATCTGTTAGAGGATTACATCTAACAATGACAAGTCCTGTAATTTTTTTTATTTCTCTGGAACTCTCTGATGGACTTATTTTGTCGGTAATCATGTTGATTTTTCAATATCCATTTAAAATTCCGTCGGTATTATTATATGTAACTATTTAAAAAAAATAAAAGAATAATACAAATAAAAAAATAAAATAGAATTAAATTAGAATTAAAAAGAAAATTTTCATTATTAAATTAGAAAATATTATTAAATACAGTTTAACTATCTAGTGAACAAAAGTTGAAGGAAAAAACACAAGCATATATTTGTCGGAATTAGAAGGGCGACGAGGGGGAGCACATGATCGATAAGGGTTGCCAACAACTACTCAATGACATTCAATTTATCCTTTAGTTAAGTCATCTCAACATTAAGTTGGTCATCTCAACTTGCACTTGTTCTTGTACAATTGCTTAGATTGCTGGAGATTATTGGCTCGACCCGATTGCGAGGTCCTAATGGTCAAGACATTATTGTTCGCCCACATATAATCGGTTGTAGTTTTGGAAATATCATAAACCCAATTTCTATAGGTCTTCTAGTAAATCCAACCTCCAACCACAAATCCAAATCGAGTTCCAAATGGGTTGAAGGATAATCTCTGTACCTCTCATGCAATCGAGTGTTATATATTTTCTGGAAAAAAAGTCATCAAATATATATATATATATATATATATATATATATATATATATATATATATAACTTTAAAAATGTTTAAATCCAACTTACCATGACTTCTGGGCTCGGCTATCCACGAGTTGATACACCTTTTTTCCGATGATCCTTATTCAGTATATGGGTTTTAACATAAAACTTCATTGGTTTTGAATAGCGCCCAAACACTATAGCCTGCAAAAGCAAGCTTCTATTAGTTAAAAATTTTCATACAATACAATAATTGTTTTAAAAAATATCATATAAAACAAAATCTTACCATCCGTTTTGCATACAAAATGAACATAATGGACCTGCAACTGTGCATGGTTATGGAACCATGAATCTCCTTAGTTTGGTTCTCTGAACCATACTATGACTACCACAAGAAATACTCAAACATCACATGTTGGATATAAGCATCTCAGATACACTTAAGCATTTGTATAGATCTAAAATCTCTCCACATGACTATGTCTTCCTTGCTTGAAAGACTTTTTATATTTTGCATATTATTTTGATTTTTTTCGGGTCCCATACCAAAAATCATGCAACTTGATTCATAGAAAAAAATTTTGGTTAAAATTATGAAAAAAAATGTTTTTAATATTTTTTGTAAACAAATATCATAATTTGAATTCAATATTACTTAAGGGTGCTATGATTCTCTTATACTCCCTTAGTCACACCATTGTCAGCCTCCCAATAAAATCTTTCCATACATGTCAATTTCATAAAATAATTAGTTTATTAAAATTAAAAAGCTAACCAAATTAAATTTTTTTAAAATTATTTATGTATATGCTAACCTTGAACTTTTCGAACCAACCATCAATCATTGGCTTCTATTCAGGAGTTTTGAAAACCTGACTCCATTAAAACAAATGAACTTCCATTGACAATTTCATAATTAATGTTATAGTGCAAATAGCCTCAACATTTGTAAATTTGAATTTTCATTTGTTCATTAAAATTAATTATTCAAACTTTATTTATTATTGTTTATTTTTTTTTATCATGTAGGAAAAGAAAAGAAAACTTATATGTTGTGGTTGGGCTTCCACAAAGTAATATATTTTCCAGTGTATACATCCTGTCCAGAAAGGACAACCCCTATATAAGTCGCCCTCCTACTCGATGAGCCTGAGTTAAGAGAGTGTGCTTGTGTCTAAGGTGTCTTGTTATGGTTGACACCTAGCAGCTCATGTTCATCAGAAGCGTTGCCAAAAGAAAGTAGTAACATTTGTGTCTGTATTACTCTTTAATGACCTTCTCTTCATCATCTAAATAAATTTGTTAAAAAAAATAAAAGTATCACTATATCTTATTTTAAAAAAAATTGATAGCATCTCTTTTATACGGAAGACTACTAAAGATTTTAAAACCTGGAAATACGCATCAATAACTCATACCGTAAATTTGTTATTTATAACTAATATTTAATTTATTTATTTTGAAATCTATGTGCACAATTACAAGTTGCAAATTATACATCAAAATGTTTTTTTTAAGCATTCCAAAAATTACTTTTCCTATGTAACCTAAATATTTAAATTACTAAAATTAATCAAAAACCCATGAAATTCAATTAACAATTTCTAAAACATCTTAACATCCTAATATATTTTAAAATTTAACTATCAAAACAATATGAACCTCAAAATTTACTCTCATTTAAACTAAACATATAAATTTCTCAAATCAATTTCATAACTTCATTGACAACAATAACCTCATTAATTTCACAACTAATACATCAAACCCCCCTTATAAATTGCTAAAATTAATTTAAAAACAAAACTAACTACTTTTCAATTCACATAAAAACTCATTAAAATTCAATTCATATTCTCATATTAACAATAATAACCTAATCAATTTCATATCTAAATCAGCAAACTTAAAAACATCAAATTACTATCTTTAACCTATAACTAAATGTATTTATCATCACCAATCAATAACTAACCCAAACCATAATAATTATTGATTTAATTTTCACCACCAATCAACAATTAATTTAATCCATCACAACTATCAATTTATGAACACAATTATCAATCTATCACAATTAACAATTTATCACAAAGTTGTAAAAAAACATCCATAAGCTTATGTGGGTTTAAAAATTAACCTTTAAAGTGGTTAGGGATGACTAGAAAATGCTGGAATAGTTGAGATATTTTTAGAGGCAAGCAAAACAATGTTGGCTAGTGTGAATCACCGGGTACCTCTAAAGTTCAATTCGGTCAAAGAAATTGATCAAAAAATAAAAATAAAAAATAGAATCAAAATGAAAGGTTAAAAATGTTTATTACAAAAATAATCTCACTAAAAAAAGCACAGGAAATTGACTTCAACCTAAATATTAGCATTTTAATTTTGAATTACCGTGCATAGAAAAACCTAGAGATCATAACCTAAACAAAAATCATATATAAAAGTAAAAAGGAACGAAATTATAAAAGAGAAGCAACAATTTTCTTTAATCTTAAAAGATCAAGACGAACAAACACAAGGGTTTTATTAATAAAAAAAGGTAGGATGATGAGAGGAGGAAGATTTACCTACCGTGAAGGATGAAGACTTGGCAATCTCTCTTCATTGGTCGAGTACAACACACAAGGGGAGAGGATGATGGAGGGAGAAAGGGAGAGAGAAAGACATGAAGAAAGGATGATGGAAAGAAAGGAGATGGTAGGGGAGGGCAAGAGAGGAAGACAAGTTTTTTTTTTTTTTATGGAATTAGGGATTGTAGTTTTTTTAATAATGGGGTTTTTTACTAACATAATTACCAATGGACAATTAAATATCTATTTTTAAAGTCCGTAGGTAATTAACAATGAGATTTTTTTAGAACCTCAAAAATTTTCCAACCCCTCAAGAGTTTTTAATAAAATTTCATTTCATCAGTGATATGAATTTTTAATGGCAAAGTCATGTAATTGTTTTCAACTTTTTGAAACTCTATGAGGAATTTAGTCTATTGGTAATTCCATTAGTAAAAGCAGTGGCAAAGTCCTGTAATTTTTTTTAACTTTCTAAGACTTTCTAGGAGATTAAGTCCGTCAATAATTACATCAGTAAAAAACACCGACAAAGTCCTATAATTTTTTTTTTACTCTTTAAGGGCCTTAGTCTGTCGATAATTATGTTGGTAATTTGCATTCCATCAGTATTTCCATCAATATAAAATAATTTCTTTTTTCCTAATGCTTTTTTATTCCTTATTTATCATACTTGTAAATATAGTAAAATCATAACATAGTCAACTATTTTTTATATATATAAAATCACAACAATAAACGTTCCAATTGTGTTAATAATAGTTCATTATAAAGCAACAACATATGAAAAAATTATATTAATATCAATTTCATTACACATTGATGTCTTACATCTAAAATCAGTTCAAAATCTTTGTAATCATAACTGCCTTCTTTTTCTTCTTCTTCTTCTTCAATTTCATCATCATTATCATGTCCATTATAATCTTCTTCATTGAATTGGAGCTCGTTGATATGATCATTTTTATCAACTTCTGTATGTCAATTGGTTCTCATTTATCATTTAATCTCCCAGCATCAAAATCAACATCAACAAAAATATTCTCAATGATATAAAAATTTTAATTTTCTTCTAAGTTGGTGAACGAAGGAACTCGATATGAAAAAAAAAAACATATTAAGTTAATAGACATCATCTCTCGTGGTTACTTAATTGTTACCATCCTAAACAACTTGGATACAACCTCTAAGTTTGGTTTTCATGAAATTAAGTATTACAAGACTTAAGAAACATTAAGTACTGCTTACATGTATTCTAAACCATATAGCAAATTAATCATCTTGTAATTGAAATATTTTAAATTTAGTCAGGTGTGAATTTTAGGATAGTAAAAATTAACCATGTTGCCTTCAAGGAATTATTTAATCTATTAGTTTATATGAGAATATAAGAGAAAATTATTTAAAACAGCAACATGTTATTATTGTACTTACTGAGTAAAAGGTGTCAATTCATAGTTACATAGCACATAATTATGTGCATGTTTGAATTCGATTTTTATCAAGTATCTTCACCTCACTATATTTTATGATAAAGGTCATCTAGGACGGAAAAATATTGATAAATTCTCACTCGAAGGGACTTCTTCACCATCATTATATCTTGGAAAGCAGTTGATTCTTGATCTCAAATGAAGCTCAAAATAGTACGAGATAAATGTTGAGATCTCTTCAACAACATAAGCTTCGCATATTGAAGCCTCACCATGCACCTTGTTTTTAGCCCTTTTTTTATGGTTGAGCAAGTATCTACATTGAATTAAATAGAGTTTGAATAAATGAATTTTCTTAACTAAAAAAAAAAGATAACAGTAATTTACTTAGGATGTATTTGTAATCTCTAACTTCTCAAATGGATACATCCATTTATAGTGGATATGACCTCTAACTTTTGCCTCAAATAGTAAATATATGGGTAATTACTTCATTGAGCCAAATAATGATGAAGGGAATATCATCTCAAGTTTGTAGATTATCTGAACGATAATTATTTCAAGCTTCTTCATGTGTTGGGTATGCAACTTGTTAGAGCATATATCTCTAAAACAATAATTGATCTTCATGAGTGCATCTCATATCCGTTTTGGCAATATATTCCTATAAGCAAATGGAATGAGTGTTTGCACAAACATATGACAGTCATGACTCTTCATTCTATACAATTTATCATCCTCTAAATTCACCAATTTAGATATGTTCAAAGCATATCTATCAGGATAATATAGACTCTTAATCCATTGATAGATAAATAATCGTGCATTCTTATCTAAAGCGAAGCTGGCTTTGAGCTTTGCAACATATAACCCATCATAAACTAACTCCATATTCTTACGTTGACAAAATAAAGTATATCTATTTTAGCCTTCATATTGTCTTTTATCTTGCCTTTCACGTCTATCACCGTATTAAAAATATTTTGGAAACATTTTTTTTATATGCATGACATCCAGATTATAAAAGAGGAAATTAGTTTTCTAATAAAAAAGCTCTTAAAAACTACTTTGCTTTACACAATTATGGGTCACACCAAAACTATGAAACTTCTACTTATCAGACTGAAAAGCAAACACAATGTTCTTGTACTGCTAAACTACATCATACAATTCTTTATCTGATAGTACCAACAATGTAACATTCCTTTCAACTCTACCTATAAAGAAGTTCTTTATGTTTTTTCTGTACTTATAATTGGTTGACAAATACCCCCATGATAATAAAGAGAAAAGACATTTTACTACTATTTGTTAAGGTGAAAGCCTTCTTATTTTCCATACAATATGAGCATGCTAATTTTTCAAGCGTGCTCCAACCAGAAACCATCTCATACGGAGGAAAATAATTGATAATCTATATCAAATCCATCTTCATCTGAAAATTATGTTTTCTTGAGACAATACCTTAAAGTTCTAAATGACTAAAATTGATTCAACTCATTAATCAATGGTAAAAAAACAAACATTTATATTTCTACATGGACTATTAAGATCAAGTATGACCATAGATAAGAACATGAACTCCGACCTCATACCACCTCCAATGGCAAGTTATAAACCATGAGTATCACCAATCAACAAGAATATGGTGCAACAAATGACCCAAATGGATTGAATCTATCTATACATAACCCAAGATGTATGTTATGTGGTTTCATTAAAAATTAAACATGCACCCTATTAAACTACTTCCAAGCTTCACTATTGGAAGGGTACATCATGACTCCATCCATCGCATCATGTGAAAGATACCATGTCATGTGCTCAAGAATCTTTGGAGAGATGAATAACCTTTGCAGGTTAAGAGTGATTGTGAAGTACTTTAATTTTTTTTTTGTATGAAAAAAGTCCTTCCCCTAACAGTTTTGGGTTTATAACAAGCATACCCGTGGGTTCCGTACTTGGTAAAATCTGTATTTTCACGGTAGTATACCATGTAAAAGTTTGGACACATGTAAATTCCTGGTATACTAGGCTAAAGAGTTTTATCTTGGATTTAACAATATAAAAGTTATCTTTTACCCTATTCCCTTCATGTAAAATACTCTTCTCTCATTCGACGATTCCATCATAATTGGCCTCATTCAGCCCATGATACTCTTCACCCATTCGACGATTCCATCATAACTGGCCTCACTCAGCCTATGACTTGACTTGATTGTAAACACCCATACAACGACCAATAACTTGTTGTGATTTATGCACCCATCACATAATGGTTTGTTAAAATCTTTCAAAAGTTTAAATAACCTAGCTGCATTTACATTGGGTTCTTTGTCTACATTTAAATAAGCCTTTATTTAGTTCATTATAAATCACCTAAGTTACAAAAATAAAACTCAATTTCATCAAATGACAAATAAATATAATTTTTTAAAATCTCGAACAAACCCTAACATGTATAAATCATACATTCATACAATAAATTTCTATAGAAAAAATCTATAAAACAAGTAAACACAAAAAAATACATATACTATATGAAAATACCAAAACAAATAACATAAAATAAAAAATAGGTAGGTTTGCTTACTTGATGTGGCGAATCTTCAAAAACAATTGAACCAAAATAAGGATACTGATAAATTAAGTATTGGAGTGATCGAATTTATGATGGTGGGAGCTTGATTTATGACAAAATAAGAGGGTAAAAGTATTGTTTTCTATAGAAAAAACTAACAAGAAGAAGAAGAAAAAAAAGAAGAAGAAGAAATGAGAGAAGGGAAGAAGGGGGGTCATGTGGCAATTATAACTTAAATATTACTAATGGATTCCTCGATGAAAAGTAACGAACATCATTTTTCATTGATAATTCTATGGGCAATATTGACGCGTCAGATTTACCGATGAAATGAACAAGAGAATACCTATATAATTTTTTTATTTTAATTCCACAAGTAATTCCCTCTGTATTCACTGATGGAACTTTTTCCGTCGGTGAATACTGATGGAAACAATAATGTCATGTTCTATTGGTAATATCACCATAATTTGTCAATGATACTTTTTTTGTTGGTATTTCTACTAGACAGTTTTCTGGTAGTGAAAGAGTTTTTTGTTATATTCTTTATTGTTAGGAAATGACAGAAATGCTTGACTGATTAGCATTTGATTAATAAGTCAAATCACCAGAGTTTAGAGCATTTTTGTTTTAGAAAAAAGCTCCCATGAAATGCTTATAGCTTGATTATGAGATCAGTTACACACACACACACACACACACACACACACACACACTAAAAGGCCTTCGCATTTCACTGTAGCAATGAACAATGAAATGCCAAAGCTTTTTTTCACTTTCATCCTTAAAATTTTTGAGGACGTTTTTATTTAATTTCAAACTTAGGTTTTTTTACAATTTCATCCTCCAATATTGAGTTTAGTGAGTATTCGACTTCATGAGTTTTGTGGGTTAGTCACGTTGACTTGAGTTTTTTTTTTTATTTTTAATTAATATATTTTCTCAACTTCATCCTTCGACGTTGGATTGATTGGGAATTGAGTTTCATAATTTTTTTTATTTACTTTTTATGGGGTTATCACAATTTCATGATCTGGGTCACAAGTGTTGTATGTTAGTCTGGTTGACTCATAGTTTTTTTGTCCTTTTTTTAATTGATTATTTTTTTTACAATTTTATCCTTCAATATTAGGTTGATTAAGAATTAAACTTTATAATTTTTTTTTCTATAGAGTTATCTTAGTCTCTTAACCCGAGATTGACAAGTTAACCCAAATTAACTCATGTTATTTGCCTATAATTGTTTTTTTCAATTTAATCCTTAAATATTGGGTTGATTAGGGATTGAGCTTTATAGTTTTTTTTTTTTTACTTTCCATAAGGCTATCATAGTTTTATGACTTGAGTCACGAGTTACGCTAGTTGACTCGAGTTTTTTTTATCCTTTTTATAGTTGAATTTTTCTCAACTTCATCTTTCATTACTGGTTGATTAGGAATTAGGCTTCATAATTTGTTTTGTTTGCATTTTATGAGATTATGTTGGTCTTATAACTCAGGTTAAGGGTTTAGTTGTTTGACTCTGGTTTACTCAATTATTTTTTATTTTTTAATTTTTAATTTCACCCTTCAACATTGGGTTTGATTAGGATTGAGTTTTATAATTTATTTTGATTTGCTTTCTATGGGATTATCCCGATCTCATGACCCAAGTTTGACAGGTTAACCCGGGTTAACTTGACTTTTTTTAGTTGAATTTTGTTTTCTATTTCATCAATTAACACTGGGTTGATTTAGAATTATGTTTAATATTTTTTTTATTTGCTTTCTATAAAGTCATTAGGGTCTCATAACCTGAGTGACAGATTTGACAGGTTAACTCAAGTTGATATAATATGTTGTCTTTTCAAAAAAAATTAAAAAAGATGTTGTCTTGATTAGTTTTTTTAGTCAAAGTATATTTTCACTGGTTGTCCGGATGGTCTTTAGACTTGCCAAGTCGACCAGATCATATCAAGTCAATCTCCATATAATTAATTTTAAAAAAAATTCTCTGATAAGAAATACACTAACAGCACATGAATATTTTTTTTATATAAATTTTTTTGATTCAACCGCAGCTATAGTGCCGGGAAATGATCTACTATATATATAAGGGTCTAATAAGAGGGTTGCTTATGCATCTTTTAAAACTTCAGGGATTGAATTACCATCTTTAGCAATTTCATCCGTTTCCGCACATAATTGCTTGACGAGGATGAAGATTCTTAGGATTCTGATTTATCCATTAAGAATTTGATTCATAAGGTTCAACAAGATCCTTCTTCTTCTAGCAGTTTTTCATGGGATGATACATTAATTACTTCAAAAGCATGACACCATAGTGGTGGGAAATGATGTTATGATGCAACATTATATCTTACAATTATTTCATGAAGACACACAGTCGGAGGTCACTCTGGAGTTACTGCTACAATTAAGAGACTTTTGCAATTTTGTACTGAAAAGGACCGAAGAAATTCTAATTCTTTCCGTGAGTTCATTAAAAGTTGTGTGATCTGCCAACAATACAAGTCTGAAAATATGACTTCACCAGGTTCGCTTTGTCCATTGCCTCTTCCAACAGCAATATTTACTGATTTCACCATTGACTTTATTGAGGGCTTTCTAAAATCCAGTGGTAAAGACGTTATATTAATTTGTTGTGGTGGATAGAATGACAAAGTATGTACACTTTATGGCTTTTGGCCTTGTCTCAACCTTTTTCTACTCAGATAGTGGCTCACACTTTTATGGATACTGTTTTTAAGTTGCATGGCATGCATGCATAGCACTGTATCTGATCGTGTTCCTGCGTTTCTGAGTACTTTTGGCCGAAGTTGTTTGCTATGAAGAGGGTACAACTGCAGTATTCTACAGCTTACCCCCTCATTCTGATGGTTAGTCTGAGGGTTTCAACAAGTGCTTACAATGTTATATTTGGTGCATATACGAAGGCTTATGGCATGTTCTTTCTAGGTTCACACCTCTTCCGACTTTTTTTTTTATATATATATTCATCACTGTGCATCCAATCTTGAACTCTTTACTGTCATTAGTTCGTTACTTTATTCCTGGAACCTTTTAAGTTCCAGGAGGGGACAAACCAGTTCAGCTGTAACTTGTGATTCATTGTGAGTTGAATAATTTTATTTTTCAATATAAAAAAATTGAATATGACAATACTTTCTACACTATTTTAACATAAAAAATCTCAATAGTTTTATGCATGTATTTTGTCGCAAGTATAAGACTTCGTCTTGATCATTCTTCCGATCGAATTCAAACATGAGAAGAATAAGAAATTCTTGTCCTTTCATGATTTCAAGGTTTGAAATCGTCACTTAGTATTTTGTCATTAGAAACCTAACTAGTTTATAAAATCTGGATAAAAAAACTATATTATTCATTTATCTTATTATTATTAAGGATTTATTGTGTTTTTATAGCCATTAGACTGTCTATTGGTGGAAAAAAAACCCCACATTCTATAACTTTATGGAACAAGTTTAGTCATTTTAAAGTGAAATAATAATTTATTATGTTTTTGTTTTTTTAATACCAAGAATACCTCTTATATAACTCTCAAATATAAAAAGTAAACAAAAAGGAGAGAGCGAATGGGATTCTCATTTATTATGCACTTAATTTGCTTTTTTTATTTTTTTTTACTGTTGAAAAGTCTTTTGTATAAATTTATAAATATTAAAAATAAACAAATTTGAAAAGTTTTAACGTCAAGTCCACTTAATAAACTTGTTATTAAATTTATGATGCATGTAAAATATAAAAAGTATTTTTCTTGATATTTTTAGGTATTTTTAAGAAAGGCTAAATCATGTTATAAAAAAAATTATCTTTTTCTTTCATATTTGTTTTATATTTTTTTATTAAAAATACAAACATTATTTTTTTTTTGGAAACTTTGTCATAATGCTAGTTAAAACAAATGATTTTTTTTTTATCTAACACATGCTAAAAAATAAAATTTGTGTAAAGATACGCACATCCTCTTTTTACTAATTTATTCACATAACCTAAAATCACACCTATTTACGATCATTATCAAATAATGATCACAACAAACATATCAAAAATCCTTCAAAATCCAAAATGGACCTTCTAGAATATTGGAAGTAAATTGGAACTGCTGAGATTGAACAAAGAAGTTGTTGGAAGTAATTAAACTGGTACTGCAAGAATAGTGGTGTCACGTGGTCTCAGGCGCCACCTTCACCTATAGTGCGAGCGAGGAACCCCGCGTTACCGCTGCTGGTGTAAGGAAGAAACCTAGTGGATCTGAAGTGACGCCTTCTTTTTTTCTTCTTGTGCATGCAATGAAGGTCACCGCTACCTGCAAGACAAAAAAAAAAAAAAAAAAAACCACAAACAGTCGATTTGTTTTGTTTTCTTGTCCACCGATTTGCCTCTCTCTCTCTATAAACTCAGCTACTTCTATGACGGCCATGGAAGAGAGATCGATGGGATATGTCATGGTTAAGTGGTGCTGTGTATGTCACGAGTGGAAGGTTTGGGTTTGTTTGGTAGCCGATTATTTGGGAAATTTTTATTAGAGTGAAGAGAGTTGTTGCACCCTCGCGAGCGGAGCGCGGCGTCGCGGCGATCCTTGATTGATTTTGAGGTCTTTTGTTTTGATTTAAAGGAGTCGCTATCTAGTATTTGGGTCACTAGAAAACCTAACTGGTCTTTCAGAGATTCTAGGGTAAGGAACTGGTTGCGTAAAGGGAAGGTATTAGCACCCCTAGTACGCCCTACCTAAGGTAAGCTGCTTGGTGTTTGGTTTGCTTTATAATTGCTATGATGTTGTTGTTCTTTTTAATCCCATATGTTTTCCCAAGTTTGATTCAAATTAAATTTATTAAGATAGAAATCCAAGGAGATTCCATGTGCTTCAAAAGCTTATTTTTCCCTTAGTATTTCAAGAGTTTGCGACTCATAAATCGCAAGGAGGAGGGACAAAAA
>Ga0325403_1004648_pt1 | contig 12791 bp, 8 predicted proteins | sample PopdelMetagenome_19_FD_205665 | JGI IMG/M metagenome (GOLD analysis project Ga0325403, IMG submission 205665) | Populus deltoides microbial communities from Bellville, Georgia, United States - Xylem-PdKOR-R4 | ecosystem: Host-associated > Plants > Phyllosphere > Stem > Wood/Secondary xylem...
AAAAATAAAATTTAAAATTTAAAAAAATATGATTAACATCACATTTTCAAATGAGACAAGAACCTATCATATGAGTTTGTCTGATTTCGTTTACAGGTGTCCATGTGACGCTGCAATGAAGAACTTCGTGTTCGTTCAGACCAACTTCATCCCTCTTCAAGGAGATATGCAAAACACTGCTACATGGTTATTTCATTAACTCCCTATTAATTTAATGATGCTTGAAAATGTCGTTTTATTTCTGGGGATTGTAAATAGTCTTACCATGATAACGTGATAAAAATTTCATAAAATACCTCAAGTTTCCTACTTGGTGGAAAAGGAATTTGATTCGATGTTTTTTAAATTTGTTTCATCAGATTTCTTTATTTTTTTTCTAAATGGATTACGAAAACAGAAATATGGAAACAAATCCCTCCAGATGAGCCGTACTGTGTTCTTCTTGGCAGTGTAAGGGACAGGCTGTATAACGCTCTCGTCAGTCATTAGCCATTTGAGGATTCAACTTTCACTGATATTGAGCAGTTCCCTCCTTTACCGATTCAAATTAGTAGATTATTCCTAAAATATTCTTAAATTTAGGCAAAGAAACTTTAAGATGGAAATATATCTGCTATGGGTATCGCTTTACAGCAGTCTTGCCATAAGGGATCATTTAGATGATACATGCCTGTCAATCTTTTCATAAACATGCATGTGATAGAGAAGGATCTAATATATTATTTTAAATGATTTCAGAAATCAGTAGTATCGACACGGAATTCTTCACTTTCTTTCCAATGATTTAAACATAATTTCAAAGGATTCGATCTGCTCTAGGGATTTGTTTACTTAAGAGCAGTAGTTTCAGATATGACATGAAATTATCCTTTCATGTGTTTACTTTAGATATGGTATGACTTGAAACAATTAGTCCAGGATTTTATGGATCAGATTGACAGATGAAAACAGTTCAAGAAGTTGTCCAAACAGATAGCTCAAATATTACAAGTGAATTCCTGATAGAAAATTGAACATGAGTTGAGCTTCTACTTGCGCTAGAAACTCGTTCGCTGCTCAGATTCGTCAAATTCCACTCTGAATGCCCTTTAAAACTATCTTCATAGTTTTGGACCATATTTTATATTTTCCTTGTTAATTTTGGATTTTAGCTTTATTATTTTTTCTAGTTGGTTGTTTTCTTGGTTATTTATGGATGCATAGGGTATTTAAACCTATATTTTCAGATTTTATGGGATTTTTGCTAAATAAACTGAAGATTTTTGCAATTTTGGTTATATTTTTTTTTAGTTTTAGGATTTAGACTTGTATTATACTCAAATTCAAGGTTTTCTATGCGTCATGATGTACCACCAACCTCTCCCTTTTTCAATAGCTATGATCTATTGAATAGTGTTTTTAAGGGAGTTGTTGAAATACCTATATCTTAAGGTATTTTGCATGGAATGGCTGTTCTGAGTCCTCAAATTTCCAATTATTAGCTGGAAGCCTTGTAATTCTGCAAAAGCAAGACAATCCCGTTTTACTCTTTGGTTTTCTATTCCTGTAGTTTCTCGAGCCTCTTGTACTCTGTTACAGATCACTCTGTGCCTGTGGTGATTGACCAATTGCAGACGGAAGCCTTCTTGATTTCTTATGGCAAGTTCTACCTTCGAGCTCTTACTTGTAAGACTTGATATCCAGCAGGAATCTGACAGGCACACTGATGTTCTAGATGCCATCACAAAGCACCTAGGCATTGGATCCTATCGAGAATGGTCTGAGGAACATAGGCAGGAATGGCTCTTAATTAACTGTGCTCAGTGGCAAACGCCCTCTTTTTGGACCTGATCTTCCCAAAACTGAAGAAATTGCTGGCGTACTTGACACCTTTCATGTCATTGCAGAACTTCCTCCAGACAATGTTGGTGCTTATATAATCCCAATGGCCACAAGCCCTTCTGATGTACTTGCTGTTGGGCTGTTATAGTGTGAGTGTCGTGTCTAACAACCACTAAGGTTTTTCGTTGTTTGAAAAGCTGGCTGATCTTGAAGCTGCTCCTGCTGCTGTGGCTCGTCTCTTCTCAATAAATTGGTATAGAAACCAGATCAAGGGAAAGCAAGAAGTCATGATAGGATACTCAGATTCTGGAAAGGATGCCGGGCGTCTCTCTGCTGCTTGGCAGCTGTGCGAGGCTCAAGAAGAGCTTGTGAAGGTGGCAAAGGAATATGGGGTTAAGCTAACCATGTTCCATGATCGAGGAGGGACAGTTGGAAGACGAGGAGGGCCTACCCATCTTGTTATATTACTCAACCACCTGGCACCAATTGTGCATCACTTCGTCTCTTCGTGATCCCGGTCACAGCGCCATTCCCAGGCAAGAAAGAGAAAAAATCCAATCTAGCACAAAAAGCTCATCGGATGTGAATTATCGGGATGCTTGATAAGAGCAAGATCATAGGAGTGGTCGCCCCACTGAAAAGAATAGGTGACGGCCCCGTTCTTTCAAAGAAGACTTTCCTTTAAATAAAAGAAAGTCACTTTTACGTGCGAGTAACTATGAATGTCGAATGTCCTCTTTCTTAATGATTTCATAGGCGGACTTCGTAGAAAATTGCCCGTTAGCATTTTTTTCTCCATTTTAGGGCGTCTGAGATTGTTTGGCTGTTAAAGGCAAGTTGAAAAGTCTTCTGGGGAGGAGCACTTGTGTTTCAGAACACTCCAGAGTTCTACAGCTACCGCACTTGAGCATGGAATGCATCCCCCAATCTCACCTGAGTCAGAATGGCGTGCTCTCATGGATGAGATGGAAATTGTAGCGACGAAAGAACACCGACCCATAGTCTTCCAAGAACCTCGTTTTGTTGAATACCTCCGCTTTGTAAGCATTTGACTCAGCCATTGTCATTTATCCTTCAAGGTTGTTTAACCTGATCATAACAACGAAATTCTAATAGCCCTGACAATTCACCAAGAAAGACTAAAGCAACTATTCTTTATTTCTCTGTCATTCTTATTTGAAATAAGTAAAAATCAAATGACCATGTCTTGAATTATTCATGTGATTACCAAACTGGATATATATCCCTTCTCTTTTTGCTCTTATCCGAGCATTAAATGTCTCACCTTTTGTGCTTTCTCTCATTAACCCTCCTACAAATTTCGAAGTCGTGTAGTGTTTGAGGTTTGAAATGGTTTGTGGATCCTTCATTTTCACTCTTAGTATATTAGTACACTGATGGACATGCTTCATTTTTCTGGTGTTTGGGATTTCCATGATGCGGGCAACTCCAGAGATGGAGTATAGTCGGATGAAAATTGGCAGTCGACCATCAACACGGAAGCCAGGTGGCGGCATTGAGACACTCCGAGCAATCCCATGAATCTTTTGCTTGGACCCAGACAAGGTTCCATCTACCACTTTGGCTTGGCTTTGGAGCAGCATTTAAGCATGCGATTCAGAAAGGCATAAAAAAATCTCCACATGCTCCAGGAGATATACAATCAGTGGCTTTTCTTCAGATTTGACAATTTACTTGTGGAGATGGCATTTGCCATGGGAGATCGTATAACAAGCCCCTGGTGTCAGAATAAATGCGGCCTTTTGGAGACTGCTTGAGAGCAAAGTACGAAGAAACCAAGCTCCTCCTCCTCCGGGTATGGGGATAAGCCGTTTCTGAGAGAACAAATCATATAGATTGGTCAAAATCCATTGCTTTCGCCCCCCTTCAGAACATTTCTAGATCCAAGCCTGTTTTGTTTCACATTTCTTTGCTTATAAAAGTTTAAGACACGGCTTCGATCCATCTGTGAATAAATTCCATTATGTTTTCTGTGCTTGCAGATTGCCGAGCATAAGGACCTTCTCGAAGGAGACCCATACTCGAAGCAGAGGCTTCGTCTTGTGATGTATCACAACCCTTAATGTTCGCCAAGCTCACTTTGAGACAAAGTGAAATAAAACTTTAGAATAATATTATTCCTTGGTTCGATTCACTAATTCGTGATTACAGTTTTCTTCAGACAAAATGTAAAAAGCACAGCGTATTCTATATACTGATTGAGACGAAAAAACAGCTCTCGCCAACCATTTTTGCATTGAAAGGGGAACCAATATGAGTAACTGATTCCCATACTTACACCACCAGCTTAAGTTTCCTTTTATTTCTCTGAATAAGTAAAAAAATTAAGGAAAAAGTCTCTCCCTTGGCGCCCCCCAGCCAATTTATGAAATCATCACCTGTAAACACGAACAAAAATATATTATCATCGACGAACAGAATGGTTAGCAAATGATCAAAGGCCAAAAATGCATGTGTATCAGCTGTAAAAATTAATTAAAATACCTCTCCGATTTCGTAAGTGTTAACTGTGCATCCCCTTGGCATATTGAGCATTCATCCTAAACTCATGTCTTTCTCACTAGTGGAGCAAGGGCTTCATCAATAGCTTGAACGAAAGTAGCAATCTTATAGGAGAAAAATCCCACCAACATCGGTATCAATTCTAAGTGCATAAATCCATAATCTGGAACAAGAATCCTGTGTTCAAATAGAGCACTGTCAATAGGTACATTCACCTACGAAATCCATGCAAATCTAATTTCCATTATTCATTAATAGGTGAAAAAAATTGTTATAAAGAGCTGCACTAGACAAGGACCGATGTCAGTTGAAGTAATGATATGGAAAATCATATAGTATCTTAAGAAGGTTTTAGATGTCCACCAACACATAATGAGACAGAATAGTAAATAACATCATATCAAAAAACAATTTTCAATCAAATTTTTGGCTCGAGGATCCTTCCATTCACCAGTGGGTTAGAAGAAGAAAAAAACTGAAGAGATGGAATGATTTGGATCCTCAGATATAACTGCTTTCCTTTTTCCTGTCGATTCCTTTACAGATATCACATCTCTGATCAAGAGTCTTTAGACTACTTTTAGGGGTAGATAATTTTTTGCTTTGGTAGTTTCAAGATACGAAATTTGTAGCAAATATATCAGAGATAACAGCCAAGTCCCACATCTGAAACGACAGATTTACTTTTATACAACAATTAGAATAAAAACAAACCAAAAAAAAAAGTAAGATGCTGCAGCTTATTCGAAGAATAAATGTGCAAAACGATATTCGTTTCAGCAAAAGAACCCTTCAAGGTAGCAGATGAGCAGTGTACCAGCACAGCAGGCCACGAGTACTTACCCATTCCACCGATTATAGATCATGACCAATAAAACAGGAACGAGCAACCTCGGCTGTGCAGCTGCTCCCCTGCCAAAAGAAAACAATGCTTTCATATGGTTCTGAGCCCTCTTGTTAACCAAAATGTTATCGAAAACATAATGTAGAGCAGGTGGCAGACAATCTCCTGATGTTCATAAAGGGTTGGAGACTAAGTGTGTATTTGGTAAAGTGGTGCAGAGCGCTTTTCAATTGAAAATGCATTAAAATGACGTTTTAAAAAATATATATTTTTGATATTAACACATCAAAATCATTGAAAAGCACCTAAAAACCATCAATTTAATGATTTTTCAGACGGAAAATAATTTGAAAAGCAGAAGTTATCACGGTGCCAAACGGGCATTTAGATAGTCTGCATTAGTATTTAGGTAGTTAAAAAAAAGGAGCTTCAAATGAGTTTAAGTCGCAGAAAAAGAATTCGGTAATCAGAAGCAGCAGCAGGAACCTCCTGCTGCTTATATGCAAAAGATTACTGGTTGCAAATAAGATCACTCTCATTTAAAGCCTATGAAGAACATAAGGTCAAGCACATGCATAAAAGTATATCATGTGGTTATGGTTTTCGGTAGCAGCCTAAAATATTATATCAATAGCTGGTGATAAATAATGGCATTTATATAGTTGTCTTAAACTCTCCCAGTAATTTTTCAATTGAACAAGGTATTGATCAGGGCTCTTTGGATGGGGAAAGGAGTAGATCCGCACACCTGTAATACCCAAAGGAGCTGAACAATGGAATGGCATATGAGGAGCAGAAAATCTTACCACATGGAATGTATGTGTCCGGTTAACTATCTCAAATGTGTGTTTGCGTGCACACACCCGCAAGAGAGAGAGAGAAAGATGAAAACTATAGCATTACAACTAATAGAAAAGTCTGTAATTTTATATATATTGAAGAACAATAATGAAAATAATGTGAAAATATTTAAGCATCCTCCTAAGCATTCTTTTTATAACTACCACAAGCCATTAATACTAATTGGCACTAATCTAAGATTAACCAGTCTTCTTTCCCTTATTGAATTTCAACCAAACAAACACTTTCTAGTCTTGAACCCTCACCATAATACGCTAAGAACAATAATTGTAAAGCAAGCCAAACTGTTAGCCCTTTAATATGTTAAGTTAGTGCTGGTAACAACACACAATGTTACACTTGTAACCATACAATTAAATATAGTAAAGTAGTAAGGAAGCAGGAGGGGGTCAGCAAGTGTAGTATCAATCAAGCTAGTATAATGCAATGTCCATAAAATGTAAGTCATTAGTTAAAGACAACTAACATATATGTTCAGAGGATAGTTTACATACTTGACAAGTCCCTTTGCTCCATCAGCCAAGGAATCCACACTATTCCCAAGCATACGAATATACACCAAAGATCCAATAAACCCAGCACCAAAGCTGTAAGTACAAGAAAACTATGAATTTTAAAATATCATCCGAAGAGTGAATAAATATTTTAAAATAGCAAAACAAAATGTTACTGCAAGGCAAGCTCGTCAAAAATTAAAAGAGTGCACTGTTATGCGTTACCCGTTGGTGAAACAAGAAACTACAGTTAAGGATCTCTATTAATACAGCAATGCATTAGCTATTTAAACCCAGGAATCCAACACAAATGGAACATTTCAACAATCCATGCAAGAATGCAGACTGTCACGATTCATCTATTAAAAGACCAATTCAATTTAAATTACAAGTCTAAATGTTCTGATATGTACAGACAACTGCAACTAAATGCACAGTCTCAAATGCATACAAATATATACTGATGCAGCCAAGAAAAGAGAAATTTATAAATTATTTTAATATAATTTTTTATTTTGAGATTTCTCGTAAACCTGGTTTATTTAGGAATTCAACTTACATAGGAGTATTAACGGTATTTAGTTATCTTAGCTTTTCACTTGCAATGAGCAAGAACCTATCAAATGGACATAGAAACCACATTTCTTCACCGAAGTATCCTCTCTTTTCTTCACTGAGTGCTTTGTTCTTTTCAGTTCCAAAATCCTTCTGGCTGCAGTACACTGGGAATTATTTATAGCTGTAGTGACATTCTGTTTTCCTTTAAACAAGTTCCTAATCTACCCAAGTTTCACATACACCAAGCCCTAGCTCACATGGATTATTTTGTCAGACACAAATCTAAAGTTGTCCTACTTCATAAACATAATGCCTTATCATGTGTATGCAAAAGAGTAGTAAATTTCTAGAAGCAACACGTGAATATTAATATGTGATTAAATGAGGAAGGACACAAATAAAGAGCAAGCAAAAAGAAACAAATCAATTTCACTTGCAATGGTCAACAACCAATCAATCAGACATAGAAGCCAGATTTTCATAGATAAGGCCATACTGTTGCCCACATTAGTGTACCTAGCAGCGATTTCAGGTGAATAAGAGACATAAGTTGAGACTAAACCAACACTGCCTATACCCAATGTCAGAATCTGTAAGTTCTTCTTCAACTGCTCAAAAAATAGAGACAAAAAAAAAAAGAATTTCCATCATCAGAAGCACCAAAGAAAATGATCGTAGTTTGAATTTAAAATGTAACTGTAAGCATCATTTAAGACAAAATTTCCATGAACCCAGATGCTACAAAAGGGTACCTTAAAATACTGTTCCCTTGATTGAGCAGCCAACACTTCGGGATCCCCTTGAGGCCGCCTCAATTCCCGAAACATCACATCCTGCCGTCCATAGGTAGATAAAACCACAAAACCACAAAGGTATCCTTCAAAATGATATTAAATAAATTGAATATTGTTTACACTCAAAAGATTTCAAACCAATTCAGTCAAATAAGAGATAAGAGTTCTAGAATGATTTGTATTCAAGGCCCTTATGCATTGATGCCTGTAAAAAGAGCCCCTTTCCTCATTGTATTGTTTGTTCACACCCATATAATGCAAATTTCTCTTGATTTATCTGCACTTCACATTCTGATTATTTCTTTCAAGTTGTTTTGTTTTTCTAGTTTTTTGTCCAAAATCCTATTTTGATCTTTAGTGGTCTAAGGCTAGCTTACCACAAGCTCAGTGTGCAAGGTCTTGTTGCGCACCTCTCCAGGGATTTGATTCTAAGAAACTCTTTTCTTAAAAGAGTGTTTTCCCGGTAACATATACATTAAGGAAGAATTTATATTCTAATTCCTTTTTTAAAGAAGTCAAATTGATCACAAGGAAAAACAGTTACCGAGAAAGTAATAGCAGAAACCTCCGACAGAGGATCCTAAAGCAACAAAAGCACCAAAATAAGTTAACTGAGGTTATGTACATAACATACACTGCCGCTGGTTGAAGCCTTTGTCGCTTTATCCCACTTGTCCTGCTCACGGCGTGTCGGTGCCATCCTCCATTTTGGTGACGAACCACTGCGGACCTGGGAATCATTACATTCCAGAACAAGAAGTGAGAAAGGAGGTAAATTCAGAACTTCCCCAAGAACAGAACCAATCATCATCTTACTTTAGTTGTAGCCTCGACTGGCTGTTCTATCACGGGCTTTGGACGTTGTGCGAGCTCTTTACTCAAATCGACTTCCACACTGAAGATATGCACACAATTCAAAGTTTAGCATCTCCAAAATTGAAATCATTAGCTTTACGAGTAATGGAAGACTTACCTATCCAGAGTCATGACTCTATTTAAACTCAGAAATCCAGAGGACTCTTCCTGTTTCAACAAATTAAATTCCCAATTGGAAATTAAACTAATTAACAAGTCTAAAAACATAGAAAATAATTCTACAAAAATAACATGAGAGGAAAAGTTAAAAAGGAGACCTTAGCAGGAGAGGTCTGAAGAAAAGGGTCGACGGGATCATTATGAAGAAGTCTTTTCATGCGAGGCATGAAGTCTTTGTTCCAAATAAAATCATCAGAGGTTAAAGGGTCTTCACCTTCGCCTCCCCAGTACTTGCGGAGCTTTGTGGTAGTAGGTGGACCACCATACTCCCCAGGAGCAATCCCTGTCGACCATTTTAATGGCTTCTTTTTGGGAAGTATCACTTTGGTTTGTCTTGGAGAAGGAGTTGAGGAAGAAGAGGACGAGGAATCTTGAGAGAGGGGCGTTGCCGTTGAGTTTGCTGATACGTAGCTTGCAATTGTCATTGCCATTGCCATTCTTTTTTCCCTGTGGTTTATCTTACAGGGGTTTGCTTGGGTCTTATTTATGGATGGATTTGGACGCTCAGATGATTTTTTATTTATTTTTTTTTGGCCTTTTTGTTCCTGGTTTTTGATGTTACTGGTGGACTGTGGTTTGAGAGCAGCTTCGAAAACTCGAAATATCCTCTCTTTTTTTTCTTTTTCTTTTTTTCTTCGTTTCATTTTGGAACCAGCGTACCTTTCATGGGGTGGGGTGTGTTGTTATTACGGTTCAGCTATTTTTAAAAATGTTTTTAAAATTATTTTTTATTTTAAAAATTATTAAATTAATATTTTTTTAGTTGTTTTTTTATTATTTTAATATGTTAATATTAAAAAAATAAATAAAAAATATTTTAATATATTTTTAATTAAAAAATATTTTTATAAAAATATCACACATCAGTTACTAAAAACATATTTATAGTTTAGCTTGTGAGTTTTGTGAGAATTATTAATAAAATGTAAATGGTGTGTAGCAATGCAAAGTGAAAATTTCAATTTAACCTCGGAGAAATCATCAAATTAACTCATTATTAAGGACTAAAATGGTTTTTTTTACAAGGACACAATAGTGATTCAATGTTGTTTTTTCATTGTGTAGGAACAATATAGGCTCGTTTGTTTTTATATTTCAAAAGTATTATAAAAAAATTAAAATTTTTTTATTTTTTTTTATTTTAAATTCATATTTTTTATATTTTTTTATTATTTTAATGTGTTGATGTTAAAAATAATTTTTAAAAATAAAAAAATATTATTTTAATATTTTTCCAAATAAAAAACATTTTAAAAAATAATCAAAACTATACTCATAATAATTAAAATAACTTAAAAAAAAAACGAATTGACATGTTGGGGCTTTGTAGACATTTCCTTTGTTTATGTACACTAGAATTAATTCGATGCAATTGGGATCCATAGTTTTAGATTTTCCTTGTGGTGGCCTTTTGTTCTTTTTACTTTTGATATGTTTTTTTGTAATCCTAATGACGTATAGGGGTAATGTAGTCTTTTATATTTTTTTAAGCATAGCAAAATTATTTAAATGAGCTTCCTTACAAGGGTTTTTTTATTTTTTAGTATTAGTTTTTTTAGTTAAACTGATGTTGCATAAAGATATTTAAATCATTTTGTATATATAAATATTATTAAAAAATATTATTGATGCATGTCACGCATGAATGGTGGATGCCACCCATTCCCTCTCGACGGTGCGTGCAGCAAAGTCCTGCTATGAAACTCCTCTTTCTATTGTGGCTTTGAAAACAAATCAACAAGCAACATCCTTTCTCTAGTGGTATGGAGCATGTGAATAGCAAAGTCATGGTTGGGCTGATAGGTTTTTTTTTTTCTTTTTTTTCATTGTAAAAGTATAATGGTGTTCTATTATTTATTTTTTATCTAATTTGATCCTCGTTTTTATTATTATTATTTATTTTGTATTTTATCTTTAATTTAATTTAATGTTTTTCTTCAACTTTATCCTTGATCATTTGGTATAATATGATTTTTATATTAAATTTGGTTCTCACTCCTCTATTTTACTAAGTGAACTTTATTTTCAATTTCATCAATGACATTTTATTTCAATTTATTTTTATGTTGAATTTGATCGTTATTTTTTTTTATTGTTGTTTATTTTGTTTTAAATCTTTTTATTACATTTTTTTAATTTCATCCATGGATTTTTTTTTTATTGGCAATTTTGCTTCTTCTTTTTTCTTTGTGCGAGGTTAATCTTGATCTTATTATCAGGATCACGAGTTTTGAAGGTTGACACAGGTTTACTTTGATCTTTTTTAGGCTCTTCAATAAAATTTATTTATTTTTAATTTTATCATTTAACATTTGATTTTTTTTTAATTGGTCTTCATGTTTTTTTTTCACTTTTCTTCATATGAGGTTGTCTCAATCCTATACTCATGATCGTCATGTTAGTAGATTAACTCAAATAATTTTTTAATCAATTATTTTTTCGGTTTCATCACTTAATATTTTTTTTATAGAGGATTTTGCTTCGTTATTTTTTTTTGTTTGTTTTCTATGCAGTCAATCTCGGCCTAATACAATGGTTATGGATTTTAAAGGTTAGCATAAATTCACTCTGTTTTTATTTAATTATTTTTTTTAATTTCAACCTTCAATATTTAATTTTTTAGGAATTAATCTTAATGTTTTTGTTTTCATTTTCTTTTCATGTTAAATATTTTATGAGATCGAATATTTTAATTTTAGTTATTTTTTGATCAAATATCAATCTATTTAATTAATTAGATACATATATAATTATTTTAATTTTTAATATATTCAAAAACATATTAAAAAACCTATATATATATATATAAAGATTCAATCTTCGATAAAACGCATATCATATGACTATAACTAAAAGCATTATGTTCATATTATGACCTAGTATTCGAATTTTAAGGAACACGATAAGAAAAATTATTTATCATCAAACAAATATGTATAATGTGTATTTGATTTAAATGGAGAGAAATTTAATCTTAACTCGTAAAAAATTGATAAAACAAAAATAAATTTGCAATCCTCTCGGCTGGGCATCGATCTTAAGGCCACGATGACAACGTGCATTGGACTTGGAAGGCAAAGGATTATTAAGAATTAGGATTTTTTTTATAATTCTTAACTGGATTTAAAATTTCAAACACTTCCTCGGCATTTTAGGAATTTTGTTGACTTTGAAATCCTAATTTTTTTTAATTAAAATAATCTCATTTTGGGTTTTTTTTAGTCAAATATTAGGTTCATCCGAGTTGACTTTCTCAGTTTATAACTTAGATGTTGAATCGGGGTCTTAAATATGCGATTTAAAATAACTGCTTCTCCCCTATCGCCAACTAATATTTTACAAATGTTTTGCTTTATATTGTGTCAAGTATTATTTTTTTAAATATCAACTCATTTTTTTTATTTAACCTCCTCTTTCATTTTTTTCCACTTTTGACTTTTTTTTTTTTTTGGCTACGTGGTATGAAATTGAGATTATATCAACCTCAGCATTTTTCAACATTCATCACAAATAATTTTAAAAAATAAAAACATTATATAGATAAAATTAAAGCTGAAGTAATTAGATAAAAATAAAAATATCAAGTATCTTTTTTTTACTTTTTCAAAAACCTAGTCTGAAATGTTTTTTTAGAAATACCACAACAGTAACTTATTGGATCAATCCATATTTCACGACCTAACCAATCAAATCTGTGAACACAACTATATTTAAAAACTATTTAGACTATTTTTTAGTCAATCACATGATAACAAAATAGTTTCATGTAAAATCAAGTATCAACTCAATGTCTGAATATTTGTTTGAGACTTCAGTAACTTAATAAAAAATAAACCGAAACAAATTATGAAGTCTAGTTTC
>Ga0325403_1004649_pt1 | contig 12791 bp, 4 predicted proteins | sample PopdelMetagenome_19_FD_205665 | JGI IMG/M metagenome (GOLD analysis project Ga0325403, IMG submission 205665) | Populus deltoides microbial communities from Bellville, Georgia, United States - Xylem-PdKOR-R4 | ecosystem: Host-associated > Plants > Phyllosphere > Stem > Wood/Secondary xylem...
TCGAACCTATGACCTCCACTAAGACCCACGCGTTAATAGACTGGACCGTGACATGAAAATATTATAAAACAATTAAAAATATAAACAGTTACAACTACCTCATGTTCTTTAGTTGCTTTTTGTTAATGTTAATGGATGTATCTAATACGCTGTATGAATCGTCGTTTTGGTTAGTGAGTAGATCGAGCGTCACTGGGCGCGCATCCGTCCACGTGTTGGTTGTCCAATCAGGTTAGATGGCACGAGGATGGGTTGACTTGGCTCACAGGACACTTAGGGTCGGCTACCCAAGGTAGACACCCCTGCATGGCTATTCATCATTCATGATGCGGACCGCAGTGGGCCTATATTTTAGATATATGACCACCTCGGATATGTCCACATCGACTTTCACCTAGGACAGTGGTTACTGATGTATAACACTCTGTATCTGAAATATAGTAATAATAATTTTTAAAATTTATTTTTTATTTTTTTTATTTATATGTTAGAACCCATGGAATTACCCAAGCCTGGTTCTCAATTTTAATTAGGTCGTCCGGGTTAATTCTGAATTTTTTAAAAAATTAAAATGATATCATTTTAATAAAAAAATAAAAGTCAACGAATTACAACTAGATTTTTAACCGTGTCCTCACAGGTTTTAACTTTCTCTATTTATTCTTAAATTCGACCTCATTATTTCCAAATTATAAATATATGGCCATCTCGGATATGTCCACATCGACTTTCACCTAGAACAATGGTTACTCATGTGAAACACTCACAGTATAACATGAGTTTCTGGGTAATAATTATTGTTTAAAATATTTTTTATATTAGTATATTAAAATAATTTATAAGATTGGACCATATAATTGTATGTCCTCTACACACATTTTATGCAATTTAGTTTTGAGAATTATTTTACAATGCATGCATCCTATTAACCAACATTGAAAATAATTCCTTCCCTTTTTTAAGAATTATCTTATTTTCCAATAAATCTTAACGAGTGAAAGCAGGACAAAAATAGAAACAAAACCAATAAATCTTATTTTCCATAACGAGTGAGCAATTATTGATGTAAATTTACAGGTTTTAGTTCTCAAAGCACTGCATTTTAGTTGACTATATTGGCAAAGAAATTTTTTTTTTTTCAATAATTATCGTAACGATTAACGAAAACCAACCGAAAATGGGATGGGGAAGAAAAATTCATATCTATACTCACGAAAATCTATATGAAATAATCAAAGTGGTTTCACAAATTTAGTAACTTCTATTTTTATTTTATATTTTGAAAGTGTTTTTTTAAAAAAATTATTTTTTTGTTTAAATTAATTTTTTTATATGTTTTCATATTATATTTAATATACTGATATCAAAAATATTTTTTAAAAAATAAAAAATATTATTTTATTGTATTTTCAAGTTAAAAAGCTTTAAAAAACAACCGATATCACACTCCTTAAGAGACCGTTTGGAAACGCAGTCCAACCCGTATTTCTAAAAAATTCAATTTTTTTGGTTAAAAATCAATTTTTTTATGTTTTCAGATTGTTTAATGTGCTGATCTCGAAAATAATTTTTTAAAAAAAATATTATTTTGATGCATTTTCAAGTAAAAAACACTTTAAAAAGTAACCGCAACCACACTCTTAAATAAATTCTAAAACAACTTAGTATTTATGATACTTTAGTATTTTTATATACTCTAGTTTAATGATAATATCAAAAACAAATTTATAATATCTGAAAATTTTATTTATTTTTTAAAAAAAATTGATTTTATCACTCAACACCGCAACCGCGGCCATACAAACTAAGACCATTGAGAGAGGCAGGGTGCTTGACTTTTCTTTGCACCTAGAATATGATCATCAAGAGTAAGTCGTTTGAATTTTCTTGATCAAGGAAACAAAATTGAAGCCAAAAATGTTTTATTTAATGAAAGTTGGATGACAAGTATTTAGGAGACAATGGCATAATTATAACAATTATAATTATTTATGTATTTAATTTATGAGGGGGAACTCGACACAATCCTTCAAGCTTGGCATAACTATGGTAGGAAATGCTTGAGTTCTGCTAATGATCCATAAAGATGGAACAAGAAGAATACTTACATTTAAAGTAAAAGAAATTGGAATTGAAAGTCCCACATGTTCTTCTTGTCCTCGGCGTGCAAACCAATCAACCGCCCTTGTGGGTTGATTGGATGTGCAAATCGACCTTTTTCTTGAAAGGATGTCATGATAACTAAGTCCATGCTTCACGGTGGCCTTTTTTTTTTTTTTTTTGTAAATCGCTAACACTCGCAACTAAATTAATATTGTTCAATATAAGTGCTGTTATGTTTTTGCCCTTCTAAAATGAAAAAAAAAAAACTATATGTTTTAATATTGAAAGTATTTTTATCTTTTTATATGGCTGATTAATTATTTAGCATTTGTATATTTATTTAAAACAAATACAGTAAAATAACTTTATTTTACTCTCCGAAGCAAGTTTTTTTTTTTAATTTGCTTGGGGTTGTTTTGCCTTTTCAATTTTTGAAAAACAGTTAAAACACGGGTTTGCTTTTTGCTTCAAAAAAAAATTAAAACAAGTGTGGAGGGTCATTTCAGTCTTCTCATGCTGATTTTTATGTTAGTTTGAGGACATAGGAGGGCAATCTAGTCTTTTGATGTCGGTTAATAAATTAAAAAAAACTTTTATTGGCAGGTGTTTACCACTCACCAACGCATGGGAGGTACTCAGGCCTTTCAAGAAGCACGTGTGGCGATTCTTGATAGCCAAACCAAGCCTTCCACCTTGTCGTTAAATGCACCGATGCATCTTTTTCCTATTTTTATGGCGCATGTAAACGACAATGAGGTGGTTTGTCGCTAGTTAACCTTTTTTTTTTGTTCCTTTTTTTCTATCTTCTCCCTCAAAAATGCATGTTCGTCCTCTTTGTTTTTAGTATTTTAATTTCAGTTCTTATTATTTTTATTTATATTTTTTCTTTTTGGTCTTTTTGTAGAATTTTTGTTTTTTTTTCAATTTAGTCCTTCAATTCTAATTTGTTATATATTTTTTTTCAATTTGTTCCTTATCATTTTGATTTAAGATTTTTTTTGCCCTTTTGTAAATTTTTTATTTATTTTCAATTTAATCATCATTTCTAATTTATCATATATAATATTTGTAATTTGATTATTCTTCGTTTAATTTTTAATATTTTTTTCTTGGCCCTTTTGTCAAGGTTTTGATTGTTTTCAATTTCACCCTTCAATCTAAGTTTGTTGTGTTTGTTTTTTTCTAATTTATTTCTATTGCGCGTGGATTCAAGAGTTATGTTAGCATTATTTAACAATTAAATCGATTTTCATTGGTTATAGAACTCAAGGGAATGAAGAGAAGGAAAGGCTTTTATTTTTTCGTTGTCTTTTATGTCAAAGCTTTCATGACCTTTTAATTGCCCTCTAATTTAACCCTCCAATCAATTTAACTCTCCAATCAAAGGATTATTCTTGCCCTCTAATTTATTTTTTATTTTAATTTTCACCTTCATTATTTTAATTATTATTTTTAATTTTAGACCCTTTTAATCTTACTTTTCATCCTTTTATTTTAGATAACTTTTATTTGTTGCATGTAAACAACAGTGAAGTGGTTTGCCGCTACTCAACCTTTCTTTTAATCTTATTTTTTCACCTTCATACCAATCTTTTTTTTTCTGATAACTTTTAACGACCCTTTCTTGATTTGTTGAGGATTGGCCTTCTCAGTTTTTCCAGTATGGTGTCTCTGGTCTAATGACCCATGTCATTGGTTTTAAAATTTATCTATCATATAGTTTTCAAACCTAACCTGAGAGTTGACCCGAGACAAGTAATGGGTCACGGTAAGTTGCATTATTGATTAATTATTTTTCTAGGTCATGTTTTTATTCGTTGGAAGGCCCAAAATTTAGCATCACAATTATTTGATAGATATAGCTCATTCCTAACATTTATTGTTATTAATTCATTTAATTTAATACTATGACTATATGTTATGTACGTTGCAAGATTTATACCTCGAATATTAAATAAATAAATAAATTTATGTGATAGTTTTAAAATTTTAGTTAAATCCTAATGAATAATCATAAATTGGTTATGATATCCATTTTACATTTTTAAAATATGATAAAATACATTTTATTTTTAGGAAAGTATGCATGAAATTTTTTTAGAATTTGACCATATGAAATTAAAACATTTGGGTTAATAAAATATTTTTATCTTTTTTTCTTTTTTTATCATTCACTTAACACAAAATGAAAACAAGTAATAAACAGAAAATGCAACATGCATCTTCTTTTTTTTTACTATATTTTTCCTTACACACCCCACAATTACATGTTTAAAAATAATAAAAATTTAAAAATAAATAAAACACACATCAAGCTTTTAAAATTTGCAAAAATAGGTCTTCTAAAATTCATAAAATAACCTGGAGAAGTCACTGGAACTCAAGAACCACACTGGAAGCTTCTAAAAGTACAGGAACAGTGGCAGCGCTTAGAACCATGCACTGTCACTGTTGAGAAGGGAAATTTGATGGATTAGAAGCAGTATTTCCTCATCTTTCTTCCTATGTTGACGGTGAATCTCAATGTCACCTGCAAAACAATAATCACAAGCTGTTCAGTTTTGTCCCAATTTTAGATCTATTTATTTCTTTCTCTATTGTAAATGAGGGCTGCGATTATAATCAAGAAAGAAAGAGTGGTTGGTTTTTTAGTTTGTTTTTGGGTTGCTGAAGGGGGGGAGGCTGGCATGAAGGAGCTCAGGCTTAAGAGAAAGAGAGAGAGGTTGTCAGTTTTTGAAATTATTGGTGATGAAAGAATAAATAAATGGGTTGTTGGGTCGATTTTGGCACTGTTGTTGATGGTGGTTGGAAGGAGTGATGTTATATTGGTTCAGTGAAGGAGAAGGGACAAGTTGCTAGGATGGTGTCGGGTTGTTAGGAGTTAATGGAGGTGTTTTGGGTTTGGTTCTTTTTTATTGTTTTTTTTTTTAGGAACTTGTAATTGATATGGTTTGAAAGAAGATGAAGCGACAGCTGCAAAGGTGCTCTTGATGTCAATTATGGTGTTAGGTGTTAAAGTCGCACGATAGTTTTTGGTCATGAAAATGGGTTGTCATAAGGATGGTGATGGCTAGCCTTGTATGGGTGTGGTAGGCTGGTCGACGGTTTGCTTGGAAATGATGGTAGTCATGCTTAATGATGGTAGCCATGCTCAATGATGGTTACTAACAGTAGAGTTGTTTTATTGGGCTAAAGGAAGGAGCTACCAGCTTTGATGGCTCATGGTAAGGGTGGAAATCAGTTAGAAAAAGATGGGGTTGTGATCGGGTTATTGTGAAGAAGATTGCGAGGATGGTAGCTACCGCTGGTGCATAGTGGTTTTTGGATGTGGTGTTCTTAACTTATATGATGGTTGTTTGGGAGAATGATTATTTTCTTGTAAAGGGTGGCGGCTAAGTTTAGGTTTTTTTTTGGTAAGATTTTTTTGTGAGTGTGTGTGGGAGATTTGGAGAGAAAAGAGTGGGAAAACTTTTTTATGGCTTTCTTTATTATTATTTTTTGTCTCTTAATCATCTATTTATAGGTAAAATGATTATCTTTTTTCTTCCCGATTGCTTCGGCCCCAAGCAACCTAAATGTTTTTTTGTCTCTCATTTTCTTTTTTTTCACTTAGTCATTTTTGCTATTTATTATATTTATATTTTTTGTATTTTGTTTTCTTTTTGAAAAATGGTAACATCAATGTTGACTCAATAAGAAAAATGAATGATTTGAAAATGGCATGTTAAAAACTTAACGCATTTCAAAGTAATTTAACTTTTAATCTTTTGAGAAGATGTTGAAAATGAAACAAATACATCAAGAACATATTTTTTTGATTTTTTTTTGTATTTTGAAAATATTTAGAAAAAAAACAAGAGGTTAAAATTTGGATTATTATAGTGACTATAACCCAGGTTATTGGATTTTTTTTTCTTTCCTTAAAATGAACTTGCAGCATCTAAATATTTTATAAAAAATAAAAAAAAGCAAAACCGTAACATAGTGTTGGGGCTTGTCTAATTAGATTACTATTAGGCACACATTAATTTTTAATATTTGGCTACGTTGTAGAAAATAAATTAAAAAATCACTTATTAATATTTTTTAAAAAACATTTATCTAACATATATAAAAAATAATAAATGTAATTATTTGACCACTTAAAAAAAATATAGAAAGAGTAATGATGAAAAAAAATATTGTATCATAAATTTATAAATAGTTTATTTTATAAAATGTAACTATACATTAAGTTTAAATATTCTAAACATGATACTATAAACACACAACCAATTTTTTTTTGTGTTTGAAGAACAATGAAATAAATTTCTTTTTTATAGTATCCTAATTTTATAACATGATTTAAAATGTATGATTATTTTATAATATAATATTTTTTTATTTGAATGTATTTTCCTAAAATATTATCTAAATTAAAGTATCATGCAAACTAATATATCAAATTAATATACTATATGTTGTATATTAATATATCCTAATATATCATTTCCTATATAAATATATTAGTAATTTATTGTTTTCTAATAATATTATATTTCAAAGTGTGTGTGTGTGTGTGTGTGTGTAAAAGAGTTGTCATAGCCCAATTTTGACCTTCTTTTTTTATTTTTTTTCAAAAAAATCCATAGAGCGAAACAACAAAAAACAAATATATTTTTAATGCATTTATGTTATTTTTAATGTCTTTTAAAAATTAAAAAATTTATTTTCGATGCGTTCAGCTATTAACATGTCCATTTCAAAATCATTAATTATTTTTTTCTCATCAAATCAACATTGACGTTGCTTTTTTCAAAAAACATTATAATATATATATATATATATATATATATATATATATATATATATATATATATATATATATATTGTGAGAGATATGTTTAATGTTTGTAAGTGCATGATGCAATGCTTTTGGACAGGAGACTAAAAGTTCAAAGAAAAAAAATGAGGAATCAAAATAAATTTAAATTGTTTGGGACCAAGCAATTAAGAGAAATAGATAAAATTACTTTACCTATGAATAGTGAAAAATCTCACAAGAAAGGGGGAAAGAGAATTAGTTAGGGCATTGACCACAAATAAAAGAAATGAAGTTAGTTAGAAAATCAGTCTATAAAAATCCAAAACACACTCTCTCTTAGAAAAAACAAACAATGATACTCACCAAAAAAGCAAAACAAAAGACATGACCCTCCAACATACACATTCAAAGAAAAAAACAAAAAAAAAACCTTCTCTCTTTATAGAAAAGCCAAAAAAATAATTGATTTTCTCTCATTTTTTTCTCACCCTTGCATACATAATTTTATGGTCTCCCTCACTATTGAAAAAGCAAAAAAACAAAAACTCAATTCACACTTATCCCGCTTTGAGGTAAAACCAAATCAGATGCCACTGCACACATCATCTCTTCTCCAGCGATGATGCTCCTCCCATCATCCCACTCACCATCAATGTCACCAGCGGCAGCCCTATCATCACTAGTAGCTTTAGTCACCCACGACATCTCTAGTAACCACCATTAACTAAAATTAGTCCCTTTTTTCTCCCTTAGTAGCCACCATCAAAGCACCAACACACACACACACACACACCCACACAAAAACTCACCATACCTTGATTCAAAACCAAAAAAGAAAAGAAAATAAAACAACAAGGTTCTCTCTCTTATTCTAAATAACGATAACATTAGTGATAGCATTGCCAGAATAGACACCACCACTAGACCATTATCCCTTAAATACTGCTCCTTTTAACCCATTTCAACCACTGCTACCCATTAAAAAAACAACCAACCATCATCTTTCTTCACCAAATCAAAGAAATAGACCTATTTTCTCGCTTCTCTCAACAACCACTACATCGAGATAACATCATCAATTTCTCGCCATGAATAAATCAGCTCGCGTCCACCTTAAGCAACAACCTAGTAGGGAAAAGAAAGAAAAACTAAGAAACAGTAAAAAAAAAATTAAACCAGAAGAAGAAAATAAAATGAATTGATTGGGTTATGTGGTTTTTCTCCTTTACAGGTGACAGTGGCCCTTACCGCTAGCAGAGAAAAAAAAGGGAGAAGAAACAGTTATAAATCTACCTATTTCTTTTCCTTCAGCAATGAAGGCACATGGAACCACGCACCGCCACTATTCCTTTATTTCCCAAGCCTTTTAGCATTGTTCCCTTGTTTACATCACCCTCTCCTATCTATTCTCAATCTTTGAAAGGTCTACACCGCCCCTATTCCTTTATTTCCCAAGCTTTTTAGCATTGTTCCCTTGTTTACATCAGCCTCTCCTATCTATTCTCAATCTTTGAAAGGTCTATTTTGGAATTTGGATGATTTTTAATGGTGCTATTGAATTTGGATGGTTTGTAAAAATGTGATTATAGGGTGTGTGAGAAAAAAATAGTGAAAAAAGGATGTGTGTCTCTTTGTATTTTTATATTTTTAGCATATCTATGTGCTAAATAAAAAAACATAAAAAATTAATTATCTAAAGGTTTTAATTGCATATGGTTAGGTGTCTTCAAGAAAATCATGTTTGCATTTTTAATAATAAAAAAAATATAAGAAAATATTGCATATTTAGCATTAAAAAAATTATATTTTGTATGCATTATGGATTTAATAACAAGTTTATTAAAGCCATGAGGACTTGGTCTAAATTTCAAAAACACTAAAAAACTAATTTATTTATTTTTAATATTAAAGATTATGAACTCATATGTAAGATGTATTCTCGATATTAAAATAATCAAATGTAAAAAAAAATATTTTGGCTCTAGAATGGTTAGGCTTGACCTGTAAAGCCATGATCCACTCTATTAAGATGGATCTGCTTTAATCTATAAGCACATCAATGGTTAGAAAAAACACAATAGTGCCTTAGTAATAATCAGACAAATAAATAATGCATCTTACTTTAGATAGGGTATACTATTGGTGATATTTGCCTTCCTATACACAACTAGTTTTCTTATACAGACTCTGAGGACCAGTTAGAGTTTCTGGTAACCAAAATATTAGGTGTCAACTCCAAACTTTTTAACGTGGACATGCCATCAATTCATTATTTTTTCTATACCACACTAAAATCCTGACCCAAAAGGACGATTGTTGTAACGCCACACACGTGCGCCAAGAGTTATGAAATATTGTGCTACTTTAGTTTTTGAATCCTTTATGGAAAGTGTTTTCTAATCTTTTAAACCGAAAAACACTTTTCTCCATCTAAATGTTACATTTTCCTTTGATTGAAAATTGAATTTTGTTAAACAAATTTTCACAATATAGTCAAATATGAGAAAATCAAAAAAGTGCTTTTTAGGAAAAACATTTTCCAACAAACAAACAAAGTCTTATAGAAGATGGCATGATAATTAAGTTCATAATATTTCATAGAATATTACAGGGGCATCGTTTATAAACATTCATAACACATAAACATATATCATGATCACTAGATACATGTTATACTATAAATATGATTTTAAGTTAATTTTTAATTTAAAAAAATAATATTGATTTTATGAATATGCTTTTTGACATCATAAAATTTTTTAATTGGGGGCATAGAATGATAAAGTATGTGTCTGATAAAACAAACTGAAAAAAAAATATGAAATCATAAATTATATAAAAAAAAAGTTGTTAATGTTAATTAAAGATTAGCACAGAGAAGCTGATCTTTCTTGTAAGAAGTAAAAGATATATACATATGTAAATATTTTACTTCAATTATCCTTTTTATTTCATATATTTTCTTTTATTTATCTCGAAGATTAATTTTGGTGGCTAAGTACATGTGATTTTCATTCTTATACAGACATGATGCAAATATAATCCATCTATCTAAAATATAAAAGAAAAATAAATTAAAAATAAATTAAAATAATCTATTTCAAGTATTCTAAAATTATATAAATTATTGAAAATTAATTACTATTTAAAAAAAGAATTTAAACTAAAGAATTTTAAAGAAATGATAAATATTTTATCAATTAAAAATTAAATCCCATAAAAAATAATTTTTTAAAAAAAATTCATGCATTATTAGGCATGGCTGGCTAAGCATTCATGCTTAGATTGAAAAAAAAAAACAAAAAAGTGAATAACATGTTTATTGCTTATTTTTTTAAAATATCAAACAACACGTCTACCACCTAGCTAGATGAAGCATTGTAATTTGGCAATTTTTCCATTCATGGTAGTTTAAGTACTTGGATTTAAAAGCTCAATTTTCAACTTATTTTCATCAAAATAAACACCTCAAAAACATCATAGATACCTCAATAAAAACATTTTGAACCCTAAAACATCATCTAATCTAAAAACAAATAATCAAACTAAATCAAAATAAAATTCATGGCTCTTGATCTATTTTTTCTAGCATGGTTCAATGACAAAACCACGTCCATTGAACTCTCATCTTTAGGACAAACTCATTTACATCAAAATCAGTTTTTCATGGTATAAATATGAACAACCAAACACTTTCTCTCCTTGCTTTTTTTTTATGATTTTTTTTCTTTTTCCTCAACAACCAGGGATTAAAACGTGATAAAAATAAAAACTTAAAACAACAAGGTTCAAATATGAATAACTTGAAACTTGAGGGACCATATTGAATGATTCATGCCTATTGAACAATGAAACTTAAACATAACTTTGTTTCTTTTTTGTTAATTTTGGTCATCATTCTTTTATTTTTTAACTATAACATAAAATTATATTTTATAATATTGATCTTTAATTTAATGCCTAAATATTCTCAAACACTAGGCATATACGAGAACATGAAAAGAAAAACAAATCTCAACGCATTAAACCATGTTAATATAATTTGTGAGGATGAAATTGCAAAGGAATAAAGTTTGCTAACTAAAGTGGAAAAAAACTTTAGGACCTAACATGAAAAAATGTATTGGATGAAGAATGATAAATATTGTTCAAAAAAACTTTGTATTTTAGTTGGTAGTCAATTAACTTACCCGCACTACACTACAAGTCGAAGCAATTTTTTTTTACATCACCTAAAACAAAAAAATACTTAGGTGTCATTAACGTGTTTTTCAGCAGCAAGAGAAGAATTAATTGTGAACTTAGATTTGATACGAACATGAAATAAAATAGATTGAGGATCATATGCGCAAATAAATATTAAAAAGGTTGTTAATGCTAACTAATACTAATTTATGAAGCTAAGATTCAGGTGAAGATTAAGACATTCGATCTTGTGTTGATGAGAGCCCTTTAATTTATCTCACTTAATTATATAACACTAGTTTTTTTAGAAGAAGAGTAATAATTTAAATTTCCTCGAAACAAACTAATTTACTAGTATAAATTTTTTTTTCTTATTAATATCTATATTATTTATTACATAAAAACCAAAAGTAATTAGAAGACATTCCTAAAAAAAAATGGATACTTTAAAACAAGGATAAAAATAATATATCTCTAACTAAAACCCATTTGTCTCGTCAACATGCTATTTTATTTTTGAAAGTTTTTTACCAATATATTTGTTTCTCGGATAACATTCTATCGTCATTCCAAGAATAGGTTTTAATTAAAAAATAACACCATGGTAATTTTGATGTGATCGTATTTAAAAACATAAGAACAAAATCATGCTCGTGCATTGCTATAAGGAACTTTTTAGCAATGTCATTAGACTCAGGTTAGCAGGTCAACCTTGAAATCTCTCAATCTGACTCCTTACTTAGCTAAAGTTTTAAATTAAACTATTTGAAGGTTAATCTAATGAAACATGGTTGACTTAAAAGGTTTAAAAACAACATAAATGACCAATAAAACTATGTTTTACTTAAAAAAAGTTTCAAGACAAAATTGTTCGTTTTAATATTGAGACGAAGACATCTTGAATTAACCTAAATTAACTCGCAAAACTCATGACTCGGGTCATAGACCTGACTAAGTTTAATAACTTTATTTTTTATTTAACAAAATATTTTAAAAAATAAATGTTTGTAGAAAAGCAACCAGATAAAATTAAAAAAAAAAGGCAATTCTAATGGGATTAACAAAAAGAATGTTTGTTATTATTATTAAAAGACTATTATAATTTTATTCAAAAAAATAAATATTGAATGGTATTTAATAAAACAATATCTAAAATATATTCTTAATAAAAGTAAGAATTTAACAAAATAATATATGTATTATATTATAAATTAATTAATTTTAAGTTAAATTAAATTTTACTTTAATGACAAACAAAAAAAACATTAGAATGGGTCAGCAGACAAACCTAAGTAACCCAGCATGCCTGGCCCATTTCGAATAAGGCCAGACATGAAGGCCTAGCAGCCTAGACCTACATACCTAGATTTTTTTTTTAAATGAGCTAAAATATATATTTTTTTAAAAAAAAAAAGAAGAAGTAGATGATTTAGACAAAGCGTCATTTGCATGCTCAATTTTCAATCAATGGATAGGTGGCTGGAAAATCAGGTTGAGTTTTTTAAACTTAAAAATCTAATTTTTAATTCATTTTCACATAAAAATACATTAAAAAAACACTTTTATAACCTTAATGAATGAAATCTTCAACTCAAAAAACTCCAAATCAGTTAAAATAACACAAGATTAAACTAAAAAAAATCTCTCTCAAGCTTGATTTGTTTTTTCCAATAACATGAAAGTTAAAAAAACACTTTAA
>Ga0325403_1004651_pt1 | contig 12790 bp, 3 predicted proteins | sample PopdelMetagenome_19_FD_205665 | JGI IMG/M metagenome (GOLD analysis project Ga0325403, IMG submission 205665) | Populus deltoides microbial communities from Bellville, Georgia, United States - Xylem-PdKOR-R4 | ecosystem: Host-associated > Plants > Phyllosphere > Stem > Wood/Secondary xylem...
TGGTGGGCTGCTTGACGATGCTGAGGAGAAGCAGATAACAAATACATTTGTGCGGGATTGGCTGGCCGAGTATAAAGACGCTGTCTATGAGGCCGAAGACTTCTTGGATGAGATTGCTTATGAAGCTCGATGGCAGGAGTTGGAAGCTGAAGCTCAAACCTTCAGATGTCAGACGCCGAAGCGGTCGATCAAATTAGAAGACCTCCAGGAGAGACTAGATGACTTAGTTAAACAAAAGGATGCCCTTGGTTTGATCAACCGCACTGGAAAAGAACCATCATCGCCTAAAAGGCCAACAACTTCTCTGGTGGATGAACGTTGTGTTTATGGTAGAGATTATGACACGAAAGCAATACTGAAGTTGCTTCAACCAGATGATGCAACTGGACAAAACCCAGGTGTCGTTCCCATATGGGGAATGGGCGGGGTTGGTAAAACCACGCTTGCTCAGCTTGTATACAATCGCAGCGAAGTACAAGAGTGGTTCGGTATCAAAGCCTGGGTTTGTGTTTCAGAAGATTTCAGTGTTCGGAGGTTAACCAAGGTGATCCTTGAGGAGGTCGGTTCAAAGTCTGATTCTGATAGTCTGAATAATCTCCAGCTTCAGTTGAAGAAGAGATTGCAGGGAAAGAGATTTTTGGTTGTTTTAGATGACGTTTGGAATGAAGATTATGATGAATGGGATAGGTTTCTTACCCCCCTGAAGGACGGATCACAAGGGAGTAAGATTCTTGTCACAACACGCAATGAAAGTGTAGCATCAGTCATGAAAACTGTTCGAACTCATCATCTAGAAGAATTGACGGAAGAAAGCTGCTGGTCCGTGTTTGCCAAACATGCATTTCGTGGTAAAAATCCCAATGCTTATGAAGAGTTGCAAGAAATTGGTAGAGCTATAGCGAGAAAGTGTAAAGGCCTTCCTCTAGCTGCAGCAACACTCGGAGGTCTGCTACGCACCAAAAGAGATGTCGAGGAGTGGGAGAAGTTATTGGAAAGCAATCTATGGGATTTACCCAAAGACAATACCCTCCCAGCTTTGAGTTTAAGTTATCTTTATCTCCTGCCACATCTGAAGCAATGTTTTGCTTATTGTGCCATATTTCCAAAAGACTATGAATTTCAAAAGGATGAATTAGTGCTCCTGTGGATGGCAGAGGGCTTCTTAGTCCACTCTGTGGATGATGAGATGGAAAGAGCAGGTGCTGAGTGCTTTGATCATCTCTTGTCAAGGTCCTTTTTCCAGCAATCAAGTGCCTCTCCCTCATCATTTGTGATGCACGATCTCATGCATGAATTGGCTTCCCATGTGTCCGGTCAATTTTGCTTCAGCTCCAGTTTGGGGGAAAATAATTCTTCCAAGGCCACCAGAAGTACTCGACATTTATCACTCGTGGGAGCCGGTTTTCGCAGCACAAAATTGGAAAACATCCGTGAAGCCCAACTTATACGCACATTCCAAACTTTTGTACCCTATTGGCATCATTTTCCTGATTGTTATAATGAGATCTTTCATATATTGTCAACACTTGGGCGCCTACGTGTGCTATCCTTGTCTGGCCATGCCGGTGCAGCTAAGATGCTTTGTTCAACTAGCAAGTTGAAGCATTTGCGGTATTTGGATCTCTCGCAGTCATATTTAGTAACGTTGCCTGAAGAAGTGAGTGCTCTTCTCAATTTACAAACGTTGATCTTGAAAAGTTGCCGACAACTTGCTTGTCTACCTGATCTTGGAAATTTGAAGCATTTACGACATCTGAATCTTGAAGGTACAGGAATCGAAAGGTTGCCTGCATCTCTGGAAAGGTTAACCAACTTGCGGTATCTTAACATCCAATGGATGCATTTTTTGAAAGAGATGCCACCACATATGGGTCAACTGACAAAGCTCCAAACGTTGACTGACTTTCGCGTGGGAAGACAGAGTGAGACTAGCATTAAAGAATTGGGAAAGCTACAACATCTACGGGGAAAACTTCATATTCGGAACCTTCAAAACGTGGTGGATGCTCGGGATGCTGCTGAGGCAAATTTGAAAGGTAAAAAGCACCTTGATAAGCTGATCTTTACATGGGATGGTGAGACTCATGACCCGCAACACGTAACAAGCACACTTGAGAAATTAGAGCCAAATAGAAAGGTGAAGGATCTTCAGATTTATGGTTATGGAGGTGTAAGGTTTCCGGAGTGGGTAGGAGAGTCCTCTTTCTCAAATATAGTGTCCTTGGAGCTCTATAGATGTACAAACTGCACCTCCTTACCACCGCTCGGGCAATTAGCTTCTTTAGAGGATCTCTCCATTACCGGATTCGATAAAGTTGAGACTGTGGGCTCCGAGTTCTATGGGAATCGTACTGCTGTGAAGAAGCCATTTGAATCCCTCAAAACATTATCTTTTGTAAGGATGCCAGAGTGGCGCGAGTGGATTTCAGACGAAGGCAGCCGGGAAGCCTTCCCTCTTCTTGATGAGCTTAAAATTTTCGAATGCCCCAACCTTGCAAAGGTCCTACCTAGTCACCACCTTCCACATGTAACAAGGCTTAAAATTAGAGCATGTGAGCGGCTCGCAGCTCCATTTCCCAGGTTTCATAGGTTGCACTCTCTCAATGTTTCTGGATACCACTTCCCACATTCTGAGCAAATGGGCTGTTCACCTTCTGAGCAAATGGGCTGGGCTGCTCTCAAATGCTTCGCACTGGACTTGGTCCCCAAGTTAAATTCTCTTTCTATCTCGGACTGTCCAGATCTCGAATCACTATGTGCACATGAAAGACCTCTCAATGATCTCACCTGTCTCCATTCTTTGTCTATCTGGGGGTGCCCTAAATTAGTTTCATTTCCCAAAGGAGGGTTACCGGCTCCAGTCTTGACACGACTTGTGTTAAATTATTGCAACAACCTGAAGCAGTTGCCTGAGAGTATGCATTCCCTCCTCCCATCCCTTAACCATTTGGAAATAAACGATTGTAGAGAAGTTGAGTTGTGTCCAGAAGGGGGTTTTCCCTCCACATTACAATCACTTGAGATTTGTAGATGCAACAAACTCATTGCTGGCCGCATGCAATGGGGCTTGCAAACGCTCCCTTCTCTTTCAAGCTTTGTAATTGGTGGCCACGAAAATGTTGAATCCTTCCCTGAAGAGATGCTGCTGCCCTCAAGTCTTACATCTCTTAAAATCCAATTCCTAAAACACCTGAAATCTCTTGACTACAAGGGGCTTCAACACCTCACCTCTCTTAGAGAATTGGCTATAAGTAACTGCCCTCTGATTGAGTCAATGCCAGAAGAGGGGTTGCCCTCCTCCCTTTCTTCTCTTGAAATTGTAGATTGTCCTATGCTGCGTAAAAGTTGTGAAAGGGAGAAAGGTAAAGATTGGCCCAAGATTTCTCACATTCCTTACATACATTTATGGAGCTGGAGATAATACATAAATCACATTCTTTCAATCGTCCTAGAAAGTAGCAGTTAAAAGGAGGTTTTCTTTCAATCGTCCAACATATTGAGGTATTGCTACTAAATAGTTTATTTTATTTTCAGTAATCAAAGGCAATTTCAGTTAAAATTTGGATGAATGAAATACAGATATTGTCCAAAATGTTGTATGTTTTTATTTGTTGTATGTTGAAATACAAATTTTCTTCCTATTGTCTCTCATTCATCTCCATAAATAATAATCATCATTCTGTTTCAATATGTCGAGCTGGAGGATCATCACATGTTTCAATATGTCGGCTATTATCATCGAATTTTAGCAACGGAATATTTCTTTTACTAATTTAACAACAGAATGTGTATATATGATTTTTTTAATATCAACAATGAATTTAGTAATAGAAAATCCATTGCTAAAAAGGATAAAAAAAAATTAAATTCTGCAAGTAATTTGCAACGGATTTTTCATTATTGACGTGCTTGGCAACATCAAATCTGCAACTGATTCCAAAAACAAATCAAACCCTTAATTATATAAAATCCCCATCCTTTCTCCTTCTCTCTTTCCCCGCATCTTCAAAAATTAAAAAAAATAAAATAAATTTCTCCATCTCTTTCTCTAGTCTCTTCCCTTCTCCAAAAATTCAAAATTCAAAAACTTTTTTTTATCTTTTTTTTATTATTTAACTCCGATTAAATTGTTTTTATTCCATATAAAGCAGAAGTTAAAAAATGATTTTGGAGTACATGTAAGTTATATCTTTTTTGGAGTTTACTTTGATAAAAAAAACAGACATAAAGAGAAAAGATAATATAAAATTCATGACTCCTTATCGATTCTTTTTTTTTTTTCTTCCATTAGTTCATTTGTTAAGTCGCTTATTAGCTTGAAAGTTTTCCCTGCCTTGTCCAATCTTTGATAGAAGGGCTTGTTCATTCATTTGATTCCAGTTTTGCTTCAACTATCATCAACACTCCCTTGTTTCGTTGCACGACATCATTTAAATGTACATGGCTTGTGTTATGTTCGGGAACAAATCTTGGGCCATTAACCTTTTCAAGCAATGGTGGACTAGGAGTGCAGTTAAAGAACACGCCCTAGCTGTTTGACAAAATGCCGATGAAGATGATAGTCATTGTAGTGCTGCTGCTTGTAACAACCCAGGTAAGAAAACTAACGACCTCTTGATGTGTTTTTCTAGGAAATAAATTAAATGTTTTTATTTGTCCATGTGTTTTCTTCAGGAGGTGGTGCTAACCAGAGAAAGCTAAAGCAGAGGAGGATGGCCAAGAGGTTGGAAAGGGAAAAGGATGAAGCCTTTTGTTAGAGGTCTAGGTGCTGGTGCACTAACAAAAGCACATTGCCTTGACGAAGCCGAAAATATTGGCTGCTCAATACAAACATGGGCCGAAATCGGTAGGCAGCGTGCGAGGACTTTCCCTGGCACTGGGTGTATCCTGGCATGAATGGTGGATTGGATGATGAAATGCCCAGGACATTGGGGCTGTCCAAGCCGAGGCAGAAACACAGCAACATTGGAAGCATAGGTGCTTGTAGCTGGCCAGTTGGTTTGTGGCGGCTGACCTAAGTACAAGCAAATCTTAGGGTGGACTGCCCAACGAGTGTGGGTTGCTTAAGAAAAGCATGTAAATATTACAAAACAACTGTGACAATGCTTTTACTATATCTTAATAGCTATTTTTTCTTGGGATACTTAATTTAATTTACAATAAATTTTGTTTAATTTACAATAAGTTTATATAGCTTGAAAGTGAAGCTCATCTTCTATTTAGTTTTCTTAAATATATAATTTTAAATTAAATTACTTTTAAAATAATTTTGAGTATATCTTGCATGTTTAAACATTAACTTTGTTGGATGCATTCCAAACCAATAATTTGAAACTAAATGTTTGCATTTTTTTATTGTAAAAAAACTTGAAAAAAAAATTCTAACAAAAAAAATGTTTTCTTAGAAAAAATAAAGACTAAAAAACGTTTTAAAAATTAGTCCATGAACATTATTTAAAAGCTATTTTTTTTTCATTATTTAAAAAACGTATTACATAGGCAGGTATGTGTATGGATTTAGGGTGATAGGTATGGGTCCAGTAGTAGCAAATTATGTTTTAATGGTAAGATATAAGCTAGGCTCATTCACCTCTTTACTGGTCTATATTTTTTAATAAATTTTATCTAAATTGTTTTTTAAAACAGATAAAATGGATTATAATATTTGTAAGGATAATGACTGTTAAAAAAATTAAACTCAAATTATAATTTTGAAAATCTTAGTATTTAAAATAAAATAATTCACAAGTGGTGATTAAATTAGTAACCCAATAGAAAATAAGATGTCTGTTTCAACAACAAAATCATATATTATTATAAATATTATAACACAGCTTAGTATACTGTTTTTTTCACTCGCACTTTTCTTTTCAAGTACAAAATCATACTAAAAACTAAAATAAATAAGGTTTATACTCGGTTGCTTCCATTCTTAAATCTTGGGCTAAGTATATTAGTTTTGCGCGCTATGTAATTACATTCATTGTACTAAAAGCACTGGTATATATAAATTGATTGATGGATAGATAAGGATAGAGATGAAAATAGATACTCATGTCTTACATTATTAAGATCCGAATCCAAAAGTGCTATTCAAATTTAACTCCAACATGAATAAATATGAGTTTTTTTATACTCAAACCCAATCTGATCAGGTTACTCGAAATAATTTTGATATGGGAACAAACCAACATCAAATTAGAACAAATTGGTCATAACCGGGAGAAGTAAAGCCCAGAACGAAGAAGAAAATATGAAAAAACGTTAGTTCCCTGATGTGCTCCGGTTTCCGATTGCTTCTATCGATGGTTTTCTTGTGTTTCACAAAAGAGGTTACGATCTTGGGTAACATCCAAATTCCATCTATGGAATGATGCAACCAAAACTTGGCAAATTCTCGTAACATGTCTTTCCTTGTTCTCTGAAATCTGTAAAGAAGCTAGCAACAGCCATGTCCATGAACGCACGACGGGAAACCTGAATTCTTTATAAAAAGCTTGGTATAAATATATTTCTTCTTAGACATTAATTATTCATGCAATTGAAGTTGAGTTTGGGTTAGGTTTTGGATAGGGCATAGTAATATCCAACCTGATCTGAAACTTAATTTTTTATCTTCGAGTTTTACATCAAATCCACTTGAATTAAAAAAAATTCTTAATTATTTGAATAAGTTCAAGACAGTATCCATAGAATTCAAGTGAAATCGGCCCGAGGAGGATATACAAGTAGACTTCTAGTTTTCTCAAATATTTCAATTTTAATGATTGGACAAGAGAGCAAAAATACCATATTAATATTTTTTTCTTTTATGAAAATAAAACATATCTTTTCTCGCTAGCACGTATTCATCCCAACTTAAAGACACTTTTTTAATAACGTGATTATACGATGAGGTCCCCACTTGTCAGGACAGCTTTGGCACCTCCTTCAATCCTAGTTTGGGAAACAGAAGCACTCTATCACCATTAGTTTTTCACCGAGGAAGACAGCATGTCAGCACCCCCATTCCCTCCTCCTGTGCTGATGAGAGAGAGATACAAAGGATTTGCCCAACATTGAAGTATGCAACTGTCTATGGTTAGCCTTCCACTTTCGTGATGCAAGCAGCAACCAAGCCCTTCCTCACTGTCAGGTTTGCTAGTTTGCAAGTAGACAAGAACTCCAGGGCACTGCATAAAGAAATGATTGATTCACGAAGCCTGACTTCTTGGAATTTGAAAGATTAGAATCATTGGAAGAGAAAGAAGAAAAGGTGTAAATGACAGCGGAATACTATTATACCATCTGCCAAGGTAATGCCAAGTCTACTTGCGAGGTCTTTATGTCATAATTGTTAAATATTAGATTGTTAGCGCGTACCAAGCAAAGAGGTTTGTTTATTTGAATATTAGGTTTAACAACTTACGAGGTTTATTTACTAATTTTAAATTTAAATTTTAAATTTTAAATTTTAAAATTTAATTTTTTTTTAAAAAATACTATTTAAATGCTATAAATATCAGGATTAGTGATTTATATAATTATTAATTTCAGAATTTTAAAAATTTAATTAAGATATATGTAAACTGGCCGAAACATTTATAATTAAAAAAATTTTAATTCAACTTGTATCTGATTGAACCCAACATAACTTTTTATTTTTTAACCCAACATAACTTTTTTATTTATTTACGTGGGTGTCCGGGCCAGCTTGCGCGCACCACGACTAATTCCACAGCCCACTGAACACCCTGCAAACCCAGTGGGCATGTAAAACACTACGAGAGTGACAGACATATACATGAGAACTCGAATTCAGGAGCAGCAGGAGAAGACAAGCCCCTTCTACCGCCAGGCGAAGACCCAACATAACTTTAATTAAACAGGTAGGGGCATGTCATGGGTGGAGTCGGACCAAATTCTCAATTTTTATGCATCACGGGAGATCATGATCTAGCCCGTACAAAACCTTTGACTGGCCATAAAAAAATAAAATCTTATAGGCCCATCAATGATTTTAGGTTTAATTGCCAACACTAATAGTGTTTAGTAAAGTGATAACATTAATTTTAAATATATTAAAATAATATTTTTTATTTTAAAAATTTATATTTGAAATCTATATATTAAAAAAATAAAAAATATATATTATTTTTAAAAAAATGTCTCACCGCAAAAACAAAGTAACAATGAATAACAAAATTAAACCATGACAGAAAGCATGGATACCTTTAACGACAATGGCGCTTCAGTTCACAATATTTTCAGCCGTGACAGATGCCTGACGGAGTTGGTAAACGACAGGTCGGCACAGAGCTACAGGTACTACTTTTCTCAAAGGACAGTTTTGGAAATGTACGAAGACCGTGGCTATGATGTAACCAACACAGACCTCACTTGCTCACTCACTGAGTTCTGTTCCGTTTTTGGAAATAAGCCCTGATCTTGATAGCCTCTGCTTCTTTGTTTCTCTCCTATCCAATCCGTACAAGAAGGTATGCTCATTAACCTCAAGCTCATTTCGATTATTTTGTTGAATATTTGAACCAGGTTTATGATATGGATTCTTATAATAATAATTTAATGTTTTTTTAATTTAATTTGTTTATTTTCATGGGTTTTTTTTTTTAATCTAGAGAACATAGGAAGTGTAAAGGTGGCACCTTTTTTGCTTTATTTTATACTGTATTTAAAGCCAGTGCCTTTTGATTTGGTTTGGAAGTATACTGTTTAAAATTGGTGTTTTTTTCTTTTTTTTGAGTTTTGGTTTGTTGAAAATGGGTCGGTGCATATGCAAACAAAAGGGTGTTTTATGATTTTTGTTTTTTAAGATTTATTATGGGTTTTGTTTGTTTAATTTAATAAAAACCTTTTTGAAGAGAGAAATTCAGTTGTGCTCTTTTTTTAATGCTTATTTCTTGCATTTTTATGACTTATTCTAGGGGTAAGCATCCTATTTTTATCTACAAAAGCGTTTTGATTGTTTAATTCGTTTTTCTTTGTTTTTCTGAGTGTGTTTGTTCTTGTTATAGCTCTTATGGTGATGGAGATTTCAAAAAGATAGTGTAGATAAATTATTTTTACTCGTGATTTGTTTGATTTAAATAAATATTAAATTAAAATTATAATTAAAAATGTTTAGCTAAAATTATGATTAAAATGGATATTTTAACTTAAATTACCACAAAAGATATCTAGGTATGTTTGATATTGCGGTTGTTGTTGTGGTTATGGTTTGAAAAAAGTTGTTTTTATAAAAAGTACTTTTAGTTGAGGTTGGTTTGAAAAAATATATGTTTGGTTAAAACTGTGGTTGAAATTGAGATTGAATAAAAAGTAGTTTAATGTGTTTGGTTAATAATGCTTTTGAAATTGAGATTATAAAACAATTTTTAAAAATATATATTAATATTGATGGTTTTTTATTTAAATATTGTAGATTTAACTATTGTTATTACATCATGAAATAAATAATACTTTATATAAAATATTTTATTATTATTCTATTGAATTATCTACAGTTCCATCACGTCAGAAATACATCCAATAATTTTCTTGGTTTCTTTAAAACGCAACAACATAACTTGTAAAATATAATCAGGAACAAATTAGAATTGTGATCAAATTCTGCAAATGTTACGTCATCAAGCGAATAAAACACAATTAAAAAATAAATTTTTTTTTTTATTTTAGTAGGTCAGACCCGATTCAATGTATTTTACGTGTTAGATCGGACCCGGTCCGGCCGGAACAGTAAAGCTATGCTACACTGTTCATTGTTTCACTGTTCAATAAATAATGTAGCATACTTAATTTTTTAGCCGCGCAAGAAAGCAGATCCATACATAATAAGTATTTTTTTTTTCTTAATCAAATGTTTACAAGCTGTGATTTGCTTTTTAAAAACAACCGCAGCCGCGGCCGTGTAAAAAAACACAATTGTCAAAACATCAACTGTAGTGGTCAATTCTGGTGTACTAAAAGCCATCCACTTGATTAATGGTAAACACTTCAAGCTCCTTTCCCGCACTTTTCCTCGCTGGATCCTTGATATCTTCAAGGGGTGCGAGCGCCTTGTTCGAGGATTGAGCATAAAAGACTAAAAGATTTAAAGAAATACTAAAAGACATAAAGTGAAGTTTTTATAATATTCATCAGCTCATTTATAATTTATAATTTATTTATCTACTTTATCAATTAATGAAAAGTGATAAAAGAAAAAGAGAGAAGAAATAAAGTGAAGTCTTCTTCCGCATTATTAGTATTGTACAATTAATCAACAAATAAAGTAAATAATTTATAATTTATTTATCTACTTTATCACGTGAAAAGAAAGATTGGCATGTAATAAAAGTTATTCCAATCAAACTCACTTTTAGGTTTCACTTAAAAAAAAAAAAACTTTTAAACAAATAAACAGGGTCTAAAAACTCATGATTAACCCGTAAAAACATGTTAATGTTATTTTTTATTAGCTCATGGTTGGCCCGTAAATTGTAATGGATCCTACAATCACAAACCTATGATTCACATGTAATTTATGTTTTATAACTTTTTTTAAAAATTATTATTTTTTATATTTTTATACCATTTTTATTTTAAAAAATTTAAAAATATTATTTTAATATATTTTTAAATAAAAAATATTTTAAAAAACAATAACATAAAACACGTGAATGTTTTATAAATTTTTTACAATCGCTTTTACATTTTTTTAGATCACATTGTTGCTACATGATTAATGATTAAAGGTAACTGTCTTGCATTTATCTTTAAAACTGCCATCAAGAATTAATTAATTGCGTCAATTCAATTCTTTCTATTGACATTGATACCAAACATGTTAATTCATGATATAATTAAGCAATTCAATACAAATTTACTAATATAATTTATTTCGGCTTAAACCTTTGAATATAGCCAAAGGCAGAGGCTATGCAAGTGAAATACCTTAATAATTTTCATGCTTTGCAACCCTAGGAGACACACAAACTATAATGTGTTTATACCTATTTATTTGTTTAAAATATTTTTTTTATTAAAAAATAGTTTTTTTTTAAAAATAAGTTGGTAAATATTTTTTAATATTTAATTATGTTATAGAAAACGAGTTGAAAAATAACTTATTAATATTTTAATTTTTTTATCAGGTTTATTAAAAGACATATAACAATATTGAAGGAGGATGAAATTAAAAAAAATCATAAAATATTTTAAATCCAAATAAATAATAATTAAAAGAATGAGGAACAAATGTAACGGATAAAAAAATTTAATAAAAAAATAAAACATAAATAAATAATAATAATAAAAAATTAAGATTAAAATAATATTAAACCAAGAATTAAATTAAAAAAAGAAAGCAAAACAAAATGTATAAAATATAATAATATAATTTATGATTTATTTATTTAATTTATCAATGAAAAGTGATAGAATGAAGAAGAGAAAAGAAATAAAGTGAAGTCGGCTGCTGCATAATCATATCACGTGAAAAGCTTCGCATTTTGTGATGTTTTTCCAATCAAACCCCTTTTCTTTAAAGATGTAATTTCTAGGAAAATAAATCAAAGACAAACCGAGTAAAATTCCAAAAGAAGAGAAAGATGGAGTAGAGTTTCAGTTCCGGCTTGTATCGGTGTTTTAAAAATATTTTTTTAAAAATATTTTTTTAATTTTAAATTAATATATTTTTAATGTTTTTAAATATTTTAATTTATTATTATTAAAAATAATTTATTTTAATATATTTTTAAATAAAAAACAATAGACACCCGTGACCACTTAAATGGACTCCTAAGCATAACAATTTAAGAGTTACAGAGCCGAGAGAGAAAAAGCTTTTGCCAGTTCTTTACACAAATTCTTTCCCCTTCTGTCACCTGAACAAAATCCCCTCTTCTTCTTCTTGTTTGTTTACTCTTCCTTCGTTACTTTGCATAGAGGAGAAACCATGGCCGGGGCTTTAGTAGGAGGAGCTTTCCTTTCTTCTTTCCTTAATGTTTTGTTCGACAGGATGGCCTCTCCCCAGGTGGTTGCCTCCTTCAGAGGCCAAAAAGTCAACGATAGGCTGCTAACGAGGTTGGAGACAGCAATGACATCTCTCAGGGTGGTGCTTGACGATGCTGAGGAGAAGCAGATAACAAACAGAGCTGTGCGGGATTGGCTGGACCTGCTTAAAGACGCTGTCTATAAAGCCGACGACTTCTTGGATGAGATTGCTTATGAAGCTCTATGGCAGGAGTTGGAAGCTGAAGATCAAACCTTCACAGGTCAGACGCAGAGGCTTCTTTCTTTCATTAACCCACTTGAAATATTGGGCTCGAGAGAGATCGAAGAAAAATTAGAAGTCCTCTTGCAGGATCTAGATCCCTTAGTTGAACGAATGGATGCCCTTGGTTTGATCAACCGCAATGTAGAAAGACCATCATCGCCTAAAAGACCAACAACTTCTCTGGTGGATGAATCTAGTGTTTATGGTAGAGATGATGACAGGGAAGCAATACTGAAGTTGCTTCAACCAGACGATGCCAGTGGAGAAAACCCAGGTGTGGTTCCCATATGGGGAATGGGCGGGGTTGGTAAAACCACGCTTGCTCAGCTTGTATACAATAGCAGCGAAGTACAAGAGTGGTTCGGTCTCAAAGCCTGGGTTTGTGTTTCAGAAGATTTCAGTGTTTTGAGGTTAACCAAGGTGATCCTTGAGGAGGTCGGTTCAAAGTCTGATTCTGATAGTCTGAATAATCTCCAGCTTCAGTTGAAGAAGAGATTGCAGGGAAAGAGATTTTTGGTTGTTTTAGATGACGTT
>Ga0325403_1004654_pt1 | contig 12787 bp, 4 predicted proteins | sample PopdelMetagenome_19_FD_205665 | JGI IMG/M metagenome (GOLD analysis project Ga0325403, IMG submission 205665) | Populus deltoides microbial communities from Bellville, Georgia, United States - Xylem-PdKOR-R4 | ecosystem: Host-associated > Plants > Phyllosphere > Stem > Wood/Secondary xylem...
TTTACGAGTTTTGCATGTCAACCTAGTTGACTAGGGTTTTTTTAGGTTTTATTTTGTAATTGATTTTGTTTTAATTTTATCTTTCAATATTTTAGTTGATTGGAAATTAAGTTTTATAATTTATTTCAGTTTACTTTATAGGAGGTTATCTCAGTCTTGTGATCTAAGTCAGAGGTTTGGCAAGTTGACTCGAATCTTTTTTTATTTTTTTTAATTGTTATTTTTTTTTAATTATATCATTTAACATTAGATTGATTAGGAATTTAGCTATATATATATTTTATCTATTTTTTATTGGATTATTCTGATCTTATGATTTAAGTTTGACAGGTTAACTCAAGTTGTTTTTTGTTCTTTTTAATTGATTTTGTCAATTTTGCTCTTCAATATTTGGTTGTTTAATAATACCTAAATATTATCAAGCATTATCTTTTTAAAAACATGTTAGCAACATCTAAATGTTTTTTTTAAATAAGATTTGGAATTTGCAGATGATTGCAGTGAAATTTTAGCAATGGATGAAGATTAATCTCATAAGTTTGAGACTACATGTTAATTTGAAGACTATAATGTGAAATGAACAGTGGCTTTCTCGATTACACACTAATAACTTCTTAGTAGTCGTTGCCACCTCCCAAGAAGTTGCAATCTAATTATTAATAAATATTATAAATCTAATTTATTTATATTTTATATAAAATATAATCAAAGTTAACATCTCAGTTTTTCCTACGATGTTCATGTCGATGTCCTACCAAAACAAGCATTAATTCAATATGTTATCAAACATTAACAATAATTAATTATATTTGGTTAGTGTTTTATAACACAATATGTTTAGTTAAGTAAAAGAGACAAAATATAAAATAAATTTATTTTTGAAATTGTTCTGGAATTAATTTCTCTCTTTTCAAAATAAAATATATATATATATATATATATTTGAAATTTTGTTTAATTAACATGATCTAAATAAATTATAAGTGAATAAAAAATTAATATAAAAAAATTGGTTTTTTAACTTAAGAAACTCTTGATTTTTCTAGATTTAATTATTAATTTATAGTAGTTAATTAAAGATCGATAATGGTTGAAATTAATTATTCAACCTTTTAACTTTTAAAATTTATTATAAAAAAAAGAGGGGTGAAAGAAGAGTTTCTAACATGAATTTTTTAGATTTTTCTTTGCCTCGTATTTTATTTTTTTCTTTTCATTTTAAGCTTTGATTTTTCTCTCAAATCTAGAGTTTAAATTCATCTTGATAAGAGATATTTGAATTTCATATTTTTTATTTTAAATATCTTATTTAGAAATGCATTTAAGTTAAAAGTAATGTTGTTGGAATCTTAAGAGATATATTGCAAATATCCTAGTTGTACAAGTGAAGAGCAATAAAACTTTAATTACAAATAATTAATCATTGACAATAATAAAAATTTTATTATTTTAAAATATTTTAACAAGTAAGTACATTTATTTATTTTTATTTAAACATATATATTTTTTTATTACTGATATGCATGCTAAAACTTTAAATTAATATCAATTACAAGTTTGATTATATGTTTAGTATATTTGCTACAATTCTTTTTATTTTATTTATATTAAAATTATTTTTTTACGAGTTATGTTTTTACATGCTTATAATTTTAAACATTTATAAACTCTAATTTTAAATATTTATAAACTCTAGATTTGTGTTATATAATTTAGCATGCATTTACGATGATGAATTAAATATCATTGCTCACTAATCTAATATTATACAATATAATATATTTTGATTATATATATATATATATATATATTCCCTATTTATTATGTGTTTGGTAACGTGATGTAGATATTTTTCAAAAATATTTTTAATTAAAAATATATTAAAATAATTTTTTTATTTTTTTAATATTAACAAATTAAAATTATTAAAAACACTTTAAAAATATTAATTCAATATTATATTAAATAAAAGATTATTTGAAAAACAAATACCAATGCAACAACAAAGAGACACTTATGCTCGAGATCAAGTATTGTCCCCACCAACATCTGACTTTGTTAGTTTGTTTTACTCATGGCAGTTTCCGACAGTCTCAAGTTGGCGCCGCTTGGTGTGCTTCCCGAGAAGCCGCTCTTGCCCTTTGCCACAGCCGCCTAGACATTACCCTTTCGTGGCCCCCCACCACCAAGCACCCATCCCGCCAAGCATATCCAAGTCCCATTTCTTTGACTAAACTATTATCTAGTCCCTATGTTTTAGCAAAATAACAAATTCATCCTTTGTTTTTAAATGCTGAATATTGAGTCCCTGTAAATGATATGTCCAGGATCTATTAGTTTTCCATGACAATTTATGTGTTCTTTTTTTTCTTCAAACATATCATTCATTTCTGGTCAAATTTTTTAATTTCACCAACTACAAACAAAATATATAAAAAAAATCCATTTAAAAAGGGAAATTTGGATATTTATAAAAGAATTAACAGTCAAATCTAGTTAAAGGACTAACTTATGATTTACAAAACTAAAAAGAGTATCTTGAAAGATTATAAGAGAATAAGGACTAACTAATATATTAAATGGACAAATTCATATACTAGCAAATACATATATATTTACATGCTAGTTACCTAAAGCATTTGTGTTATAATTAGTACACAAGGATACATTGATTAACTTAATATAAAATATAGGTACATTTAAATAAAATAAAAAAATTGAACGTCTCAACATTTTAATTTCTCCTAATCTTGAAAGGGAATTATACTCCTAACTCTTCAAACCATATAATATCTCACGACATGTGAAATTCTCAAAAAATTAAGATTTTTTTGTCTTGTCAAACATATAATGTTGGAAAAAAAATTAAATTCTTTTTCTAGAAAAAAATATAGAATATTTCAATACCAAATGCTTCCAAATATATAAATTTTCTTATTAATTATCTTGGTCTCAAAAAAAAATTATGAATAAACAAAACTTGAAAAAGGATATGAAAGACTCATTTGGATTCTAATAAAAATATATATTTCATCATCAAAATTTGGTATAAGAATAGTTTGACTATTAAAAAAACATCAATACTAGTTCTAGTGATGCAGAGATATATTTAATAATACTAAATAGTCAACACCATAGTCTATGATTAAATATTTAATTTAAATTATAATATGTACTTATTGATTTTTTTAAGTAGCGTTTGATTATTGTCTTAAAATATAAAAAATAAAAACAATAAAGATAAAAATATGTTTGGTTGAAGAGATAAGGATAGAAATATTAAATTAAATATGTTTTTAAAATAATTTTGAAATGAATTTTTGTACTTTCAAAACATGTGATATAAAGTGAACATGTTTTCAGATACAATATTTATTATTTTTTATTCTTGAAATATCCTTATAAAAACGCTCAATTCTAATATTGTTTAATTAAAACATGTAAAAATTAAAATTATTATTATTATAATTTTAAAATACAACTTAAAAAATTGATCCGAGATAAAAATAGTTTTGTAGTTTCATGTGTGTTGTGTTGGGGTGATACACACATATGAAAGGAGTGAATATTTAAAGATTTATATTATCATAGACTTTAATGGAGCAACTTAGCTATGCCAAAATCATTGAAACTTGCTAAAAATATCCATTTAATGTTTTTTCAGTAAACATACTTTATTTTTATTTTAGTATGTGAATGAATATGAGAGTAAAATACCCTAATCCTTAAAAAGCAAAAACAAATTTGTTGTTGTTTACGTCAACGTCAACTGTAGATTAATCCAAGAGATTCAGTCAATTAAATACAAGAACAAGTTGATGAGTTCATTTGAATCATGGGCTCGAGTGAGTTGGTGTTTCAAGAACCTGTTCCTTGAGAAAAAAGGAGAATTGGGAAAGGGATGGATTTTTAAAGAGATTCCTCCAACCCAACTTGCTACGCTTTTTAAAGGCTAGACCCAAAGAAAATAAACATCGAAAAGGGACCAAATTCACCCAGAGAAACACAAGATAGACACAGAAAGAAATCCCTTGGTACTGTCAACTTATGCAACAAATTCCAATATATGTTATTCCAAGGAATTATTCATTTACATTTAGAGTTGTATTTCTAAGTGGAATTCATGAATGATTTTTATAATGAATTATAGGATTATAATTTATATGAAAGAGTGGTATAACTCCAAATATACTTGGTGATTTCTTATCGTTCTATATGTTAGAGCCTCAAGGTCGCGTTGTTCTGTGAATATAGTCAACTAAATAACTTCTCTTTTACGAGGTTTTTTTTTTATGAGTTTCACAACATTTATGTGTGTATGATTTGAATTAATTTTAGCTAATTTTAATTACTCTTCGATCAAATTTCTGCGGCCCTCGAAAGAGTTTCCGATCGAAGTCTTGTTTGTTTCACAACCCAGCCTAATGAGCACCTACCAAAAATGAAGGCAGATCTGACCCTAGCAGTTCTAAAAAGACTTTTCATTTCATGTTACCATCTTAATCTAAGTTATTAAATCTAAAAACTCAATCCAAATCAGAGGCGAGTTCGTTCAACCCAGCAAGCTAGGCTGAATTTTATAATCTTAATGGGCAGTCATAGATAATAGATTGAACACCCTTGAAAATGACAACAAATCCTAACATGCTGGCCCCAAATATTGGGCTTGTATTGGGTCTCGTAGCTGACTAAAGATGCTGGCATAAGGCCCATAATAAATGAAATTCCAACATCAGACATGATGGCCCATTTTAGAAAATAGAATTGGTGGAAGAAAAGAAGTAATATTTTCTATAGCCATTTGCTAGGTTAAAAAGGTATTCTCAATCAAATCAATGCAAGAACGAAACATTGATATAACATGTGTACTCACTACTCAGTAACAGGTTCAGACAAACCCCTCCCTTCTTATGTGGGGATATGTCAACTTGTGAGGGCAATGTGAATAGGGAGTTCGAAAAGATTTTCTCTTGAGATGAAAATCTTGTGCACAACGAAACCTTACCTGTTCATGGCTTGCTTGCTAGCTAAAGATAAGGTTAATGGCCTCACAACGCAGAGGCCAATAAAAAGAGGAAAAGAACATAAAATGAAAGACAAGACAATATTTGAGAGGTTACTAATGCAAATCGGCTGTATCCATATCTGAGAGATGACAAAGCTCGCACCTTCCTGCACTTAAAAGCAGCCAAATATTAACACTTTCAGCTCTCTCATGGTCCTTTTGGCCATGTATTTGGTGGAATCATATGATCAATGCACATGCAGCTGCTAAGCCATGGAGAAAAGCATGGAACTTTCTTCTTTCCAGGGCGGCTCTGTAGAGGGATCTCTCCATTACAATTTAATAACACCAACCCTAGCTATCAAGGTCCTCTCTATATTAAAATCTTCTGTTGAAATTCATCAGTACTGATCTTGTCGATCAAGGTTAGCAAAAGGGTAAAATAAAAGATTAATTAAGAGATGGGAATTATTTTCAACATCTGGTAGAACTATATAGAACATGCATGATCAAGAAAGTGATAATATGGACAAAGTTCTAATCAATTAGTGTCCTTGTTTGTGGCTGAAAGGCCATAGCTCTCTCATTGCACATCAAATCAAATGATGTTCCCTTGCCAAAGCTCTTTCATCAGGACACGGATGAAAGGTGTCAAGTCTCAATCACAAAAATAAAAAATATATATAAATTATTTTTTCTTATCAAATCAATTTCAAAAAAGATAAATCCTTCTTATCCGAATGAGATGTATAAGATTATCATAGATCAAGGATAAGACAACTCAAGTGTGAGGTTACAATCTATCTCAATCTATAAGCAAATCGAGTAAAATCTAACGTTAACTAAATGTGTTAAAAATAGAACAAATTATAAAAAATTATTGTTTTATTCTATGTTTATTATTTATTATTTATTCTGGGTTTTAGATAACAGATAATTATTATCTCGGGATAAAAAAAAACATAGAATGAAGAAAATATTTTTTAAAATAGTTTTTATTTTGAAAATATAAAAATTCATTCTTAAACAATTATTTTATATTTTTATTCTTTCAATCAAATAAATTTATAATTCTTTTCTATATATCACTTCTATCGTATGATACTAACCAAATTCAATCTTAATGGAAAAAAAAAGAGCAAACCTCAAAATATCCTCTAACTATACACAAATTCTTAAATGTGTTTTCAAACTAAATATTTCCCCAAGCAGATCTCCATGGAGTCAGATATTCATCAATCAAATTGCTCCATTGAGCCATCTTCCCTTCCCTTAAGCTATATTTTTCTTAGAACCTTCCCTATATATTTCTAAGGACTTTTCATTGCTTTCCGTCAAAGTTATTTTTATCTAAATTACTAAAACAATGCCATTTTGAGAAGTTGATATATATATATATATATATATATATATATATATATATATATGTGTGGGGAGGTTTTTAGATGAAAGTATTTTTTATATAGAAATATATTAAAATAATATTTTTTTATTTCTTAAAAATTATTTTTGAAATTAACATATCAAAACAATATAAAAATATAAATAAAATAATTTTTAATAAAAATAAAATTTTAATTTTAAAAAAAATATAATTTCAATCTCATCTCAAAACGCGGCGGAACAAAACATGCATGGGAGCTGTAACCTTAACAATATAAGCTTGAATCCTAGACCTTTAAATATTTAGGGTAAAATAGAATCCATGTGCCCTGATTATGGCTAGCTTGCATGAGCCCTATGACCATATGCCACCTCAACTTTCAAAATTCTGCTCAAACAGGCAAAGTACCTCTTCTGTCAAGACAGCATACAAGGAATGCAAAATTTAGATAAAAGACAATTGACATTGCCAGCTTATGCAAATCATGCACTTGCCTTGTGTGCCTAGAACAGGAATCCAAAACTGAAACTACAAGCCACTCTCTTACAACTTCTAGCCTTTTTTAACCTCTGTTGTTGACAGCCTTAAGATTCTCAGATATGTGGACCCCTTCTTGCATGTGCTTTGCCTTTCAATTACAGGCTACACCTCCCTCTCTTCCTTCTTACTCACTCCACTCCCAAGTCCCAACAATGCCAACTCCTCTCCCTCCCTCCTACTCTCCTAGGTTCCCCAAATTGGACCTTTTCTTCTTGTTCTTTCTTTCGTCTTTTCCCTCTCTTGTGTGTAACTATAAGCACATGCATTTTCCTTGAAAAGTTTACTCATTTTGCAGCCAAAAATACAACCCAAAAAAGAGAAAAAAGAAAAAGAAGAAGAAGAAACTCTTCCCCCTTCTTTGGTTATTGAATTCATTAGCTCTTCTTTTCTTTTCTATCAAGAACTATAAGCCAATGCATTTCACTTAGAAAGTTTACTTCTTTTGCTTCAAAAACAGCACCTTCTTTTGCTTCATCTTCTCTTCTCTGTAAAGATGAAGAGAAGAAGCCATCGGAGAACGAAACTTTTACTAGTTTTCCTTGTTGGGTTTTCTTCAATCTTTCATTTTGCAAACTCTCAAACAAGCCCAGATGCTGAAGTTATGTTCTCTCTCAAAAAAAGCCTCAACGTGCCAGATTCACTTGGATGGTCCGATCCAGATCCATGCAACTGGAACCATGTAGTATGTTCGGACGAAAAGCGGGTCACCAGGATCCAAATTGGACGCCAAAACCTTCAAGGTACACTCCCTTCAAATCTCCGAAACCTTGCTCAACTTGAACGTTTAGAGCTTCAGTATAACAACATTTCCGGTCCTTTGCCAAGTTTAAACGGGTTAAGTTCATTACAAGTGATCCTTCTAAGTGACAATAAGTTCATTTCAGTCCCTAGTGACTTTTTCACTGGTTTATCTTCACTTCAATCTGTGGAGATCGATAACAACCCGTTTTCCAATTGGGTCATACCAGAAAGTATAAAAAATGCTTCTGCTTTGCAGAATTTCTCTGCAAACTCAGCTAATATATCCGGGTCAATACCGGGTTTTTTTGGCCCGGATTCTTTTCCGGGTCTAACCATCTTGAGGTTAGCTTTCAATGATCTTGAAGGTGAGTTGCCTGCAAGTTTTTCGGGGTCACAAGTTCAGTCTTTGTGGCTTAACGGGCAGAAACTTAGTGGTGGCATTGATGTTATTCAGAACATGACTTTGTTAAGAGAAGTTTGGTTGCATTCTAATGGGTTTTCGGGTCCCTTACCTGACTTCTCGGGTTTGAAAGATTTAGAGAGCTTAAGTTTAAGAGATAATTCATTTACTGGCCTTGTTCCTGAGTCTTTGGTTAACCTTGAGTCATTAAAGTTTGTGAACTTGTCGAATAATTTGCTTCAAGGACCAATGCCCGTGTTTAAGAGCTCAGTTTCTGTGGATATGGTTAAGGATTCGAACAGATTCTGTCTGCCAACTCCTGGTTTGTGTGATTCGCGAGTTAACACATTGCTTTCGATTGTGAAATCAATGGATTATCCGCAAAGGTTGGCGGATAGTTGGAAGGGGAATGATCCATGTGCTGATTGGATTGGAATTACTTGCAATAACGGGAACATCACAGTTGTCAACTTTGAGAAGATGGGGCTAACAGGCTCGATTTCTCCAGATTTTGCTTCGGTTAAGTCATTGGAAAGATTGGTTCTTGCAAATAACAACCTCACAGGTTCGATTCCACAAGAAATTACTACCTTACCCGGACTTAAAGTGCTTGATGTGTCAAACAATCACCTGTATGGGAGAGTTCCAGCCTTTACCAGTAATGTGATTGTTAACACTAATGGTAATCCAAATATAGGGAAGGATGTGAATAGTTCTACATCTTCGGAATCACCATCTGCAAGTCCATCGGCGAATACTGGCTCTGGAAGTGGCGGTAGTTCAAGAAAAAGTGGCAAGAACTCTTCTACTTTGATTGTAGTAATTATATTTTCGGTAATTGGGGGTGTTTTCCTGTTGTCCTTGATCGGCTTGTTGGTTTTCTGTCTATACAAGAAGAAACAAAAGCGGTTTAGCAGAGTACAGAGTCCGAATGAAATGGTGATTCATCCTCGCCATTCTGGGTCTGATAATGAAAGTGTGAAGATTACAGTTGCTGGCTCAAGTATCAGTGTTGGTGCTATTAGCGAAACACATACTATTCCTGCAAGTGAACAAGGTGACATTCAAATGGTTGAGGCTGGGAACATGGTCATTTCTATTCAAGTGTTACGGAATGTTACAAACAATTTCAGTGAAGAAAATATATTGGGATGGGGAGGTTTTGGAGTGGTCTACAAAGGTGAGTTGCATGATGGTACAAAGATTGCTGTGAAGAGGATGGAGTCGGGTGTCATAAGTGGTAAGGGACTAACTGAGTTCAAGTCTGAGATTGCTGTTTTGACCAAGGTTAGGCACCGACATCTCGTTGCTCTTCTTGGGTACTGCTTGGATGGTAATGAGAAGCTTCTTGTGTATGAATATATGCCACAAGGGACACTCAGTAGACATATCTTCAACTGGGCAGAAGAAGGATTGAAACCACTAGAGTGGACAAGGAGGTTGACTATAGCCTTGGATGTGGCAAGAGGTGTTGAGTACCTTCATGGTTTGGCTCATCAAAGCTTTATACACAGGGACTTGAAGCCTTCAAACATTCTTCTTGGGGATGATATGAGGGCTAAGGTTGCAGACTTTGGTCTTGTGCGTCTTGCACCAGAGGGTAAAGGCTCTATTGAAACTAGAATTGCCGGAACTTTCGGATACTTGGCACCGGAATACGCAGGTACCATTTCCTCTAGTTGCTTTACCCTTCAATTAATGTTTAAATTCTTTCAAGGCTACCGTATGTTTGGACTTTTGTATATGTTCGAGTTCTAGTTTTTCGATAGAGATTAGGGGAAACATATAGTTAGGTCACGTATTCTTATATATTGACTGCTATTACTCTGAGATTGTTCTCATCACAAACTTCACACAAATGCACAACAATACCGTGTTAACTACCAAAAAAGGTTCATCAATCTCCTGTTCAAATTGTGTATTTTTGTTTTGTTGTTGATTTGTTATTTGTGTTCATCAATCTCCTGATTTCTCTCTTAATTCACATTTTCACTTCAACTCTTGTTTTTGGGCGATATGTTTGCAGTTACTGGTCGAGTGACAACTAAAGTTGATGTCTTCAGTTTCGGAGTGATATTGATGGAGCTTATAACGGGTAGAAAAGCTCTTGATGAGAGGCAACCTGAAGAGAGCTTGCATCTTGTAACATGGTTCCGCAGAATGCACCTGAACAAGGACACATTCCGGAAGGCCATCGATCCCACAATTGACCTCAATGAGGAGACACTTGCTAGCATCAGCACCGTTGCAGAGTTGGCAGGTCATTGCTGCGCAAGGGAACCGTATCAAAGGCCAGACATGGGTCATACTGTGAATGTTCTCTCTTCTCTGGTGGAGCTCTGGAAACCAACCGACCAAAGTTCTGAAGACATATATGGTATTGACCTTGAAATGTCCTTGCCGCAGGCACTTAAGAAGTGGCAAGCTTATGAAGGTAGAAGCAACATGGATTCTTCTTCTTCACTCCTTCCCAGCTTAGACAATACTCAGACCAGCATACCTGCACGCCCATATGGGTTTGCTGAGTCATTTACATCAGCTGATGGAAGATGAGTGTGGTGTTTGTAAATGGTGGTGATGGTGCTTTTCAATATTCATTCTATTTGCAGCTTCTTTGCTGTTTTCTTTATAAACTTGTCTGACTCCTAATTCTTTCATGTTTTAGTCTCATCCCATTGTCTCTCTCTCTTTTTTTTCTTATTGGAAATGTAGTTTGGATGTTCTTCACTTGAATTAGAGGTTTTGAAAATGAAATGAGATAGGTTTTTAGGGAAAAAAAAACGTCTTCAGTTCTTCAATTCTCAGTTATCTCTACAAAACTTCTTGCTTGTCGATGGACAGCAAAGCCACATGTCCATTTTGCATTCCTTCCAATTTTGGTGTGTAAACAACCCTTCCATTAGATCAGATTCACTAAAAAATAAAAATGCTGTCATCATTTACCATCCAGACATTGAGCACATGCAATGTCTTGGTGTTTTCAGATTAGCTGGAGTGGTATTGTTTTTGCTTTTGTCATCTCCATCCTATCCACAGTTTTGGCTCCTTTCTCTGCCCATTTTTAATTTCAAGGACAGCATCACCTCCTTTCTCATAAAGTTCCAGACCCCATTTCCAATCAATTGCAGTTTGTGATGATGATGATGACTTTAATTTTTTGGAAAAGACAATCACAAAGAACTGAGACGGCAATGAGAAAGCTTTCATTGTAAAAACAAGGCAAGAAAAAGAAAGTAAAGCTCCATGGCAGGGCAAAGATGATGCCTTTTCCAAGAAAAATGTTGTGTAAAGGTTTGTTCCTTGGAAACAGCAACTATCAACTTTTAATTTTCTTTTTTCCTACATGCAATCATACGACAGCTTGCAAACTGAACCTAAAATGTTTGGGATCTGTTCTGGAAAAGTGCTCCAGTTATCGCATCGAAAGGTTAAATTCATGAGCGGCTAAGAGCCATCGTGGCCAAAATATTATCCATCAAAATTTTATTTATTTTATTTATTTTGGAACGAGTTTAACAGCTATCTTTTCACTGGAAAAGAAACAGAGTTCGTGTATGTTTCAGTGCATTAGATTCAAAATAAATGCAATATAATTTGTTTTGTTCGGAAAAGAAAAGGACAAGAAATATATTGGATAAGCGAAACAAGTAACATGCAGAGAAATCAGAAAAAAGGTTTCCCCATCCATGAAAACAGAGGAGGAGGGCACCGAGTTAGGACTTTGTCTTTCTTTACAGGGGAAGCATATGCAAGTGCTGTGCTGTAGTTGTCTGCCCTAACGTGGGGTTCACGTTCCACCTCTTAGTTTCCCAAGGCATCTGTCACTTGTCTATTGGGTTATTTTCATTCTTTATGCCCTAAATCTCTCATGCGTGGACCTATACATCAGGACATGCTAATGTCTTTGTCGATGCGAAAATAAAATAAAAATAAAATCTATGTATTTTAGTTGGGTAATACAACAAAATTGAACCCTCTTTGCAAGATTTTCTTCGGAAAATATCACTCACACGTAATGCAAAAAAAAAAAAAAAAAGTTTCTTCACTTTCCTCCACAATTTTGTTTACAAGATGCTACCAAACATACCATGAGAGGCTTCACTTAAGAAAAATAAAAATTTAGAGAACTAATTTCTATATTCTATCAAACATATCATAAGATCTTAAGAGGTTTAGATTATAGGAAAGGAAAATTAAAATATTAGAGAATTTACGTACAAAAGAAAATGTGAGAAGTTGTTAATTATAAGCCGTGTATTATCTTAGCTCAATCTTCCTATTATATTTTAAAATTATTATAATAGTTATTTTTATTTGTCTTAGTTCAATAATTTTAAAATTAAAAAATTTTTACATAAATATTTTATGGATAAAAATAATAAATATTATATCTAAAGACATATTCTCTCCAAATTTTTTTTTAAGTATATAAATTCACTCTAAAAATATTTTTAAGACAAATTTATTTTTTTTTGTTTTTATCTCTAATTTTTTAACCACATATTTTTATTTTTTCTATTCCAAAGCAGTATTTAAATACTATTTAAGAACATTAATTATAACCGAATAGACCGTGTTAAAAAAAAAAAAAGCAAGAAAAAGCACTTTTCATTTTTTAGAACACGCGTTGTACCACGTTCCGATGCATTTTCCGCTTCCCATTTCTTAGAAATTCGAGTTTTACCGTGTTCCCAGACCAACACTTATACCAAATCTT
>Ga0325403_1004655_pt1 | contig 12787 bp, 11 predicted proteins | sample PopdelMetagenome_19_FD_205665 | JGI IMG/M metagenome (GOLD analysis project Ga0325403, IMG submission 205665) | Populus deltoides microbial communities from Bellville, Georgia, United States - Xylem-PdKOR-R4 | ecosystem: Host-associated > Plants > Phyllosphere > Stem > Wood/Secondary xylem...
TTGCATGGCCAGGAGAACTAAGAAAAGTGAAAGTAGGGGTCAAGATATACAAGCCCCGAGAGCTTGATGGCAGTCAGCTTACAATTTACGGATAGCAAAGCTTACATATTCTCCTATGTGGAAAGACTAAGATATGAGGGCTAGAGAGACAGTCACACCCATATATTACATTAGATAATTACAATTTCATAAATGATTGAGATCATGAAACTTTACAACAGCTGATGCTGTGATACAATATAATAGATTTCAAATATCCTGGCTAAGTAGATCCACTGTTAACCAATCAAGATGGATAGGTATCAACAAAAATGCATGCACCTTTAAATAGAAATGCACACGTGATTATATCCAACTACCAAAATGATTCTTAAACAGGAAAGTCATGAATAGGAATCATCAGCGATTTGCCCCTTACAGCATAAAAAGCACTGAGAAAGAAAGCAATTAGGGATGTATGAAAACTGAGTTAAAAATAATTGCTGAAAGTTTACTCTCGTGGAAAGTGTTATCAATATTAATTACTTTTAATACAGTAAATTCCAATTCATCACAAATGGAAAAGGGAAAACCAAGGGGTGATTACCAGATCATCAGATCGGTCAGAGAGAACAAGCAATTGGGAACCATTTCTAACAGCTTCATCAGCTGCCGCACAAAGCTTAATCAGTGTTTTCTCCAAAGAACCCTCAACCCCTTTACGTATATCAAAAAAGGTTGGTAAAACTTGAGGTTTTAAGTAGGGATCCTTCAGTAATAACTCAAGCTCCCCTTCATTTAGTACAGGACTAGACAAGATAACCTGGACAAAAGTAACAAATTTTTTAGTCCACCCAATATATGAAATCACTTACATGCAATTTATTGTAACAGAAGCATTATAAACATCATCAGATTCACTGTGAGGAAGCTAGGATGAATTCAGCACCTGTGAAGCATTTTCTGGTCCATCTTCCAAGATGTTTCCTCGCTTTCCGATGTTGATTTCAAGTGACATAACTAATCCTTCTCTGAGTGGGTCTATAGCTGGATTTGTAACCTGCATTCATGGGATAAGAACGAGCCAGCAAACAGTATATGACTTCAAATAAAATTGGTGTGGTAAAAAAAAGGCACATTCAGAACTCCACAGATGTTGGTTCTGAAAATCATAAAGCACAATTAAAAAATAAATACTAAAAGGCATGTTCAAAGTTCAAACCTGTGCAAACCGTTGTTTGAAATAATCATAAAGCATGTGTGGTTTTTGAGACAATATTGCCAAAGGAATATCATCCCCCATGCAAAATGTAGGCTCCTTCCCTTGAGAAGCCATATTCTCAATAACCATTTGGACATCTTCACTGGAGTAGCCGAATGCCCTGTTCCCATGAGTACAAAATAGTGAACAATATATTCACTCATGTTCAGTTTATGCTCAGAAATAAACACACAGTACTCATTATTTGTTGTTTTGTATCATATGTGATCATTATTGATGTACTGTTTATCTTAATTGTAGCATTGAAACAGAATGATTGGTTGAGTCTCTCGTTTCTTATCTGTTGAGTTTGAGAGTCTCAATCAAACATGGCCATGGTGTTGGACACAACCCACATGGTGTTATGAGATAAGTCTATACATTATACTAGAGATTTTTTAAACTTCATATAAATCATAACACAAATCCCAAGGTCAATTAAGAAGCAGATAGCCTTGAGTTGGTGCCAGATATAACTATCAGCTATGTAAAGTAAAGCATTCAAAAAAAAAATCATCATTTATAATTCATAGCAGGCAATGATATTTAGCAAATTAAATCAATGTGCTTACTGTTGGCATCTTAAAATTGATTCATTGTCCATAACTGTTGCTGAGAGGAAGTTTGTAGACTTCAAGGATCGCATGTTTTCATGAACCCATTTTCCATACGGATTTGACAGTGCTACTCCCTTTTTAACTTCAGTATTCTCATAAACCTGCAAGCCAAAATACTGATCAATAGTCTAATCTAAATGTGGGTTCAAAGAATTGCCAATACTATCACAATGAAAAGTTGCCACTAGCCTGTTACATGTATAGTTGCACTGAATCTACCAAAATAAGAATTGGATCAGCATAGATAAAGGTAATATACAAAAGACAGCATGCATTTTCAGCAATTAAATATTACTTCATATTTCAAACAATCAAAGAGTAACATTAAATTAAATTAAAACTGTTTCTAAATCCACTAAAAATGTTGATGGTAGTATAAAACTAAAAAAAAATAAGACATTATTCTTGTAAGTTCTTATACATTCTCCATCAAATACGTTGATTTTCAAAAAAGAGAGAAGGTGACTCAACATTAAAAACACATGAGAAGATATCAGTATAAAAAAAATAATATAGTAGATTATAATGGTTGTAGAGTTACAATGAACTAACTAATTCCAGCGCAATTTACCTCATCAAGGTATCAAGTACATAAAAATAAAATGAAGCACAAACCTGGCCACCAGGCAAATCTACAGTTATCATCATTCCGGGACCTAGACGGCCTTTCATCGTTACTTTTGATTCATCCATTGGTACAACCCCAACCTGATTAATAAAAGGTGTGGTTAGCATTTTAAGAGCAGTGATTGTAACATAAAAGAACATGTTTAAGAGATGGTGATAATATGAAATTAATCAAATTATTTAATGATGCAATCCAAAATATTTTGCTTTACTGTCTACGAAGTGAACATGAAGCCAAATCGTTTACTCCTCCAAAGCAACCTGGTGTGAAAAATGATCCACCATGACCACAGCAGTTACAACGAATATATTTATGCAGTGCTCAAGTGGGTTTTTTTTTTCATGGGCACCGTGAAAAAGAAAAATAGGAATGATAAAAACAATATCAAACACCTAGAGATGCTAGTCAAAGTCAGATTTGAGTTCATTTCACATTAGATTCCATACTAATTGAATAATATTAGACAAATTATTTGATATTCAATAATATTAAAAAAACAATGCTTTAATTATCTAACCAAAGTTTCAGTTAACAGTTCAAGCAACCTTAATGTCAATTCTTTATTTAATAAAAAGAAACTCTAACAAAAGGAGGATTTTGTGATTTAGGACTACTGTGAGAAAGGACCCACAATCGGATTCCAAATACCCAAGTCATGCCTGATCCCACCATCAAAACAAGCCACCATTAAGCAATGACATATCAATCATAATTAAAAGTTTAAGCAATTTTACTACAATAATGCAAAAAAAAAAAAAAAAAAAAATCAACATTTGAGGACCCTAATTCACTGCAAATTAAGAGCACCAATATGTGCATATCGTGCTCTAACATCCGGTTTCCTTTGAGATTATCAATCATGGAGTGCTTCCGATTTATAATATATGGGGAACACACCTCAGATGCAACATAGACAAAATTGTCGACTGTCCGCCAATATCTAGCAGGGCGAAGGCCATTCCGATCAAGACAAGCCCCAACTGTCTTTCCATCACTGTGCCATTTGAAATAATACAATAGCAGTCAGTAATGAGAACTGGAAAAAAAAATACATTAAATAATAAAGCTCCAAAATAAAAGATCAATATTCTAGACCACTACATATGTGTAACACATACATGTGCTTGCATGCGAGCATTTCCAAGTGTATAAGCAAGCAAATTGTTATTTTACATCATAATTGACTCCAAGGAAGTTCTATTGAAAAACCTGATGTTATTACACCCCTTAATTCTAATTATACCATCACATTTGAAATAGAATAGAACAATCTTCCCACTTCCACGGCTCTATGTTTTTAACTATGCTTAAAATGACTGAATATCGAAACCAAAATCAAGGACACTTTCATATTGTGGGTGGGCACATCAATCATCATCTGTAGCTCTTTACTATGTGTCCCTATGTGCTACCATAAACTCCTGACGCCCCAGGGTAGTACAGGATGTCTGGAAATTTACCTGAATAAGAGTAAAGCAGGTCCATCCCAAGCTTCCATCTGACCCTTGTAATAATCATAAAAATCTACAACCTACAGAGAACCAACAAATCATGCATTGCCCACATGTAATCGCAACAAAATTATGAGGGGTAAATTTTAATTACAATCACTACAACTTTTTCAGTTACATATTTACTTAGTATCAATGATGAAACACTATCAGCGCCGATTTAATTCAAGAAAGAATCAGCAAATACATAGATTAAGGTGGCAAAAAAGGCATGACTGCCAAAATTCTAGAAGGAACAAAGCCCAAAATAAACTTGGTAAATAGGAAGAGATTTATGATGCTGACCCAATAAATCATGTTCTATGGATTAGTTAAATTAGTTTAGCATTCAGAAAGAAAAATTGTCCTAGTCAACTTGCAGCTTAATTGGAACTTCAAATCACCAACAGAAAATACCTCAGGATATTTGATGGTCAAAGTTGGATGATTCTTGTATGCCTCTGGTACGAGAACCATCAAAGCGTGCTCAGGAGTGCGCCCACTTCTTATTAACAACTGAAAAGGAGAAGAGCAGGGAAAATCAAACACAGAAGGGCTACATAAGAATAGCTAAAGAAGAATAAAAAATTTACCAATTAAACTGTACTAAATTGGGTCTACAGCAAACACACTTCCCCCCTTTGTTGTGGCTTGCACCCCATCGCATGTATCGGTTTTAGTTAATAATCCTGGCGATAATGATTATTCATCAAATAAACACCCATGTACCATGGTTTTCATTTAAGTATAGAAAGAGGGTCAAGAATTATTCCTTCAAAGTGCCAAAACAAAGAGTGACAACATTACCAACTTTAAGCACCAAAAAAAGGTAATCCAAAAAAGAAGTTGCCCCAGCTAAAATGGGATGCACTAGATATGTATGGTCGAAATTTAAAGATTCCAGCCGATAAAGTTCCTCATTCAGTCCTTGCTAGTGATATCTAATGAAAAATATGCGAGTAGACGTAAAATACTCAAAGTGAGTCCCACTATGATAAAAAAGGAAAGGACGTAAAAAATTGGAGAAATCTTCTCGAGTAGCTGCAGATGAAGGTTGAGGAAATCATGTAAGCATAAAAGTAGCAGCTCTTACTTCTGCTGCACTGTCAAGATTAGCTGAGTCTGATGCCTTTGGGTTCCCATAAGGACGGATTTCATTTTCTCGACCATGCCAAACAGAAGATTTCAATGAGGTTTCTCGTGATTGCATCCAGTTCAAGTTACCCTGAATACATTTTAGAATCAAAATAAGAAAATGCCTCAAAATGCCAACTACATTTCAGTACTGTAGAGAATTTTATAACCTGTATGGTGTTGATCTCTCCATTATGACCAAGAAACCGCATGGGTTGAGCAAGAGGCCATCTGGGACTAGTATTTGTGCTATACCTTCTATGATAAATGGCAAAAGGTGATTTGTAGATATCATTCTGAAGGTCAGAATAAAACAGCCTAAGAACTTCAGAACGAAGCATTCCCTTATAAACAATTGTTCGATTAGACAAAGAACAGAAATAAAGCTCATTTCCCCAACTTTCTGAGCTTGCCGCTCTTTCAATCAGCTTCCGGCAGATATACAGTTCTCGTTCAATGTCATCAACATCCTCTTCGTTAATAACTCTAACAAATACTTGTTCTATGTTGGGCATGGTTTCTTTTGCATAAAAACCAACTACAGATGTATTTACAGGAACAGGCCTCCATCCGAGCACCTCAAGGCCCTCTTGTTTAAAAATATTTACAATCACTACAAAACAATCACAAAGTACAGTTAATCATACTGATGCTAAGGTGAACAGAAGCATCCGTCATGCACATTAGACTGGAACAGGAAAATAAAAAAGAAGAGAGAGAGAGAAGTATAACTACAGCTAAATAGAAGAACGTATATATGTTTAGGGATGAAGATGGAAAACATTAGCCAGTACAGAAAACCAAAAGAATAGTGCATTAACATAGCAGAAAGAAAAAAACCATCTTCATTTAAATCAAATACAACAAGAAAACCAAATTCAACCCAATATCAAATTAATAAAAAAGGTCAACGTCTATAATTCAATAAACTAAATGCACCATCCTACGAAGCATCAAAAATGAGATAACAAACAAGCATTCATTCGCTAAACACAAACTTAACCGGATTCAAACCACTTCAGGCAGTTACCTTCTTTTGCTTCTTTCATAAGGTTATCATCTTTAGGGAAAAAAATCATTCCGACACCAGTATGCAATTCATCAAAAGAACCAATCCCTTCACTCTCAGCCCACTTATTGAATAGCTCCCACGGAATCGAAGTCATTAGTCCTGAACCATCACCAGAGTCATTATCTGCTCCACAACCTCCACGATGTTCCATGCAGCCAAGAGCTGTAAGTGCATCCTTGACAATCGCATGGGACGGCTTGTTTTCCAAATTCGCGATAAATCCAACTCCACATGCTCCTCTTTCTGATATTATATCTTCCAAGTTTGCTACCTATGGTCCATAAATAAATGATCAAACAAAAATGCACCTTATAAAACAGTATTTATAAGAAAAATTCTATGGTGTTCAAGCTATAACTACTGGTGCGTACGGCATAACAAAGATCGATATAAGGATTTTTTTTATTATTAACATGGATATTCGACCAGCTTGCGTACATCATGATCAATTCCATAAACCTGAAATTAACGATAATGATCACACTGATCGCTCCGCTTGTCTTCTTGGTGGAAGGGTTCAGCTTCAGTGAACTGAATTTAAGAAAGAGGCGGAACATCGCTCTCCGTGGCAGCAAAGGGAATACGAACGAGATCTTGATTCAGCCTTTTTCTGGTAGGGGATATACTCTCGATGAGCAGAAGTAGATGCACAATGAGATTTACCCTGGATTGCCCCAGTTAGTAGGATTAGTGCTCTATATCTGTCTGTCTCCTATTGTTACGAGAAATCCCTTCCTCGGCCGGACCTCACGTGTGTGACTCTTTCCCCCTAAGTTTGCTAGCCCGTCCATCCGGAAGAGTTTCCCCCATCTGGAAAGGGCTTGTCTGCCTCCTGTTACTGTAAACCTCAATTGGCCTTGAAAATACTCCAACTCATAACCATTTAAGAATAAATCCTACCTGGCGAGTTAAACTATCCAATTTTGGTAGGCCTAGATGTGATTTTCTCTTCTTATCTGTCTATCTCTCTCCTATACCATAACTATTGGTAATTACAGCTTTAACACCATAGAGTATCTACGGGACTGTTTGGTTGTCTACATTTCTTACTCTTCATGCCTCATGGCAAACAAATAGCTAATTATTATCGTAGTATAGCATAATAAAAATATTTTAAAGACAAGAATATATAAAAATAATTAAATAATAAATAACTGGATTAGAAAAATTGAAAACACCAACAAAACCGAAACGAATACGTCTCTTTAAAAAAAAATATTTCAGCTTAAAAAGTAAAACGAATTAAAAGACAGAAACATACCTGCGGTTTCAAATCAGGAGGAGGATGAGGAGGAGAAGACGGCGATGAGATATTACGACGGTCAACACTGAGAGTGGCGTTGACTGGACAGGAGGACTTCTTTTTGTTAGCAAATCGAGAGAAACTCGAGGAAAAAGAAGGAGAAGGAGAAACTCCGATTTTCCTTCTAGTTCTCTTCGATTTACAGTAGAGTCCAACAAAATCAACAAATAATAAGTTCCTATTAACTGAGTTTGGTGTTGTTGCATTGACGAGTTGCGGAACCGGAGAGATTAATGGTGATTGAAGAGAAGCCATGAGAGAGAGAGAGTGAGTGAGTATCGAGAGAGGACGGAGAGTGGGTGTGTGTTGTGTGTGTATTGTGTGGAGAAGAAAAGAGGAGGGTTTTATTAAGAGGTGGATAAAAGAAGAAAAAGGACCGGTACCACCCGCGCCTCTTCTCTTCACTTCTCTCCCCTGCCTTCTACTCACCAGTAACCACACACTGCTCCTCTCTTTCCCTTTTACATGACGTTTTGTTTTTTTTTTTGGATTTTCCGCTCTTTCTTGGCTCTCGGGCTCACACTATTTTCTATGATTTTACGATCGTCATGGTTATGGATAACGTCTCAGACTCTCAAGTACAATTTAATTTTAAATTCAGATTATAATGACTCGTTAAAATATATTTAGTAATAATATATACTAAATAATTCTTTATAATATATATATTTTTATTGTATTAAAAAAATAATTTAACCTGTAAAGGTCCTGCAAACTAGCGTTTATGAATACGGATGACTTGCTAAATAGTTAATGAGGGACTTTATTTTAAAAATATTTATAAAAACCAGAAAAAAAATATTTTCTATTAATTATTTTATATTTATAAAATTGCTTAACCCAGTGAACTTGAGCCTAGTTCATTTAAAATTTAACCCTTAACTTGTTAATTTTTTTAAAAAAATAATTGAAATGATAATGTTTTGATTGTTTTTTAAATTTAAATTAACCGTGGTTGAGGCAACCCTCCCGATCTTGACACCCCTGTCAACCCCTGACTGGGTTTTACAGCTATGAAATATTCATAGTTGATAAATTCGACTCTAGACTCTAGAGGAGGGATCATACAAATCCTTGACTTTCGGTTATGCTATCGAAATTAAAACATACAATGCACGTGGCAAGGTACGTATGGCAACAGTGCATCTGCTGCTGCTGTAAACTAGCACACACTAACATCGACAATGATACGGAAATCTTTTTTAGCTTGTCGGTTTGTCACGTCAGCTTGCTTTTGGATTTACATGACTTCTGTTTTATTTTATTATTTTAGTAACAAGGGCGGCTTTGTTTTTTTAAACACTGTTTTCAATGAAATTTTATTTTTTTAATATTTTAAATTGTTTTGATATTCTTATAAAAAAAATTTAAAAATAAAAAATATTAATTTGATATTTTTTTAATCAAAAAATATTTTAAAAATAACTACTACCATACTTTCAAATAATAAAAAAAAGCATTTCCAACTTAATTCTCCTGTATTATTATTTTTTATTTAATAATAATGATATCTAAATTAGTTTATGTATCAATTTATTATTATTATATTGACAAATTTAACGTTTTTCAGTTAAATAAATGGCATTAAAATTTAAATTTAAAATATTTGTATTTTATTGAATAGCATGTGAAGATATTTTTATGAAAATATTTTTTTTTTTTTACAACTTGACCTAAAACTTAAATCTGAATAGGCAGGGAAAAACATTTTTTTTTTTTAAGAATGATTCTAGTATCTTGTCATCTTTGTCGTATTCTTCCACTCTCTGACGTGGATCGCCACACTAGCACGCGCCCCTTCGGCATCTGTTTTTATTCATGTTACTATCATCACCTAACCCTTGCATTGCAAATATGCAATCAAGAGCCCTTGTTAAATTTTAATCCACGTGCCAAGGACAATTTCAACTCTCCAGCTAGATTTATGATAATCAGCATCATGTCATGCATGATTAGTAGACGAGGACTCCAGGTGGCAAGGCAAGCCAGAGTAACATAAACAATGGATTTCCCAATTTACGATCCTTGTCATGACAAGGCTGACATCCGTGTAAAAATCGCATTATCCATCGATTTTATTATTTATCTTGAAACATTAAAAACACCCTTAACAAAATTGAGCTTAAATTTAGATGGAGCTCACCGTTATTTTACTTTCTAAAATTGAATTTTGGTAATTTTCTCCCTTTTTTTTTCAAGAAAGAAATAGATTAATTTTCACTCCAGAACTAAATATTTTTGAACTCGTCTATTTTTTTAATTTAAAAATACTTATAAAAAAATTATTTTTTATTTTAAATTATATTTTTAATATTTTTAGAACTTTTAACATAATAATATTAAAAGTAAATTTAAAAAAATAGATAACACCTTAATATCATTCCACCCTAATAATAATCATAAACATGGTACTGCATTCTTGCTTTATGGTACTTTTATGGGTGAATACAATGCATCGATCATTTCAAATGCCAGGTGTCCAATTCTCACTGATTTCAAGAAAATAATTGCGCAGGCTGAGGGATGCTCCCCGTCTCCACCAAATATTCTGGGAACAACTCTAGTATCGTTGACCCCAAGAAAATAAAACAAAGAGCGAAGGGAAACGATTATGTTTCTAGTGGCACTCAAAAATGGACTTTTACAAGATCTCAAGAGCCAGCCATCCCAGAGGGCCCAATCGAGGTTTCCTTTTGCTCTTTTGGGTCACAAAAACTTACAAGACGCAAGTCCTTTTCATGCCCCACCACCGGCACCATCCACCACCGGATGATTTTCATCCACGTAACCTCGTCTTCTTGACAGCCTGGGATTGTAAGGTGATGATTGTCCAGTTCACTTGGTGGATGCTAGAGGTCCAGAGCTATCCATCCTATACCTGGGCTGCACATATCTGGATGTTAGCTTTGTGAGTCTAAAGACTCGAAGCCCATTCAATTTAGAGCTAGAATTTATAGGTAAGAAGAACAAGCGTGAAAGCTGTCGAGTTTTATAGCATTAGAATAGTGAGTAATTGTATTTAAATTAATTTGTTAAATAAAAAATCTTAAAAATAGTAAATGCTATGTCATGGACGGATGGACATATTTCAAAAGATATGAGAGACAAATGCCAAAAAAGGAAGAAGACAAATTTAAACTCCTAAAATTAAAAAGCGGATTTTTTTGAAACAATTATGAGGATAATTGCTAAACTCTCGGCCACAGATTTCGTTTTATTATTTATAACCTAATCTGGGACATGTTTTAAGCTAAATTGGAAAAACATTAATCTATTAAAATAAAATCCAAGTGATTTATCCGAATTAAACCAATCGGATTAATACCAAAATATTTATTATAAAAAATAACATCGTTTTAATAAAAATAATTAATACATGTTGTACCCAATAATTCAAGAAACTTTATGAATTAATCATAAAAAAACCAGTCTACCAACAATCTGATGTTTAATCAACTAAACTAGAGAAAGCTAATTGCATTGGTTAAAACTTAAAAGCCCAAAGGCCTTTATATGATAGAAAAGCCCTCCATCAATACTCCCCGTTTAACTTGTGGCGGTGGTAAATCACCCGCAACAAAAGCCTATAACCCCAACCCAAATCCAACTCCATCTCTAAAAATAAAATATTTAAAAGAATAGATTGCCCCAATTTTTATTTCCTCCTCAGAAATAAAATAAAAATTCTCCCACACGCATCCTCCCGCATTCGAATCACTCAAACTCGCGTTCTCGATCTTCAATTCAAATCAAATTCTAGAAACACGGTATGAAAATATTCTTACCTGAATAAATAATTTAATTCCTTGTTTTTTTATTTTAAATTTATCCTACCCTAATTATAATTTAGGGTTTGATCGATCTCTAGTTTTCTTTATTTCTTCAACTGCTTCAATTTCTTCCGTCAGTAATTAATAGTTTTACGCTTTCTAGAATCTTTCTCGCAATCATTAATTGCGCTATTAATTTGTTAATCAAGCCCTAAATCTGTGTTTTCGTCGTGATTTTAGCATTATAGTTATTTTTGATAGACTGGAATGATCTTGTTAATGGTGTTTCTTGTTTGATTTGCAGGGGAAATTTGGTGGCAAGTTTTTTGATGAACAATGACGGTTCCGATGGATAATCCAGTGGATCTTTCATCGCGGGACCATGTTCAACGTCTTTATGACAAGGTTTGTTGTTGTTTATTTGAATATCCCATGTTGACAATTGAGGTTGATTGACGTGTTACATTATCTTTGAACTCATGTCTACTTATGATGTTTTGGGTTTGATTAATCATTGGATAATAATTTCTGCAAATTATGTAGCTCTATGTGGAAAGTGTTAGTATGGGCTTATGAAATAGTATGTGTTGATAAAAAAGAAGGCTGATGATATTTAACTGTGATAGTCTCTTGTTGATATTATGTAAGATGTTTGTGTGTAGGATGCTGTAATACTATGTTGTTGTAATTATGTGTCTTGCTGATATTTTTGTATTTCTGTGTGATACTCTGTCAATCTTGAATATATGAGAAATGTGATGTCCCCGCCTCTTGACTATGCCAACAGGAGAATACAAAACAAGAAACCAAAATAATCCTGATTTGGTTTCAGGGGTGATTTCAAGTTTTGATAATGCTTTAAGCCAATTAGATAGGAGTAACTACTCCATCTACACTGTGACGATCTTGTCCATGTACTTGTGTTAAATGGAAATCAAATGTTAAGAGTGTTATAGATATGTCATCAATTTGAAATTTGGCAAGCATGAAGTGAAAACGTTCTAAATACATTAAAACCAAGTCCTGGGAAGGGAGATGCTTTACTGTAATGGCTGGTGGAACAAATGTTAAAAGCACCTGGGAAGAGTGTTATGGCTGGTGGAACAAATGGTGCACATAGGTAATTTCCAAAGGAAGTAGAATAGATTTGCAATGAAAATTCTAGGGGACCAAGAAATTTACTTGGCGAGGGGGTATCAAGAAATTGGCTGGCAGGTGCCTTTAGTTCCATATAAATAGGGTGTACATTATATCTTTATCAAACATTTGCACAGAGGGTTTGTGAGTATCAAAGCATTCACTTCAGGCATTTATTCTTACCTTAGATACGTTAACATGTTTCTTTCAGTGGGTTTTTGATGAGTGAGGTGTTTAGGAAATTGAAGGATTTTGTAGCCTATATGTTTCTTTTCTTAATGGTGGAGAATAGATACTAATGTAGTTGAGAGGCTTGAGTCCAAAAATTTTGTATTTAATATCAACGATTAGGATTGATAGCAAACTCAAGTTCTAGAAATATTTACATCGCCTTTT
>Ga0325403_1004656_pt1 | contig 12785 bp, 9 predicted proteins | sample PopdelMetagenome_19_FD_205665 | JGI IMG/M metagenome (GOLD analysis project Ga0325403, IMG submission 205665) | Populus deltoides microbial communities from Bellville, Georgia, United States - Xylem-PdKOR-R4 | ecosystem: Host-associated > Plants > Phyllosphere > Stem > Wood/Secondary xylem...
TAGAAGAGTTTGACAATAGCTTTTTTGACAAGACTGGTTAGCTAACAATCTCAAGCAATCGAAGGTTCTTAAATCTCTCAAAATCTTGAACCAAACCCTTGCTAAGTTCATGGTTTCAAACCATCCATTTGCAAATAAAATAAATCCCAAAACCGTCGATCTAGCTAGAAATCAAAAGAACACAGAAAAGTCGTCGGAAAGAGGGCTCGTCAACCGGTTTGATGGAGTGTGAAACCACATCACGTCAGAACACATTAGGTGGCGAAATTGATTTGACAAAGGAGGCAGCCTTCTCTTAGATTCAATCAAAACAACAATATATCTGTGGTTGGATCAGCCGGAAGACATTTTTTTGCCCCTAGGAGATGGTCAGCTTTTGTGGGGGTCGAGAGTTGACGGTGGCGCATGTCGCACGGCATGGATTGATTAATTTGCAAACAAGTTGATGTTAATGTTTGATAACTAGAGTTTTTTTTAATTAGAAATAAATACAGCTGCCTAACAGCATCACATGTTTTAAATATTATTGATGCGGTGAGATTAGATTAAAGAAGAATAGCTTTTTCGTGTGTTTTAAATTAATGTTTTTTTAATAAAAAAACACTTTTAAAAAATAAATATTAAGTAACATCAACGTCTATACACCTATGATCTTGGCAGGCCCTTGCCTTGTCTCTCCTTCTGCTGAGCACATGAACGGATTAAGGATTTTCTATTGGCGAACAGAACAGTGATCTGTCTAGCTTCTCACCAAAGTAAAATGGTTGATTTGATGTTTGAAAGCAATTAATGTAGCCATGAACGTATTAAGAATTTCTCTGTGGTAGACTCTCTGCAATTTGAATAATGCCCGTGCTGAGAGTTTTTTATAATAAGATAATTTTGTGTATTAAGATTAAAGTTTACTTCTTGTTTTTTTTTTTTTTTTCATGTTATGATCAGAAGGTAGATGAGCAGGAGCCAAGAAAAAAAAATTAAAAGGGATCAAATTAAAAAAATTATTTTAAGAAAGCTAAAATTTTAATTATTTTACTACTAAAATTCTGAAGCACTCGAAGAATTTATATTAAATTTATAATAAGAATTAAATCTATGACATTGACTAAATATAAAAATATTTTTTTTGCTAAAATCTTACATTTCTAAAATATGCTTTTATGATAAAGAAAAAATTACATCGTCCATGTTCTTTTTTGATTTGAAAAACCATGAAAAAGTATATTGAAAAACTATTTTTTAAACTCAATATAAATTTTAAAAAATAAAAAACACTAGTTTTCTATATGGAAAAATATTGCATTTTGAGTATTAAATTTCAATTTTCCTTTTCTTTTAACTTCAACTTTTTAGAAATTTGAAATATTGATTTGTTTTTTTAACAACTCTAAATTTGTTCTTTTTTAAAAAAAAAACACTTCTTTTAAGTTTAACATTCCATTTAAATATTATAGTAATAATTTTTTAAAATGTTTTTTTTTGTTTAGAAATGTATTAAAATAATATATTTTTTAATTTTTTAAATTTATTTTTAATATTAACATATTAAAACAATTTAGGCACGAGAAAAAATAATTTAAAATAAAAAAAAATTAAAAACAAATAATTTCGCCTTCAAAAAGTCTCAATTCACCCATCTGTCTTCCCTTGCATACAAATATACGTCCGTCCGCCAAACTTGAATTCTTGTACTCCTCGTATCCTCCTCTTCCGCAGTCAAATAACATTACAATGAAGAGGATGAAGAGGAGAAGAAGACTTGTAAAACTCAAAAACAAGCAGCAGCACACGCCTGACTGTCCACCATCCAAACAAGCAGAGCAACGAGAGTAAACTATCATTTAGTTCCTAAATTTACAGTAATGTTTCACTTCAGTCCTTATAAAAAACAATCGAGCAGCACTCATATTTTTCACGACAAAACAATATAATAGAAATTGGGTAACTAAGAAATCTCATCATTTGACGTTTTTGAGCTTTAGTACAATGCAAATTGGGTTGTAGACTGATGCTGTTAGTGCACGGATTTGGGCTATAATAGAAATGTAAGACTATAGTGTCTGAAATGAAATATTATGAAATATGTAGGGGCTAGAATGTAGTTTACCAAATCAACAAGTACGACAAGTCTAGCCTGACTCGACACAAGTACTTCTGTTCTCTCTTGTCTACAACTACAAAACCATAAAACTCTCTCAAAATAAAGAAAGGAAAAAAGAAATTCAGACCAGCAGGCCAACCAAACGAAAGCAAACCCGATTACTTCGCTCACTTAAAAAAAAAAAAAAAAAACAGTTCACTTCAACCCTTTCCACAAAATCCCTAAAATCCCAAAAATCAAATGGCCACAACCACCACGACAAGCAGTCTAACCAGCGGAGGGGGAGGAGGAGGCGGTGGAGCAGACGACCGTGTCATGGCAACAGCGCAGCAGATCGTGAACAGCTTAAACACTACAAAAAATGTACGCGAAGACATGTTATTAATCCTTTCGAGTTTTGATAACCGTTTATCGAACATATCCGACTTCATCAAAACCGATTCGGAATCTCAGTCCTCCATTCTAGACGCCGCCGAGAAGATCATTCTCCGGTCAGACTCCGGCATGTCCTCTAACGCCGGAGCTTCTTCCTGGGATGACTCGGCGGGGGAATCTAGATATTATTTAGCTGCTATTGATGAGATTCTTGATTTGTTAGATAATTTATCGGTCGGGCCTGATTCGGAGGTTTTGGACCGGGCGGAGACTCTGGTTCAAGTGGCTATGTCGAGATTGGAAGAGGAGTTTGGGCATATTCTGATAAGGAATACTGTTCCGCTTGACGCGGAGAGTTTGTATGGATCTATTAGGAGGGTTTCGCTTTCATTTGCCGCGAATGAAGGGGAAATTGACGAGGAGTTTGAGAATTTTGGAGAAGTGGAGACTGGGAGTGTGTGTTTTCACGAGAGAGGAGCGAGTTTAGGAGATGATTTGTGTGTTGATTTGATTAATAGCGAGGCGGTTATGGATTTGAAAGGGATTGCTGATAGAATGATGCGATCAGGGTATGAGAAAGAGTGTGTACAGGTTTATAGTAGTGTGAGAAGGGATGCTTTGGACGAGTGTTTGGTTATTTTGGGTGTTGAGAAGTTGAGTATTGAGGAAGTGCAGAAGATAGAGTGGAAGCCTTTGGATGAGAAGATGAAGAAGTGGGTTCGGGCTGTTAAGATTGGTGTTAAGGTTCTTTTGAGAGGAGAGAAAAGGCTTTGTGATGTGATTTTTAGTGGGTCGGATTCGGCCAGGGAGGTTTGTTTTAATGAGACTGCAAAAGGGTGTTTGATGCAGTTGTTGAATTTTGCAGAGGCAGTGGCTATTGGAAGGAGGTCACCGGAGAAGCTGTTTAGGATTTTGGATATGTATGATGCATTGTCTGGTGTTTTCCCAGATTTGGAAGCTATGGTTACGGATGAGTTTGTGTACAGTGAGGCGAAAGGAGTGTTGGCTGGGTTGGGAAGGGCGGCTAAAGGGACTTTTGTGGAGTTTGAGAATGCTGTGAAAAGTGAGACTTCTAGGAAGCCTATGTTAGGTGGAGTGATTCATCCACTTACACGGTATGTGATGAATTATGTGAAACTGCTTGTGGATTATAGTGATACGCTGAATTCACTTTTGGAGAACGATGATGATGATGAGTTAAATGGATTGCAAAATGATGATGGTGAGAGATTACAGTTAGAGAGCTTGAGTCCTATAGCAAGGAGATTGTTGGCCTTGTTATCGACTTTGGAGTCTAATCTCGAGGAGAAATCAACACTGTATGAGGATGGTGCTATGCAGTATATATTTCGTATGAATAATATTCTGTACATGGTGCAAAAAGTTAAGGATTCAGAACTTATTAAGATTTTGGGAGATCAATGGGTCCGCAAACACCGTGGCCAAATACGCCAATATGCCACAGCGTATCTGAGGGCTGCTTGGACTAAGGCCTTGTCATGCTTGAAGGATGAAGGGATTGGTGGGAGTTCTAATAATGCCTCCAAAGTGGCTTTGAAGGAAAGGTTCAAGAATTTCAATGCGTGCTTTGAGGAAATATATAGGATTCAGACTGGTTGGAAGGTCCTAGATCCTCAACTTCGTGAAGAGCTTCGAATATCCATATCTCAAAAGGTATTACCAGCTTATCGCTCATTTATGGGGAGGTTTGGTAGTCAGCTAGAGGGTGGAAGACATGCTGGGAAATACATAAAGTACACACCAGATGATTTGGAGAATTATTTAATTGATTTGTTTGAAGGGAACCCCCTTGTTCTTCACCATCTTAGAAGAAAGAGTTCATAGGATTCATGACTCTTTTAACAGGTAAGAAGTTCTTGTCAAGGATTAGAAAAAAGAGAGTTTACCTATTTGCTGTATCTGGATCATATGCTTTCCTTTTTTCTTTTTGTATTTTCTTAGTGTAATGTTTTAAACACAGGCTTCTGAGTCGAACAGTTCTCCCATTTATATAAAACTTTGTACATGTATTATAGACCATAGGTTTTTTATTTGTGAATTCTTTCTTGTTCATGTATTTCTACTGTCACCAAATCACCACTAAGCATACTTTTTCCAATTGGCATGTAATATTTGGCAATGCAATTTTCAGTGATTGACTAAGTAATGTGTGCGAGGAGAGTAATGGGATCGAAGCTATGAAATGTTATCTTTCTGTTTTGACGTCAATATCACTTACAAACTCCTAGAGATAGAGAATTCTATTGTATTGTATTTGCAAAGTATTTGATTGCAAATGATTGGAATGTATATCATGATGGGATGAGGGATCATATAAGCTGACAATTTTTAACTACATTTTGCACTAGAAGATGAAGAAGTGTTAAATGAAAGTGTGATCAAAGCTTTTCTCACTACTTTTAAACTTTGGTTATGGAGGTCCTGAGGTAGAGCCTTGACAGTATTGGAAAACCTGAAAAGCTCCATAAGGGATTCTAACAAGTTGGCAATTTTGAACAAGTTTTTATATTGGAAAATGTAGAAGTGCCCAACAAAGTGGAATACTATATATTTCAGAGTTTCTTAGGATTCATTCATAAATTTCTTATCACTTAAAGGTCTATGATTCTAACGAGTGAGGAATGCTAGGGTTCATGTAACTTGATACCAGTGACAATTTGTATTTATAGTGTATCAAATCCATGCAGACACGAGTAGAGCTTGTCCCCGTGTATATTTTTGGTTAGGTTCCGAGGTCCTGTGACTCTGACCGGTCAGAACACAGGGTTCTGATTGTCTTAGAACTAGTTATTACGCTTTGTAAACCCAATTATTTGAGACTGACCCAGAACATGTGCCCGTTTGATGCAGGGGGGTAGTAGCGTAGCAAATGGAGTAGAATCTAGTTTGTGTAGAAATTGTCTGGTTAGCATGTTGCAATCGGTAAGAGATTTGTGAGGTATCATTTCCTCCTCCTGGTGTTAAATTGAATTTGCATGGTTTTTGAAGTTCTGTTAGGCCTTTGAAAGGCTGGGAAGAGCAGTTTATTTCTTGAAGAATGCCTATTTCTTGAAGCAAGTAACATCCAAATAGGGTAAAATGTTATTTCAGCAGCCTGCAAATATTATCTGAATGCATCTCTTGCGATCATATAGGGAAGTACTTTATGTCTTATAGAACATGATTTGGGAAAAGGCTGTCAAGTCGTTTAGTTATGGGTGATAGGCTCTTGATTCGCACCATCTTGTGGAAGATGCCTTGCATTCTCTATTGGGAATCCCTAGAAACATAGTCCTGATGAAAATAGACAGCCAATCGGTTAGGTTGTAGAAATCATTCAATGCCTTGGCGACTGAAAACCCGAAGCTTTTTAGTTTGATGCATTCTGATCATGCTTGCTTTTTATTCTGGATCCCTTTTAACGTGTTGAGCATGGGGTTTGAGATGGTCTTATACAAGTGGGAAGAGATCTTCACTGTTGTTATGTTTGCAACAAAACGAAATGAGGGAAAGGAGGGAAGGTTGGCGTTCACACTTTCTTAGAGAGATTTCAGTACAGTGGTCTGCTCCAGCGAGTGCCTGTGCTCTCTTTTTAATGTCCAGAGGTGAAACTTCCGAATCAATACTATGATTTGTCTGCAACTACAAGTTTCTGGAAAGAAAAGGCCCCATTCAATAATGGTTTCAGGCAGGTGGTTCATGGTTGGCTTTTTGTCACTTATCGGAACTCGACCTGGTGGGGGCACGAGGTCCCTGAGCTAATTAGCATATACCCCGCATGCTTACGAATACATGTGACTAGTAAACATGCTGTCTCTTTTGCTTAAAACCAAGGAATACGATTCAGAGGGCCAGATCATCATGTGCTTTTATTGCCCTTTCAAAATTGTTGCCATGGCTCTCGGCTTGTTTTTTCTTGATACAGGCCTGGTCAGACAAGTTACATCACTCGTTTGCCTAGATGTGAAATACTACCCCCCACATTAAGTGGAGGCATATGAACCTCTCTGTGGTAAAACATTGGAATGCCCGTGGATTTTTGTTGCTCCCATTTGCAGCCAACAAGAAGGACCGGCCTTGCATCGATGAGGGAACCTGTCTGTCTTTTCATTAAAATAGTTTATGTAGTGGCTTGCACTGAAAATAATGTTATAGATACCACAAGAGAAGACATTTAGGAAAAAGTTTGATTTGATTATTTGCTCAAGGAGAAAATGACACTACCCACGTGTAAGACATTCATAAAAGCTTGCTCTTTCTTGCTTGATGAAGGAACTTGCGGATTCGCGGTGGAATGTAGTGTAAAGACGGTTCTCTTGCCTCCAAAGAGAAGCATCCAGTTTTGGTGCGGAATTGCTTAGTTGTCCAGAAACAAGTACCGGCAGTAGAGAATATTCAAGAGAACAGCAAAAAAAATAATTGTAAAAATCAATATTCTGAATGTGTGTATTGTATTAGATGCAAAAGGTTTTTCTTGATTTTCTTGATGCCACTGAAGGAGACGTTATCCTTGAGATCAACATAAAACACAAAAATACAGCAACATGCAATACCAGAAATCAACAGTCCACTGTCTGCCGCTCAGCATGAATTTTGCTCTATCAGAATCCACAGTCCGCTAATCCAGCTGAGCTAGAAATATTTTTGGAATGGTCTTGACCCACAAAAGAATCAAAAAGATATTGTTGGAATCAGAAGGTGTCCAGCCTCAGAAATCTTTGGAACCTGCTCTAAGTTCTTTGATAGGGTCTTCCTACTTATTTTTCCCCTCGTGTCATTCAGAGTGTTCTCCTAGGCCAACTAACGAAGCACGGTGGAGTTGTTCCAAGAAAGAAAATCCAATTCTCAAGAAAATAAATCAAAACATATCATATGCTTGCTGCTTTATTGCGGAGCATAAAAGACTCCGCCCAGAATATAGAAGAAAAGAAAAGCACAGGGGCACAAAACAGAAAATACGCTTGGAGAGTAACTGTAAAAACATGCACATTTACTAAATGGAAAACTCAGCATTCAGCTTAGTGAGACAAGCAGAATAAGCCCTGCTTATTTGATTCCAACACAAAGGGGTTCAAAATCGAGTTCTGTTGTACATCAAAGATAAACAGAAAGTGAAACAATGTCCGAGCAGTGGAAAACTCATTACAAGGGTGCTCAACGATGTTACAACCACCACATTTACCAGACGTCTAATGATCCTCAGGAGATTAGCAGAAACAATAGAAAAACACCGTCAGTTATTAGGAAATGACCAGATCATTATAATACCTCTTTAAACTCTACTGTTCGAAGGTAATGGCAGCACTCCGTCAAAGAAATCACCAAAGTAGCCACGGGGCTCATGTACAAGCCTTGATAGTATATCCCTCAGTGTGATCACCCCTTCCAGATTCCCAGCATCATCCACGACATATACCCGGTGGATTTTCTCAGAATCAAGCTTCATGATCAATTCTTTAATGGAGTAGTTTTTTGTGCATATTACCATGCCACGCACAAAAGGTGAGATTTCTTGATGCGTCTCCAAGTAGCCATTAACTGCAGTCGAGAAGTTCTTTGCCGTGATGGATCTGTCAAAAGTATTTTAAATGAGTGGTGGTACTGAGATGGAAAAGAAAGCTTGATGCTAAACTAAGATCTTACAAGCTTCAGTTTTACAATAATTTTTAACAGATTTTTACCCCTTGGAGCCCACGCTGAGATATTCATGGATTCATCAATATATGACATGTCTAAAAGGAAAAACAAATAAATTGTTTTAGCTCAATCAGATTAATTCTGCAAGCATGTACTGTTAAGAATTGATCATCATCAAAGTTCGCAATTCCATCAGCTTCCAAATCAACTCTAAATACCAGCTTATTATTATCATCAACAAAATCCTTATAAATTTGAGAACCAATATGACCAGGCATATTTTAGGCACCCTGAGAGCTCCAATTATCAACTACAAAACGCGGGACATTTTTATAAAAATGAACTACCAAATAAAACACGGTCTAGGGGGTAAATGGAGCCACAAACCTATAATCGTGGTAGATCTCTGGTGCAGTTAAAAGGAAATGGACATCTCTTATACTTATGTTGCCTACTACCTTTCCACCGCTACTATCAACAATAGGTATTCCACCAATTTTTTTTTTCCTCATCAGCTTAAATGCCTGGAGCACTGGTTCTTCCTCGTACACCTAAAACAGACAAGTAACTATTCAGTGAGTATCATTAGCCTGTAAACCTTCAAAACAACCTATCATGTATGCTTGAAAGAAAAATAAAACACCAAGGGAAAATGGAGTCTTGCTGGCAAGAAAAACCTGCTCTCAGTTGGGGACAAGATTTCAAACGTGCCATTAAAATCTCAATTTATTTGCACGCAAAGATTTATTGGCCCGTAGCCAACATAAATACACTCATACATCACAATGATTCATTCCATGCATTGCTAAACACAATAAACTGATCAAAGCATTAGAAATAAGCATGAATCCAAGTCACCCTGAACCCGATTAAAGAATACTTTACAAGAAAAGGTGAAGCACCTTGACTATACGATCAGGGGCCATCAAGGGAAGACCAATTTCAGAAAGTTTCCTTGTTCCCCAACTTTCAAACCATTGAAGCCCAGCACATTCCGCTAACATGTGAATAACAGAAGACTGGGTGATGATGTTGTCAATCTTCGCCTCACCCAGATCAACCACTGGAATGCTCTTCATCTTGTAACTCGAAAGCAACAGAAGCATGGTCAGAAAGGAGTTTGATTTCTGTAAAGCGAGAAACGGTGCCCAACGGAATGACCCTGCAATGTCTCGAACCTGTATGATCTCAAGTTAGCATGGATGATCCAATACAATATCAGGATTAACAAGCTTTATGTTAACATCAAAGAATGAATCATAACCTTTGTGTTCTTGTAGAATTCGGAAGAAGTCAGAGCCTCAAAAAAATTTCCAGAAGTTGCTGCAGCATCTTCAGGACCTAAGGTCCCGAGACTAGCAGCATTGGTCACTCTATTAACAGCCGCTTCAAGAGCTGATCCCGAGGTTGGACTTCTGGGTGATGGAGGTTCCGACTGGAAAAAAAATATTATAAATATCCCATTTTCAATTACCATTCAGAAAAGATCTCCAGAGCACAAGAATAATAGACAAAGAACACCATAGATCTCATTCTCATAGTTCGACAGACTAAAATAACTTTTTTAAGAAGAAATGAAAATTTCAGTTGCTATCACCTTATATACAAGCATTGACAGGATCACAGGCAGCATCGATAAATTGAGAAAATCAACGAACAAACAGGATCACAAGCAACATAAATAAATAAAAATGCATATCCCATTCTGTCTAAATCAGATACAACATATCCTGATACCTCTCTAAATCTGCTTGTTAAGGATTGATTGTATTGTCAAACATTACAAACTGTTGACAGATCAAATAAACGAGCCTGCCTTCATTATTTTTCCTATCCAATTTCTAATAATAAACAGAACATATTCATCAAAAATAATAGAAAGAAAACATAAAAAGGATGCTGGAACCACTTTCATTAGTCAAAACAGAAAAACAAAATTGGCTAGCGAGCTTGCCAGCTACCTAACCTGATGTAAAATCCACACTATAATCCCAGCAAACTCAACAACTCCAATATATCTGTCAATCCAACTAGCATCCTCAGGAGCATCAACATCCACCACAGGAGCACTAAGAATCTTGTGTTCTGCAAGTATACGAACAGCCTCTGCTAGACTGGTGTCTGATTTTATCTCGATCACTACAAAACCAAATAAAAAGTAAATATTTTTCCTATTGAAAGAAAGAACTCCATAAAAAACAAAAAGGGTATCCAAAAAGTTCCACTCTTGATCCTAAACAACACCAAAACAACCAAAGTGATCATGATCACTCTAATTCATAACTTTAACATACAAGTTACAGCTTTAACACAAGTGGGGTATCTGTTATTTATTTACCTTGAGAAGAAGGAGCGGGAGGGAAGGCAGAGACAGGGATACCCTCAAAGCAAGCGTTAAGTTTCTCAGTTGGAGTTAACTGTGGTTCTTGAACATCCCATAGATCCTCTACTTTCATTCCCAGCCTTGCTTCTGGACTTTTTGGACTGTCTTGCGTAACCTCATGAACAAAAGCACTTTCCCTTCTCATAAGCTGCATGCTCGCCATTTTTCCACCACTCACCAATCTCTCTTCTCGGTATAGAAAGGTCGACTAGTGTCTCTCTTCTTCTCTGTGCGCGCAAATCCAAGGCAAGTCCTTCTCTCTCTCTGTTTTTTTTTTTATTACAATGCTGACAATGATAGCATCTCTCCTGAATATTATACAACGAATCTTCCTTTATCCCCTACCACCCATCTCACTATGTTCTTTTTATTCCCACACTTTATCACCGTTGAGATTTTGACTTTCTTTCCATTAAAAATGACTTTTATTATTTTTTCTTAACAAAAAGAAGAAGAATTCACGTTCAAAATGAATAATTATTTCAGCTGTATAATACTTAAAATATCATATTTTTATTTTTAAACTATTGCTACAAAGAAGAGTAAATCAATTTACTTTTTATATTATTATCTCATATTTGTTTTTAAAAAAAAGCAACTATTGAAAATAATATCTTCTTATAAATGAAAAAGATAATAATAAACAAAGATCTAGTTTCACATTAAAAAAATATTTTAAATATACTAATTTCTTAGAGTCATTAATAATTTCAAATCAAATAAATGAATAAATAGATTGAAAAATATTATTTACACCACATTACTATAATTTTTTTTTAAAAGGTGGAAAAGGACACGTGGATAGTGGGGGATTGTGAGGGAGCATTGGTGGTGATGCAGAAGAGTGGTCAAAGTAGTTGACGAATTACATGGGTAAAGCTTATCCTCGTAGACCTATAAATCTGTTTCTTATTTAAGGAAAGGACCTTTCTTATCCGATTCTTCATGGCGGCCACTTTCGTGGCAATCTAGTATGCGCCCCAGCGCGCATGGCGCACAAGTTTGACATTTACAGAATGACTTGGAAAATGACGTGGCTTTGATGCTGACATGTGGCTATTTCTAAGTAGTAGTCGATATTTTTTTGCTGATGCCACGTTATGGCCTTCAATAGTTCAGAGTTTAGACTGTTTGCTCAATTATTAACCGTACTCTAAACAGCCATCCTGTGCTTCTCCCATTTTGCCCTTGGAAAAAGCAATCCTATTGGTTGCCAAAAAAAAAAAGGGGTAATATAATCATTTTACAGCATATAAATGTAAGTATATAATTGTTGGAGGGTGTGATCGTTTTCCGTAATTTTTTATTTACTTGGAAATACTTCATTACCCTTGAATAAAAATAAATAAATACATGATGCTTAGAGGGGTGTAATAGGATTTTCAATTTTTTTACAGTCTAATTACTCAATTAACTTTAGACTTAATTTTTTAAACTTTTGTTTTATGGGCTTTTTTTTATCTTCCCACTTGTTTTTCCTGTTATTATTTTTATTTTTGGGTAGCTTTTCACACTTGATTTTTTTTTAATATTTAGATTGAGTTATTTTAATTTTTCAATCAATTACAAAAAATAACAGACACATGTTACACCCATTACTTTTGGGTGGCGAAAACGGCGCCTCATAATTTTCAAAAAATATTATTTAAGGTGTTTTTTAATTTCTAATAATAAATCATCTAACTATACTAGGTGGCATGTATGAGTCTATTCACGCTAGTTTTGTCTCCATTTGGTTTTTATTTTTTGAATTGCGTGCTGACCATTAAAAAATTATACCGGTCCTTTATTTTTTTTTTTTGAATTGGTTTTTTTTAATTTTATTTACATTGATTATTTCTAAGTGAATTTTATTTTTGATTTCATTCTTATTCATTTGGTTTTTTCAATTTTTTTTAATTTAAATTTATTATTATTATTAATTATTTAATTTATCTTGAATTATTTTTTTGTGATTGATTTGTTTTTTCCTGACCAATACTACCGAAAGGAATAGATTATTAACCTGGATAAACAAAAATGCCAACATCCAATCCATCCCTTGTAGATTTTTTGTTGGCTAGATAGAGGGTTGTAGTTACAGGCCTATCGCCCAGTCCATGTACTAGACCCCTGATGAAAAGGCCTAGTGCCTTACTTGTCTATGACCATGTGCGGATAAGCTTGGATGAAGCCATTTTGATCGAACAACTGGGATGTTTGGAAATTTGATCAGACAACTGGGATTGGTTTGGGCTCCAGTGCGCCATGTGTGAGCTTATATAAGACTTTGATTTAACAATTGAGATTTAT
>Ga0325403_1004660_pt1 | contig 12783 bp, 14 predicted proteins | sample PopdelMetagenome_19_FD_205665 | JGI IMG/M metagenome (GOLD analysis project Ga0325403, IMG submission 205665) | Populus deltoides microbial communities from Bellville, Georgia, United States - Xylem-PdKOR-R4 | ecosystem: Host-associated > Plants > Phyllosphere > Stem > Wood/Secondary xylem...
GCATTGCACAATAAGTATTGCCCCTAACAAGGGCTACAAGCTAGTAGGTTTCTTGTGTTATTCTCCTCTTCGCCCATGGCTGAAATGTCATAGACTCTGCACTGGACATAGACCATTGCCTGGGTGGTTCCTTCCACCATGACTAGCTTACTTACAATGGTGCCTGTCAGAAAACCACCACCCTCTTGCATGGGAACATGATGGCTGAAGTCCATGTTCTCCCTCTGCCCATGCAGCATCAAATTACAAAACAACAAAACCATATTTGTCCATGCTGGATTAATCACGAGTTGGAATGACTCATCCCAGCAGTTAACTGGATGGCTGACTTTTTCGATGGTTTCCAGTGATAGCTGATGTACCAACTAATTTGGCCAATTTTTGAATTTACAGGCAATGGTAAGCCACTTTTTTGCTCGCTGCATGCTTCCAGTACAAGCCTAGCCACAATGAAAAGTGAAACAAACAGCCTTTCAGAGAAAGGTTTAGCCACAGTTCTATAGATCATTTCATATGCATTTTCCATCAGCAAGAGGTACAATATCGAGTCATGTACTTTGGATAACTCATCAGTTGGAGAATAACAGCTGTACCAAGTACCAACCTCATACTCATAGAAAGGGATCAATGAATGCACTCCTGTACCAAATGTTTTTCTAGCTATACAGGGAACAATGAGCATCCACTGAGATATAAGCTAATAGTTTATACAGAGTTATCTAGGATTGTGGTTGAATCAAGTACATGTATCACACGAAAAAAAACCACCATGGCATATGGATAAGTTGTATTTGACAGTGATAGGGCATATTTCATCCAAGCTAATATACCATAAAGCTTTAGCAAAGAAAATGTTAGTGGTGTGGGTCCATCCAAGTTTCAAACCCAAAAAGCTTTCATGTGAAGGAGTATGTTAGAGAATTATATAAATTATATCTTAGGGCCCCACTTAACAACTTAAGCTTTTAGGTTTAGATAGTTCTTTGACAAAAAAGATGAATGGTAATACAATACATTACCATTGTGTGACTTTCTGAACTACTCTTTTCTAGTGTCCACATCATCAGCTTCTTCAAGTTCTGATTCATCCACATCATCAATAGGAATTTCTTCACTATTATGAACAAAAGAACCTGCATATTTGTAAAATTGGTTCAGAATCAGGAGATAAGAAACACCTCTCAGTTGCCATACAGCAATGAACTGAGCAGTATAAATAACAAAGAATCAAATCTGAAATTATATAGGCACATAATAGTCTGTATATATCAGCTGATGAATCCAAATACTGGCAGAATCACAAAGTCACAGACATCTATAAATGAGAACAAGGGCAGGCAAATTAGTCAAAATTGTGAGCTTCAACAAGGATATAAAAACCTTTTCCTTTTTTAGCAAAGGTAGCAGCTATCTACAATTATGCTAAACAAATAAAACTCCTTTAGTAATTTCCTTCTCACAGAACCCTTCAAGGATTAAGATATGCAGGATAGGATCAACTTTTCTTTTGGCATAATGTAGCCTCTCTTGATACTATTGGCTTGAAAACATGAGACCAATGCATGTGACAACCTCAAAAAGTCACCTGAGATAGGACTGGCTTAAAGAAGAAAATCAGCCTAAAGAACACAGAACAAGAATCCTTAAAGGAGTTGCTCTTATATGGGGTTCTATACCCTCTAACAAGAACTATGAAAGTATGAATAGCATAAATGATCCATGTGAAGATCATGACATTGTACATCAAATTCAAACGCTTCAGTATCCTAGGAGGAAGTGGAAGGACTAGACAATGTCTCTAGCCTTGAATTTGTTAGGCATTTTCAGCTCCCATAATGGCACAATGGGCAAGCATACAAACTGCAGGGATAGGGAGTCTAAATCTATGAATAGGTACCGGCAAAGTGACAATCTTTACCAAAAATCCATTTGATGTAAAGATTTAGTCAACTACTGCTTTGGTTTCACAAAAAGCTTTGGTCAAACAGTCCTTCACTTTCTTCTGGTAAGGCAGACAGATTAAAATTAGCATTATGAGAGGGAGTTACACTGTAAATGCATCTGCTATAGGAAAGTTTGAGCAGTTAAAGAAATATACGAGGTAAAGGAAACCAAAGGATAACCCCTTGTTTCACATGAGAAGGCTAAGATTTCAAAGAAGATCCCAAGTTGGGAGCCATCCAAAACTTTTTAGCACAACAACATTGACAAGGAAAAGCAAGATTACACATTCAAGGTGTCTAAATGTAAGGGTATTTCACATCGTCAACCCAAGACATAATAATAATTTTACCTCTCTGAATTGACTGGGAAGCACTAGGACTATATCTTCCTTCTCTTGATTCTGATGTGCTGTCCAAAAGATATGGAAGTTCCAGAAGCTGCAACAATGATTCTGTTTGAGGATTCCTTGGACATCCTGCAGTAAATTTAGAAACAAAAAGTTCAAACAGAATCAACCAGCCATATGACAAGACCATATGCGTCTTGATCATTGCATGTTGAACTACAGATGTACAAGCCCATATTATCTACTTATCTAACAGAAATGCAAGTCAATCAGAGACAATTACAACCTGAAAAGTATAATGCTCAATGCCATCAACTTGAGAAAGAAGATTTGGACCAGAAACAGAAAGGTCCATTAGGACATAAATTGCAAATCACTTGAAAGTACAAAGCTAAAGAGTTAAAGCAAAAGAACATGGACTTGGTGCACAACCACATTGACTCCAAGCATATATGTGTAGACTTTAATCACAAATTAAAGCACTTCTAAGTATCAAATTATGAACTTGGCACACAAAAACATGGATTCAGATCACAAATGCAACTTAGCTTGTAAATGGAACACAAAAAAGGCCTAAACTTCAATTCATTTGTTAAATCTAGTCATGGAAACACTACTGTACTAATTGATGCGGTCCCAATAATTGGTCAACAAATGTCATTGCTCTATAGGGTCCATATTTAAGACGCTAAAATTAAGATGAGTTTATATGGATGATGTGTAATAATAAATCACCATTACCAGAAAAGGAACCATTTGGGCCTGATTGAGTGGGATCAAAAGGTGGAGCAGTCTGTGTAAATTCAAATGGTTTGGTCCCTCTTTCTTGTAGCCTGCTACTGACAAATTGCCGACAATCTTCCATTTCAAGCTGCGTAGCCCTATCATATCAAAACATAGAGTTAAGTGTGCAAAAAGATGGGGAAAACAGGAAGTGAGAGAAATATCAAGCTAAATCATAATAAAGAGAATTTATATGTAATACGCACCCAAAATTTGCATTTTTAAACGTTAATGGAAAGATAGAGTTGAACTTCCTCGTTATGGCCAGCCATTCTTCATCATATTGAATTTCATAAGGTCCAGGTTCCGATTCTATTTCAATAACCTGCAAAATCATTGGAAGCCAGAACCAGTGAAGTAAGGTTCCCACAATAATAACAAAGAAAGACACTGTAGACAACAATCACAGATTACAATAAGTACCTGTAAAAACTTGCGACGCGGAAGACACTTGTCAAGTGCAAGAAATTTTGTCAATGGGCCACCTTCACCATGCTGAACAACAGCAGCAAATTTGCAGTGCAGATGAGCAGAAAACCAATATGCAGGTCTCAATTTTTCCAGCAGTTGAGCAGCAGCTTTACTTCCAAGAGTTTTTTCTTGAATCTGAAATATTACCAACCACATAAGCAACCACCATCAGTTTGAGCAATCAAAACATGTTTATGGATGATGAAAACAAGCTTGCACTAAAAGCAAAAAAAAAACCCTCCTTTAATACATCTACTAGATTGAGTGCTTATGTCAGCAATTTTAATCTTTTAACCACAAGAAACATTTTCAAGTTTTTTTTCTCATTTCATTCGGAAAATCCCATGACTTGATATAAACCAACAAACTCCAACAATGTAACACTAAAAAACACATCAATAGTCAATCAAATTATAGAACAACACCCACCTCTTTCTCAAAATGAGGTTTATACCGAACAAGCTGCTTCCAATTCCCACAATCAGTTATCCCAACAGGCCAATCATGTGAAAGAAAAATATCAATCGGTTCCTCAACTTGCATCAGTTTATGCACATCATACTCACGAACATGATACACTGATCTTATACTGCTCTCATTGTATGGCGCCCTCTCATGATGTCCTGCTCACACAATACTTCACTCAAATCAAACACTAAAAACACAATAACCCCTACTCAAAATCTATCATCCTCACAACAACTCATCAAAAAAACACAATTATAACAACCAAACAATACACAATTACACGTAAACATTACATTCTTTACCTGTACGATAATTACGTGCATTATAAATACCGGAAAGTCCACCAATTCTAATATTCCCAAACTTAATCACACCAGCAAATCCCAAAAAATATATATTAGGCGCCGCATATCCTCCATAACACCTAAAAAAAATACAAACAATTACACATATACTAATTATTAAACTAAACTAAATATAATTAAAGCTAATTAATTATGCTTACAATTCCCATAAGTAATTAGAAGCTTCATGATTTCCACCGATAAATATCGTAGGAACGGGAGCAATTTCTCGGCCTGAATAGTACTTCCAAAACGACTTCATCTCCCGATATTTTAACGGCACGTTCAAGCTCTCCATGTCTCTCTCGTTTCTCACTGCCTAATTAACAAAAACGAGGAAGAGTAAGAAGAAAAGTGTTCTGTTTTGGTGGAAATTAGGGTTTAGGAAATTGCTTTAGTACCTGAAAATCGCCGCAGCAGAGGAGGAGGTCGATCTTGGTTCCGTTTTGAGATTCGATGAGTTTGAGTGTTTGGTAGACTTTGTCTAGGTCGCCATGCATGCATCCTTCTATTGCTATCTTCATGCTTCTCACTCTCTGATTTTGAATTTGTTGTTAACGGGAAAATTAAGCTCAATACCTAGTTGAAGGTGACTGACTGACGGATAGTTATTTTGTTTGTACATTTTGGTCCTTTTTGTTTTAAGAACGTAGCTTTATAGGGTATGAACTTTCCAACATATCATGTTTATGTCCTTTCTACGGAGTATTTCATGTCCGTTTTATCTACCATTTAGGTTATAGTCATACTTCTAAGATACCGTATGTTTGTGTGTGTGTAATTTTCTTAACTTAACAATATTAAATTAATATTTTTTGTTATTTTTTTAATTGTTAATGTTAAAAATTTAAAAAATTATTTTAATATATTTTTAAATAAAAAATAATTTTAAAAAAAATCATAAATCATAAACCATAATATTAAACACATAATTAAACTCGTTTAGATATCTAACCGAGAAAAAGCTTGAATTATTTAATTATATAAAAAATTATATAAATTTTTTTCTATTAAATTTTTTTCTTTTGAATTCATTAAATTTTGACTCAACTAAGTCGAGATTGAATTCTGACTCATGTATTCCTTAATATTAAAGAATATCAACAATTAATTTAAGTAATAAAAAAATAATACCAAATTGACAAATAATTCTAATAAAAAATAAATTGATAAAAAACAAGGACCGTCCTGATACTTTGCCTCCTCTCTCTCTCGCTCTCCGTTTCTTCCATTTCGGCCCAATCCATCTTTTACCCCGTCACCAAAGCCCAACAAAGACAAATCAGTAATGGCACATTCGTAAATTCCAGCCCATTCATCTCATCAGCCAAAAACCCTAAAATGCACGGACACTTACCTCTGCCACTCTTTCCCCGTCTTCTACAGCAAGCTGTGCAAAGCCCTCCCCCCCCTCTATCTCCTAAGCCTCCTCTCAGTTTCTCTCTCTAGAATCTAGAGAGAGAAATATCGATTAAACGACATCAAGAAATGGGAGAAATATCACTGAACGAATTAGAAGCGAGAGCCGATGCGGCTGGTATCGATCTCTCGCAAATTGACCTCGATTCAATCCAACTTCCTCCTGGCGATGATTTTGGCATTATTAGGTCAGTTTTTATGATAAAATAGCTGTATCAACTTTTCTGTGTTTTGTTAAGTTTTGTTTGGCTGCTTAGAAAATCTAGGAAAAGAAAGCAAAAAGTTGGTTTTTTTTTTCATTATTTGTTTAGTTTTGATTGATTATGATAAGACTTATTAATTAATTAATTTTTTGTTTTATTGAGGGAATCTAGGTTTGGATATTGTGACTATGTAGTTTGTGCTTTGATTATGATTTGTTATTTTACTATTTGGGTAGTGATGATGAAGATGTCTATCAAGAAGAACAGATGGATTTTGACTATGGGTTAGGGAACACTATTGTAGTCGATAATCTTCCAGTAGTTCCAAAGGAAAAGTTTGATAAGCTTGAAGGAGTTGTCCGTAAGATCTATAGTCAGATTGGTGTTATCAAGGAGGATGGCCTTTGGATGCCTGTTGATCCTGGCACTCATAAAACTTTGGGATACTGTTTCATCGAATACAACACTCCACAGGTACTGTCAATATGTATGAGTGTATGCATTTACTTCCATTTCCTTGAATTTTCGGATGATTGTTAGTCACTTTACTTTTCCTGTGTCCATATGATCAAATGTGGTTTTATGTGGCTGACTAGTAATTATGTCACAGTAGAAATGTGAAGTAGCATAGGTAGTGAATAAATGTACCTGACATGCTAATATAGAGCACACGGAGGGTATCTATGCTAATAAGTGCTGGCTTTTGAAGTCTTGGATAGGTAGCAAGTATCGTGCCTAGCATACTATATATAGCATACTTAGGGCCTTGGATCTTGTCTGGATGAATGAAAGTACTGGCTTTTGAAGGCTTGATTGCAATTAGAATAAGTTCTTCGTTTTTCTGGTAGAAAATTTTCTTTGCTGACGAAACATACTTAGGTTTGTGCCTAGCATGTCTGAGGTTGACAGTCAAACAGGTTTTTTTAATCATTACCAATTTATTTGTTTATGATTGCAGGAAGCTGAGCTAGCTAAGGAGAAGACAAATGGGTACAAGCTTGACAGAGCCCATATTTTTGCTGTCAACATGATTGAAGATTTCAACAGATTTATGAAAGTTCCTGATGAATGGGCACCTCCAGAGATAAGGCCGTATGTTCCTGGGGTAATTAGTTCAGTCACATTCATCTCATCCTTTCCCATTTTCTTTTCTGCTATCATCAATGCTGGATGATCTGATTCTCTATTCTTTCAAGCTTATCAACTTATGTTCCTAACAGAGAAAGATATAACAACTTAGACCATAGACATGGTGTTCTTTTGAACTTTCTGGAGTCTATTTTGTATTAAATATTCTGCGACTCTTGTGTCATAAACAGGAGAATCTTCAAAACTGGCTCACTGATGAAAAGGCTCGAGATCAGTTTGTGATTCGTGCTGGCTCAGATACCGAGGTGTTCTGGAATGATGCAAGACATTTGAAGCCTGACCCTGTTTACAAGCGTGCTGTGAGTGCTTTCTTTTCTTTTGATAATCTGACAAGTTTCTTTTTTTTTTCTCATGGCTTAGAAAATGCACAGACTATATGAATGACTTTACATGTTTATCTATACAGTATTGGACCGAGAGTTATGTGCAGTGGTCCCCCCTTGGGACATACCTGGCAACAGTTCATAGGCAGGGTGCTGCAGTTTGGGGTGGTGCGAGTACCTTTAATCGGCTAATGCGTTATGCTCATCCTCAGGTTTTTTTTCGCGTTTCTTTCCTGTAATTTGACTTGGAATTTTGTTTTTCTGTTTAACAATACCCATTCTGATGATATCATTTGCAGGTTAAACTCATTGATTTTTCCCCTGGTGAGAAATATTTGGTAACCTACAGCAGCCATGAACCAAGCAATCCTCGTGATGCTAATGTGAGTTTTTTCTCTTTTCTTTTTTTCTCCTTGCGGTGTTGTCAGCTTGCTTCTCCATGGTGCTGGGACTAATGTGCTTTTTTTTTTTCAGAGGGTTGTGATAAATATTTTTGATGTGAGAACTGGCAAAGCAATGAGAGATTTTAAGGGCAGTGCTGATGAATTTGCTATTGGAGGAACTGGTGGTGTTGCAGGAGTGTCTTGGCCTGTTTTCAAGTGATTTTCTTTTTCCACAATATCCGCAATCCTTATAAAGCTTCTTGTTTTCTTTCAAAACTAATTTGTCCACTTTCAGTATTGATCACAAGGTCTGATTTGATATTTCATGCTTTCCAGGTGGGGTGGTGGGAAGGATGACAAATATTTTGCCAAAATTGGGAAGAACATGATTTCTGTGTATGAAACCGAGTCATTCAGCCTTGTAGACAAAAAATCCTTGAAGGCTGAAAGTGTGGTGGACTTTAGTTGGTCACCAACAGATCCAATTCTTGCTCTCTTTGTTCCTGAACTTGGTGGCGGGAATCAACCTGCCAGGGTGAGTATTTAGGTGTTAAATGGATGGGCTGTTTTATTTTGCAAATAAAAGATCTGACTTGTGTTCTGTATTCTCACCAAATTTATAGGTGAGCCTCATTCAAATTCCAAGCAAAGAGGAATTGCGACAAAAGAACCTTTTCAGTGTCAGCGACTGTAAGCTGTATTGGCAGAGTAATGGGGACTACCTTGCTGTGAAGGTGGATAGGTATACAAAGACTAAGAAAAGCACATATACAGGATTTGAGCTTTTCCGTATAAAAGAGCGGGACATACCAATTGAGGTATTGGAACTAGACAACAAGAACGACAAGATTATTGCCTTTGCTTGGGAGCCAAAGGGCCATAGATTTGCTGTCATTCATGGTGACAGCCCCAGGCCTGATGTAAGCTTTTACTCAATGAGGAGTGCTCATAATACTGGTCGGGTTTCAAAGCTCACTACTCTAAAGGGCAAACAAGCAAATGCTCTTTTCTGGTCACCGTCTGGTCGTTACATAATACTTGCAGGACTTAAAGGTTTCAATGGTCAGTTGGAATTCTACAATGTTGATGAGCTTGAGACAATGGCAACAGCTGAGCATTTTACGGCAACAGATATTGAATGGGATCCCACTGGAAGGTAGTGTTTGATAGCATTGACGAGGTGGCTATTTGGGCAATCATAATATTTTTGTTTCCCAGCAAGCAAATGAAATTGCAGTAATCATATTTGCAGTGTTCGATATGTTTCCTTTTTGATAGCTTGAATCAAGTTGATCCGTTGTCGTTGAACATGTACTAAGATTGTCATAATTGTCCTGTATGCAGGTATGTTGCAACTTCAGTGACTTCAGTTCATCATGAAATGGAAAATGGCTTCAACATTTGGTCTTTCAATGGAAAGCTACTTTATCGGATACTGAAGGATCATTTCTTCCAGGTAAGATCAGTTATTGTTCCGTCAGAGTCAAGATTTTATCTTGGCAGTGAAAACTGATTGCCTTTATTATCAACTTTAATTGGCTGGAGGTATTTATGCATACAATACCAATATTATCTTAGTGTCACCTTGGTGTTATCATCATTTCAGCAGCAGTATATGTTGAACAAGTGTGCATATCCTGGAGTCTGAACCTTTTTTTAATTATTATAAAAGGAGAGGATTGAAAATGAGATCTCGTAGGAGGCAGGGAGGGGGCAATTGATTCAGAAGGCTCATTAGCACTTTGTTGTTATTATACCACTTTGATAGTATCATTGGTCGGTTCTTACTTGAGATTGATCGAGAACTTGAAACATTATGTCACATCATTCTGATTCATCTGCTTCTAATCATTTGCTTTGCTGTTGATTTTATATCATTTATGACAGTTCTTGTGGCGCCCAAGGCCACCATCCTTCTTGAGTCCAGAAAAGGAGGAAGAGATTGCTAAGAATTTGAAGAAGTATAGCAAGAAGTATGAGGCAGAGGACCAGGATGTGTCTTTGTTATTGAGTGAACAGGACCGTGAGAAGAGGAGGATGTTGAAGGATGAATGGGAGAAGTGGGTGAGTGAATGGAAGAGGTTGCATGAAGAGGAAAAATTGCTGAGGCTGATGTTAAGGGATGGAGAAGCTAGTGATGAAGAGGAAGAGTATGAGGCAAAAGAAGTTGAAGTTGAAGAATTGTTAGATGTTTCCGAGGAAGTTCTTTTTGAATTCGGACAGGAGTAAGCGCTAGTGATATATTCAGATATCTACACCGCTATTCAGAGGCTGTTTTCTACTTCACGCAACCTTTGCTAATACAAAAAAAAAAAAAAAAGCTTGGCTTCCAGGTCAACATTTAAGTTAAGTTTTTTATTTTTTATTATTATTTTTTAATTTTCTGGTAGAGAGTTATTGTTTGGTGTTTTTTCTTGGATTTTGTTAGTCCTTGTAAGGGCATCACTTAATTTTTTTTTAAATGCTTCTTATTATGGAATTAGCCTGTTAGATACACCCAATTTTGTTAGGTCTTTTTTTTTATAATTATTATTATTATTGAAAAGAATCAATGCTAAGATATCCATTTGATTTTCTTATATCATTCGGGAAATTCAATATCACAAAAATGGTGAAATAGAATGAATCAACTACATAATTGATCCTGCAAATTACTAATGAATTCCATTAAGATATTAAATGAAAAGATGATTTCTTATATCATTCGGGAAATACATATCCATTTTGATTTAAGACCACCTTAACTCTATTTTATATTAATTTATATCTATTTTTTATATGAATATTAATAACTTAGTTAAAATATATTAAAATAATATTTTTTTAATTTTTAAAATTTGTTTTGGAAATTAGTATATTTAAATGATAAAACACAAAAAAAATTAAAGCAAAGAAAAAAAATAGAAGAATTTCAATTATTTTTTAAAAACTTTTAAAATGTAAAAAAAAAAGGCTTTTAATATTTTATTTTTAATTTGTATTCTTCTTAATTTGGCCCTTTATTCGAGCAGTGTTTTCTTCACAAAATTGCTTGAAGCATGTGCTTTTTGAATCCAATAGTAGATGTTCTGATGGTAATCTCTATGTTCTTTTTTCTATTAGCATATGGCATGTTGCTGCAAGTTTTTGATGAAACCCTCAGTATGAACGCCTAAGTCCACTCAGCTATCTCTTCCAATTGAGAAAATATAGTTTTTATGACATTTCACAACAATACAGTAATACACAACACAAGTAGGGCTTGAAAAACAAAAATCCTTTCAAAGAAAAGTTCAGAATGAATCAGGCTGCGCCTGGCTCCTACCTAACAAGTGACCTCAGCTTTGTCTTGTGCTCATTGTTCATATATAAATAAAGCATCATAAAAAAAACCCTATTTCTTTTGTAATTTTCAGCTAATTTCATCTTCCATGTCTATTTTTCCTTTATCATGCTGGTCATTATCACTTTAATCATTTCACTCGGCATCATCATAAATTATCTAGGCATGAAAAAAGAAAAGAAAAGAAAAGATTGTTCATCCAGGCTCAAGTTGATTGCACAGTGACTCCAAGGTTGTAGTTTGTACAGTGTTGGTGCTTGTGCAAGTTTGAACGGTCAAATTTTACAATAATTACCTTAATCATGCAAGAAAACACTAGTTGACACAATTATTTAGCAGCTGCTCAGTATAGAATTTGCCCTTTTCGTTACATGGAAACACAAGAATGGATAGATCCATGAACAGAGAGGAGCCGCACAGAGAAGTGAAGCATGGCCCTCAGCATCTCACTTGACACAGTACTCGACAGAAAATAGACCCGTGTTGATGGCATGCTTGCGTCTCTCTGAAGAATCATTTTATTGAGATGATATCTTTTAACTGTTGAGTTGAAATCTTCGAAAGGGACAGAGCTGAAAAGAAGCTTGAAGTAGTTTGTGAAGTAGAAGGACAAGAAGTGTGAACCTCCATAACAAAATAATTGATGCTCAGTGGCTTCAAAAAGCATCGATCACGCATTCATACTAATAGCTACAAAAGTGAAGACAAACACCAAACTGCATGTGATTGGATTTGTTTGTCCTATCCCTTTCGAAGATCAAACCTCCTTTTGGTTTGATTATACCTACCTGTCTGCACTATGTTGTGTGCTTACTACATTTATTAGAACTACAATTTTATGACCCTTCCTTGGAGTTTAATCCCAATCGATGAGAAGAGAAAGATGAGAAGTGTATTCACTTTGCCAATAAGTTGGAGTTGTTGACGAATTAAGAATAATATAAATTATATTTTTTCGATCTTATCTATCTAATAGTTTAAACTAGATTCTTAACCTGTGCAATGCCACAAGTTAGACAATTCTTCTATAATTTTTATTTTTTTTTGTTGTAAAAACATAAAGAAGTAAAAAAAATTGATGCATACTAAATGAAAACACTTTTAAAATATTGAAATTATAACATATTGGATAATTTAAAAAAAAATTATTGAGATAATGACACATTGGCTCGACTCGAGCTAACCATTGTTAACTCGCAAAACTTGTAATCTGAAGTATGAGATATTGATAACCTCATGAAACCCAAATCAAAATAAAATAGAGAGCTTAATTTTAGTCAACTGAATATTAAAGAATAAAAATAAAATAAAAAAATATAATTAAAAAAAAGTTCAAAAATAGCTATATTTAAGAAAAAAAAAATATCATAAAGTAAGCATAGCATGCTTATATTTAAAAAATTGATTTAATTTAATTTAAAACCAGGTTTTTTTAAAAAAAGTTAAATCTAACAAATAACAAAAAACAAAAAAAGACTCGATATGACCCAAGTAATTTTCATAACTAGTGAAAAATCTTATAAAAAAACAAATAAAAAACAATAGAGTCCAATCTCCAATTAAATAAAATCATAAAGGATAAGATTAAGAAAATATGAGCTTAAAAAAACAAATGAACCCGAGTGAAT
>Ga0325403_1004661_pt1 | contig 12783 bp, 3 predicted proteins | sample PopdelMetagenome_19_FD_205665 | JGI IMG/M metagenome (GOLD analysis project Ga0325403, IMG submission 205665) | Populus deltoides microbial communities from Bellville, Georgia, United States - Xylem-PdKOR-R4 | ecosystem: Host-associated > Plants > Phyllosphere > Stem > Wood/Secondary xylem...
CCAATTTAAATCTTTAATTGTTCACTCAATCAACAAGCCGTATATTGGAATTAATGATAAATTTAAGAACACGTCAGGAATGCAGAAATCAATTCAAGTGGTAGGGCCTTCTTTATTTATGAGTGAAGGAGGGTCTATAATCTTGGATGCGTGGCAAGATTTTCAATGAGCGTGAGAGTATCCTAAATATTATTTTTTAAAGTTATTTTTATTTAAAAATATATTAAAATAATAAATATTTTTTAAAATTTATTTTTGAAATTAACACATAAAAATAATTTAAAAATATTAAAAAAATTAATTTAAATTTTAAAAAAATTAATATATTTTCGAGCAAAAAAACACTTTGAAACACAACTTCTTCGTTACTCTTAAAATTAGTCAAAGTTAATGGCTGTTGGTGTGACTTAAAGAGCGTGTTTGGAATTGCGGTAGAAATTATTTTTTATTTAGAAATATATCAAAATAATAAATATTTTTTTATTTTTTAAAATTTATTTTTCATATCAATACATCAAAATGATTCAAAAATATAAAAAAATAATTAAACTCTAAAAAAGTTCAATTTTTTTTTTAAATATTCAACTACAAAAACAAACACGGACTTAAAACATGTTTGTTTAAGCAGCGTGGCCTTGCTTAAAAAAAAAACTCAATTTTTTTTTATTATTTTTTATTTTTTAATTGATATCAAAAATAAAATCTAAAATCTAAAAAATATTATATTGATGTATTTTCAAGAAAAAAAACTTTAAAAAACAACCACTACCATCAAACACTATTAAAAAAAAAAACACCATCTTAGATCTGACAAACACTATCTTAGATCTTCCAGAAAAAAAAAAAAACAAAAAACACTGAGCAGCTCTGATCATAACCTGAAAAAGTTTTGAATGTGCAATCAATTCTCAAAATGAAAACAAAACCATCAAGTGAATGGCTAAAGAGGTGAAGATTAGAACAAAACCATCAACGTTGTTCTTTGTATGTATGTATATATGACCTAAGTGAATTGACGAGACTTCAGATATTTATTGCACAGCCTTTCATGGCTACGAAATTTAGGCACTGAAGATCATGCACATGTTTTTCTGTGACGTGCATTTAACGAATTGGGGTCACGCCGTGGAAGATTGTTTTGCCAAAATAGTGCTTATTTTTTGATATATATATATTTTTAAATATATTTAACTTGTCGATATTAAATATATAAAAAAAATATAAAACATATTATTTTAATACATTCTCAAATAAAAAATACTTTACACTATAATATCAAGTACAAAATTAATTTTTGTATATATTAAGAAAAAATTATCATATAATCAACAAATTATCAAGGGAGATTAAATTACTAATTGTCATTTTAATCAACAAAAAAAAATTTGTAATGTAATCAACAAATTATGTGCGTTTTACGAATCTAGCCTCGACAAAAGAATTTAACTTTCAAAATTTAAAAAATTTTTGTTTTTTTTTCTTTGGATAATTTGGCGGGAAACTCTAGTATACCAAAATTAATATAATCAAGTTACTCTTATTCCTAGACATTGAATAAAAAATTGAATGGCATCTAATTAAATGTACTCATGTCCCACTAACAACATACATTGAGCATTGCCACTAACAAAATTGTGTGGTTAAGGTTAGGTCAAGCTCAGCCAGCTATGGAAGAAAATACAGGCCACCAACTTGGTCATTGATTTGCCTCAATTCATAGAAATTCAGAATGAGTTAAAGAAGGAATCTGGACTTGGAAAATAAGAAGCTACATGGCCCGAGGGAGAAAGGGATTGGTAGCTAAGTATGATGATTATTATGGAATCATATTGTCATGATCAGAACCGCGCACCAAAAAGTCTAGAAATCAAGGAATAATCCGACTCATTTTATTTTCTTAATAAATTAATAATCCGACTCATCTTCCTTAATTGCTTTTATATTGACGGCTATTTAATCCTTTATGGTTTTCAAGTAGTTTTCCACTATTTCTTTTGATATGTATTGGGAAATAGCCCTACTAGGCCCCTTCTAGTTATACAGAAGAATTAAAAATTATACAAATTAAGGAATATGATGAAGTTTTAAAATTCAAAATGCTAAAGATTAAGGTTTTTTAAGTGTTTGGATAGTGGATAATTACACATTCACATTAATATTTCATTCTTTAGAGCTTACAAAGTTAATGGTCAGTTGTAGAAGAACTTAGTTGTAGAAAAACTAACGCCTGCAAAATAATTTCTTTTTGTAGGATTTAAGGATCATCTGATGAGAAAGTTAATGACTTTTAATATAAGATTGTAGTACATGAGAGAATGAGCTTTAAATTCTAAAAACAAGAGTTTATTCTTGTTTATTTATGATAAATGATTTGAGAATAAGAGTATAAATACTTATAAAATTGATAAATGTGAACCTTTTCTTGTTGCTTTAATAGAAAAGTTTAAATGTCATTTTCTCCTGATAGCATTAGTGAAGGATAAATAAGAGATTGCAAAGCTGCACCAATCATCTGCCCAGATAAATTTTATGGCTCTAATTGAAAATATTGTTTAGAAAAATGCAATTGATGTTGAACACAATGATAAAATTACCTTTCTCAATGTTAAAAAAATTCATGTTTGGTAATGTTGAAATTAATAAGAACGTCGACATCAATAATATTGAGGTAGGATATCGTGAAAAGAAGAAGAAAAAATAACGACAAATGATATTGAGTAAGAGTCTCAGAATTCAACATTAGTTATAAGTTTTTGATTCATAAAAATTAGAGCTTGCAAGAGTTCTAAAATTGTTAGAATTTTGCAATATCGAGATCATCAATCATATGTTAGAGTTTTATTATAGTCAGAAGATAATTAACTAGTTTTCAACATTAGTCTTAGATTTGTAAGGCTATTTAAAGCCATCTTGAATATTAAATTTGATTTTTTTTATAGATTAAATAAACTTCTGTAAAAACATTTCCACTTCATCATCAAATACGTACTTACTTAGTACTATCTAATGTGACTTAATGAATAATTGTAAGAAGATGGAACATAGTGGATGTCATGTGGGCTAAACTTGCCCAATAATTTCTTACTGTGTGACATTAGACAATAGTGTTTTTCTTTTTCTGGTCAAAGACTCAAAGTCAAGCCACGTGATGACTTATCAAAGTTAGCTCGGCATGCAGCCGACTAGTCACTGTTAATCGCTACCTAGCTTCCAGTTCGATTCGTGCCAAACGTTTTGGTTTCTAACTGTGAGATGACAACTCTAAGGATGCAGCTATATATGATAGCGACAGTTTATCAAAGAACTTGTTTAACATATATATATAACACCATTATTTTTTCTCGTGAAGGTTTGGTATGATTTAGGAATATATCCCCGTAAGCAGTGTAGAATTTGATAAGCCTCTACTTTCTTCAAATCGTGCCCCACCTGTTTCTATTGATGACTACCCATCATAGACATAGGTGATGCACGGGGGTGTTCAAGAATAAAGTAGTATTCTGGTCTTGTAGGATGTTCAGTAGGCTCTGAGATTAGTTATAATATGTGTAAATTAGTCCGGATATTTGAAATTTAAAAAAAGGAAAAAGAAAAAAGAAAAAAGAAAAGAATGAAGCAGTATATATTTGGATGAATCCAAGTCTCTGTGTGTTTCTGTTAACTTGACAAGATTAAACTAAGCTATATGAACTTGTTACATTTGCTAGCTTGTGATCTTAACACCTGTATGTGGCTCGCATCTTTCTTATCAAACTATAGTGAACGCCAAAGGGGATATCATAATATGAGCAGGATGTCAACTTTTGAGATCCATTCAAAGATTTACTTGCTCTCCTTCTTATCCTTTTGTTTTAGAAGAAAAAAAGAAAAGATAAATGATATTAAGCTTCTGTATCACGTACGAACACCATGCAAGTCATGATGGAAACTCTAAATCTGGTGAAAGTTTCCTGGGAAATTTATGATGTTAATGATAATCGCTGTACGAGACTCGTATAAACAATTTTTACATGTTAAAATAAGCAAAAAATAAAAAAATATTTGCATTATCGAAGAACTTTAGTAACTCAAACTTGAGTTGATTTTTATATTCTTGCAAATCCCAGTACTTAATCAAATTGTTGAAAAGATTATTCCAAAATCCTTCAATATGGCGCCATGGAGAGGATTCCAGCCAGTTTGACGGCTGTTGATGTAATCTTTGCAGCTTTGGAACTTTCAAGGTTGTCGTTCTAGGTCTAGAAACCATCAGAATCCTGTTCCTAAATTAATGTTTAGACTATTTAATGTCATAAATTTACTCTAAAAAGAGCATCGATGGACGGATTGATAAGTTCTAAAATTCAAGAATCTAAGAACTTACTCGAAACCAAGTAAAGTAGCAAAAAGCAGCAGACAAACATCACAAGTTATGATATAAGTTTATTACTCTAAAACTTGGCCACATCTTGCCCTGAATCGGCAGACACTATGAGATTTGTTGGGAGCCTAAATGTTGTTTGGTGGCTTTGACGAGGGTTAATTTGTAACTAGAAAAGAAACATGAAATGGATAGATATAGAATGACGGTTATAGAGAATAACTTAACCATGCTTTCCCATCGCAAACCGTGAAAAATAATCTTTATATAGCAAACCTTGATCATGTGCGGGTATCCCTACTCAGAATTTTATTTTATGGGAAATTTTAGCTTGAAATATGAGTTACGATATTAAAAAAATTATATAATTCATATTTTAAAAAAGTATTTAATAATTTAAATTACTGAGCTGAGATGATTATTTGATATAATATCAAATCTTTGCTAACTAAATAGTCACGAGTTTTAATTTTATTATCTTTATTCTATTTGATAAAAATTAAGCACAAGATAATATGAGCCTATGTAAATTCCAAATCCAAAAAGGCTTTCACTTGGAGAAATATGTTAGAAAATTATATAAATTATATATTGAGACTTCTTCTAATAACTTAACCTACAATATTTTAGTGCATAGTTTCCTGGCAATTCCATAAGAGAAAATGGTTTCCAACTTTCTGCTTTCCTATTGGTTTTATTTTTATGCATCTTGTCGTACATGTGCAGTGTTGCGATAATCATCTTTCCGGATCAAAATCGTTGGGAATGATGTAGGTGGAAAAGATAAGGAATTCTTGTTCTTGATCAGTAGAAAAAAAAAATGGGAGTCGCCACTTAGTATTTTGGTCATTAGAAACCTTAACTGGTCTCAGAGTTTAGGTAATGACACTAATTGCGTAAAAAAAAAGTATTAGCACCCCTAATACGTCTTACCTGAGGTCAACTGCATTGTCTATTTTCTAATATAAAATAAGGAAATGTTGTATTTTCTAACTATTGATTTGTTTAAAGTTTAAAAAAAGTTCTCCTCAATAAGGAGGTCCTTATCTTATCAGGTTAAAAAATTAATCATTCTAATGTCAATATAAAAAATAAAATAAATTATATTTTTATTTAATATTAAGAATATATATTACGTATAAGTTTATAATCCAGCATATTAAAAGAAACAAAAGAAAATTTTTTTTTTTAAAATATAGACCAAAATCCTTTGGAATTCTACAAGCCTATTATAAAATCCATGCATATTTGTTTTTTAAAACATGCCAAAGAATTTTAAATTTAAAAAAAATACTTAAATAACTTTATAATTTTTAGCCACATGCAAGAATGAATATATATATAACATTTTAGGCTTTGATTGATAAAAACTTATTTTCTTTGTAATAAAACTATAAAAAATAGGCTTAAAGAATATTTACCAAACACACCTTTAAACCCAAAAACCCTTTAACAAAAATTATGGAAAGTCAAACAGGGTACTAAACCCTGTGATCCATCTTATTTATTTATTTAATCATTTAACTTGACTGAGTTAACCTGAAAGTTTTGGTTTGACCACAAACCGAACAAAAAATTTTGGTTTGACTTAAAAAATAACCCACAAACAAAACTAAAACAAAAAAAAACAGATTAAACACCCCAAAAACATAATAAAAAACTCAAAAATTCTTGAATAAAACAAATCAAACTCATAAAAAAAATAAAGAACACGAAGAACAACCAAAACAAACCCAACAACAACAAACCAGATTTGGTCAAAATGAATGCATATACATGTTGGAAAATATGAAAGGATCAATAATTTAGAATCAATTCACTTCGATTATCTCTCAAACATCATGATTTTGTTAAAATGAGTTTTGGTTCTAAACTAAAACCCTAAGATTAAAAACCATTACAAATATGTTATTGATTAATTATACATAAGAAAGGGTTATGTGCAAAGAAATGGACCAAAATTGGTCCAAATCAAGAAACTAAAGCAATGTTCTTCTCAAGAATACAAAGAACAATGCCTATAAACCTAGAAAAAAACCTAACCATGCCCAGAAATTCCTAGCCATTGCCAAGCCCATAAATAAGTAGTTTTTGCTTCTAAAATATGTTTTTTCTATCCCAATAAGTTACAATACCATACACAAATATATTTAAATCCAAAAAACATAAAAAATTAAGCATGAGGTACTAAATTCAAAAAACTAACAACCTAAAACAACTTATGTGTTCATGCAAAATGGATTCAAAATTAGTTTTCTAAACCCATTTTGTACATCAACAGGCCTAGTAAAACTAGGATAAATACCTTTGCTTTCACATGTATATCTTAAGCTAAATAAAAACTAAAACAACATTATATATCAAAAAAACTTAAATAGAAACTTTAATATATCAAAAACATAAAAAGACTTTAAAAGAACATCATTAAATAAAACAACACATCAACAAAGAGGTGAATGCAACATCATTTGTTAAACATTTCAAACATCTTTTCTATACTTGTTACTATAAATGTAAACCAAAACAAATAAAAAAACAACAACAAAAGCAGGCCACAAAGGTCTTACTTTTGGTTCTTTATTTAGGATTTAACAAAATTCATTTGAGTCCTTGTTATTCTAATTGCTTTTAATTGTACTCGTAATTATCTTAAGACTTTTAATTTCATGCAATTTCACCCTTAAACTCAACTGTCAACCCCATAGTCGATCACTATTTTCATTTTAGTCATTGGTTCTGAATTTATGCATTCCGACCCTTAATTAACCAACAAATTTTTAATTTCTTCAATTTGGCCCCTAATTTGGTCAATTTTAGCCCCTATATTTAGGTGGCTTTTTCAGCGTGGTTCTTGGTTTTGAATTTCTTCAATCAAGTCCCTAATTGTCCATCAAACTTCAATATTTATGCAATTAAGCCCTGATTTGATCAAATTAATTACTCTTTAAAATTGCAATTCGACATTGATACTTTAATTTCTTCTAATTAAAGCCTAAATTGACTTTAAAAATCATTTTTTCTGCAATTAAGCTCTCAATAAATTCAATTAAACCTTGAAAAATTTCAATTGAGTCCTTAAATATCCAATTAAAAAATTTTCTCCTCAATCGAATTTTTCTCTGCTAATGGAGTCTTCATCAGTAAAAAATACACTGTTAAATTTTTCAATCTTATATATTTTGATCTTTCTCAACCAGTTGTTAGCAATTTCCTACGCGTTCTAGTATATTTTTCTTAATGATATATTTTTGTAATATTCTTCCAGTATTTTTTAATTTTATTTATATTTTCTTCTTTTTGCATTTTATTTTATTTATATTGACCCAAAAATAAATAATAAACACATTTTAAAGGAGATAAAGCCCCTTGCACATCAAAAAATACTTGGACGCTTAAATTAAAGAGCAATCACTTTTGGCAGGGATCAGAAGACTTTTCTCTGAGGATATTGTATTGAATTCGGGGACAATTTATGAACGTTTGCCTCATGTTTTTTTTTTTTTTTCCAAAATGAGATAGCATATATGAGCATGAACGTGGAATGAGCTCATTCAAGTAAGTAGTCATCCATGGGCTATAGAAATTATAATTCATACGTTCTTTCATTTTCCAAAATTTCGACCATTCTTTACATGGATACATAAGCATGAACGTGCACAAGCAAACAACAATCATTTTTATATGAATTGCTGATGGGGTGGGGATCCATGAAATGAATTCTTTTAATTATTTGAGACAAAACCATTGAGTTTTCATTGTTATCATAATTTTTTTTTTTAGAAGAAGATTAATAAATATATTTGGTTAAAATATTTTTTTATTACGATAATTTTTTTTATAAAAAAATAGTCACAAATTTTGTTTAATTAATTTTTTTAATTGATTGATTTTGATTTGTATTGTTTCAAACGTTAAATAATAACTTTTCTCCTAATAGAGGAGAAAAACAACAATTTAGTATTCTTTAGATGAAAAAATAATTTTAAAAACACTTTAAAAAAACAAGTTGTAATACAAAAATAGACACTAAAGAAATCCTCAAGGAAGGATTATCATAAAACTAAAATAAACATTATTTGTGGTAGTCAAAATTATTAACTCAAACTAAATATATAGTATTTTTTTATAACCATTATATAGCTTACATTTTTGTATTGATTAGTATTCAGATTCTTAAAGAAATTATATTATTCCTCTGAATTATATTATAAATAATAAAGGTTAAAAGATTATTTCAAAAAAATTTTTTTTATCTCACATTGGAATGATACTATTTTATTTTTTTAAGTTGAAGTGTTTAATCAAAAAGATTTCTTATCCCACATTGAAAAAACACAATTTTTTTTTGTGAACAAATAATATATATACTAGTGGGCTTCCAATCCCACGTTAGAAAAATAAAACATTCTTCTAATTTTCATATAGTGAACTTTGATATAGACTAGAAACAATAAGAAATGGGTGGTAGGCTTATACATATAAGGTAGAGCCGAACAAGCGGAAAACCTTTGGTTCCCTGACCTTCGTGCGTACAAGACAATGCCTATACTTTCTAGATCTTTTATCTTCAATAATAGTTTTCTTTTGCCGTTAATTGAAACCACTATCTTTGAACTCGTAAATTAATTTTCTAAAAGCTCTTGGAATTAATTCTCTAACAACTTTTTAATTCTCTCATTTATTTTTCTTGCTTATATATACCCTGCATTATTGGAAACAAACAACACCAAAAAAGTTATGTGCTAGAATGCAATACTATTATTGAAACAAGAATGCAGAATTCTTTGAACACATTTATCCATTAAATAAAAAAAACTTCTCATGCACTTGAAATTGATTCGCTTTTATAATATCAAACTTCAGAGATTTTTTATTTGCTCCTACGTGCAAAACCTATTGTTTGCAAATGGATTCTTAAAAGAAAATATTTTCCTGATGGTTATATAGAAAAATACAAAGCAAGATTGATTGCAAAAGGTTTCAATAAAAAATATGGATTATTTTGATATATTTTCACTTGTAACTAGAATTTAATCAATTCAAGTTTTAATTGTTTTACCTTGCTTATATTCATAACCTTTTTATACATCAAATGGATGTTAAAATTGCTTATATATATATATGTTACAACTTGAAGGTTGTATAATTTATGAAAAAGAGAATAAAGCTTGCAAGTTAAAAAAGTCTTTATATGATTTAAATCAAGATCCTAAACAATGACATGAGAAATGATGGTTTTTCTTCGGTTAGTGTGGATAAATGTGTGTATACTAAGTCTATTGATAATGAATAAATGATTATTAGTTTCTATGTAGATGATATGCTTGTTTTTGTGTTAGCATAACATTAAACATTTCTTAACCTCTAAATTTGATATGAAAGACATGGGTAAAGTTGGTATGATATTGGATATTAAAATTATAAGAAGAGACAATGGTATAATGTTAACACAATAGCAATTTATAGAGAAAATTCTCAACAAATTTGGTCACTTTGATGTGAAAGATGTGAGTACTTCTTATGATGATAACACTCAATTAAAGAAAAATAAAAGTGAAGCTGTTGCTAAGCTTGAGTATGCTTAAATTATTGGGAGTCTGATGTATTTAATAAACTTCACTCAACCCGACATAGCATACGTTGCGTGTAGATTGAGTAGATATACATATAATCCTAATCATAAGCATTGAGCGACAATGGTTCGACTAATGAAATATTTTGAGAGGTACCATGAACGTATATTATATAGTTGATTTCCCGCTGGATTAGAAGGATATACCAATGCTAACTAAATTTTAGATTTAGATGAGATTAAATTCACCAATGGCATTCTTTATTCTTGGTGGTGATGCATTGTCTTGAAAATCATCCAAGCAAAGTTTAAATTGGTTGAGGATTTTTCTAACTGAAATTCAATTGGGAATAAAACCAACTCCTTCTATATCAATGTATTGTGATTGGTAAGCAGCAATAGCCTTTGCTAAGAATAAATCTTTTAATGGTAAAAATCAATATATTCAATTAAGACATGATGCTATAAAGTGGTTGTCAAAAGATATAATTATTCCATATGATTATATGAAGTTAAAAATGAATTTGACTGATCCTTTGACTAAATCATTTTGTAGGAAGATGATATTCGAGAAATCAAGGGGAATAAAACTAATGCTAGTCAAGGAATCAAAATGATGGTAACCTAACCTATATGATTGTGTAGCTTTATAAAACAAGTTCTTTTCTGTGATATGAAAATAGTGCTAGAGTGTAATTAAATAATGGGTGAACTAAAAAGTTCTTAATGAATTTCATATTCCTTCTGGATAATGTTCAAATTACAATGAATACTTGATGGAATAACCTATATGAGTTAATTTGGAGTGGGGCTGTTCTAATTAGATACTAACAAATCTTTAGAGCACTCATGAATAACCAGGTGTACACAAGGTCTCTTAGCGCAAAAGTGAGTCAAACAACAAGGTTTATTAGCGCAAAACTGAGTCAAACAATAAAAAATCATAGAAATATAATATGATTGGTGAGATATCTAACTTGCAATAAAAAATTTTGGTTAGTAAAAGTTAAAAACTTCACCAATAATTATATAAGTTAAATCTCATTCTTTGATGATATGATTCATACTTCAAAAGACACTAGGTTTCCTTTCCTTTTTGTTTATTGTTTTCACAAAATCAACCCATTTAAAACTCAAAAGTTACTCATTACCTAAGAGTAAAGAATTTTCCATCTCAACGTATTCATTTGGCTCCCAAAATAAAGTTGCCGACTTTGTGATCACTGCCTATATTGCATGGCCTGTTTCTACGATCACTTTATTCCCCACACACTCTCAAGCATCCTTAGTCACATCACATAGCTTCCAGCAAGGTGTACAGCTAGTTGATTCACACCTTTTCCTACTAGCGAGCGAATCGTACAAGCAACTCCTTTGTACTCGGTGTTCGGACGGAACACTCAAAATTAGCAATAATATGGTCGAAGAGGAGATCCTCTGCACACTGTGGTTCTAGCAGGCGCAGTCCTTGTTAAATTGAATTGACGAGACGTGGAGCATTTATAATTATTTATAATTTCATTTTTTAAAAAAAAATACACATTTTTAAAACATAAAAAAAAGGGGCTCGAAGTCAACTAGCATAATTTCGTGTTTTTTCTTCGGCTTGTGCTATCTTAAAACTTGTGTCCCAGCTAAGCAATTGCGTAGATGGAACGCATATAATAATTGTAGAGAAAATCTTGGACTAAAATCTATGTTTATGTCTAAAAGTGATGGAAATCGAATATGAGAAATATACCTAATCCTTAAAACTCAATCAAGGCATTATACTAGGGGTTGCAATCCTACTACGCTTGATTTGTATGTAGTTTTTGGGCTTTAAGCAAAGAAGTAAGACATTTTAAATCCTGCCATTAGATTTAGGACCTGCGATTTAACTCGTCTTTAGACTTCAATGATAACTAGGATTTGTCTGCAAGCGTTCAGCAAAACACTAACGTGTTAATATAATGTATAATTCCACCGAGATGGCAGCCATGGTTGAGATGGCCGAGTTGGTCTAAGGCGCCAGATTAAGGTTCTGGTCCGAAAGGGCGTGGGTTCAAATCCCACTCTCAACATGTTTGTTTTTTTTTTTTTTTTCATATATATATATATATATATGATTTATTTATTGAATGCTCATAGTTTATATGGAGTAGTAAAATAGCAATTGAATTGATTTCATAAAATCTACAAGCAGAATTCCTTCCAAACATATTAATTCACATTATAAATTTCCTTTTTTCTGTTATAGGTATTAGCTTGTCTGAAGATATATGCATGATTTAATTCTATAATCTCAGTGATAATTGCAAGCAGCGGCTGCTTCTAGGATTTATTGGGGTGGTTTGAGAGTATAATTGTAGTTATTTTTTAAAGTATTTTTTATTTTAAAATACATCAAAATAATATATTTTTGATTTTTTAAAATAATTTTTGACATCATCATATCTAAACATTAAAAAAATTAATTTAAAGTGAAAAAAATTTATATTAAAATATTTTTAAAATACAAAAATAAAAATGTGACATGGAAGTCAATTTATTACAACTAATAAATAGATAAATATGCAATTCCTTTTCCACGAAGGCAATGCATTCAATTATTTTAATTTTTAGGCTCGGGCAAGTCGGCCATGCCGTCCAAGGCAATGGACATCTCGAACAAAATAATTAGCAGAATACCCCACATGATGGAGATCATAATACGCTGCAATCAAGTGAGTTTTGAGATTAATGAAAATAAATAAATTAAGACAAAATTAATACATTAAATTTAAAATACATTAAAAATTATTTCATTAACGAATTGTTGAGAATTAACTAAAAAAGAGCACGAAAAAGTGGAATAAACAGACAATATTTT
>Ga0325403_1004662_pt1 | contig 12783 bp, 5 predicted proteins | sample PopdelMetagenome_19_FD_205665 | JGI IMG/M metagenome (GOLD analysis project Ga0325403, IMG submission 205665) | Populus deltoides microbial communities from Bellville, Georgia, United States - Xylem-PdKOR-R4 | ecosystem: Host-associated > Plants > Phyllosphere > Stem > Wood/Secondary xylem...
CCTTATCCATGTCCTCTACGTCTATCTAGAACCATTTTGCTTCTCTTTTGAATGGTGTTTTGAAAAGAGTGTTTGTGTACCCACGTCTTCTTGAATGTTATTGATTATTTCTTCATAGGCTTGTAGTTTTCATATGAGTCCTTAAATAGTCAAAAGTCTATATTTTGCAATTATTTTATCGTGATTACAACATAATGGAACTTCTTTTTCAGCAAGCATAGAATCTTTTCTACCACATGTGTTTCCTCTATCTTCTCCTCATTTGATTGTATATAACCAATACTATAGCAAAGTAATATGAAATACTCTTCGATTCAAGCATATATAGCTTTTCAAAGTCACCTCATAACTTTTATAGGTGTACCTTTCTGATAAAGCAAGCTCCTTAGTTTGATTGTTGCAAAACTTATCATGCTTGCTTGGTGATGGTTGTATTAGTTATTATCTCAAAAGTGACATCATGCAGACATCGGTGGATGATTATAATTTCTTGTTGATCTTTTATTTGTGCCTTTTACACGGCCTCCCTTTAGGCTGAAGTCAACGTTACTTCTTTTATAGGCTCCTCAAAACCCTTTTCAATTGTTCCCCACACATCTTAGGTACCTAGCCAAGTTTTCATATGAATACATCAAATTTCATAATTGTCCTTTGTCGAACGAGGACATTGAAGTGGGAAGTTCGTATTAGTCATGTCAAACAATCAAACACAAGCATCACTTGTTGGAAGAAAATTAGTATGGTAGGAGTTTATGAACAACAATACAATAAGCAAAAACCGGAGAGCAAAAAGAAGATTTGAGAGGAAGGCAATCTTATTAAGTTTTTTTCTCTTGTGTATTTCTATTTACACTTATTTTTATGCTTCTAATTACAAGCCTATTTATAGGCTTCAAGTACTAGACAAACAAGGAATTAAACTACTCAAAGAAAATTCTAATTTGAACAGGAAACGTATTATGCCGACTTAACCAGTCGATTGTTTTCTGAACTAGTCAACCAATTTATTTAATTCAACTTGTCGACTAGTTCCCAACTAGTCAATCAGTTTAACTAATTATTTAGAAATCTAGCTTACTTTCAACATCTTCCTACCCATCCTAGAATATTTGTGGGATTCATATGCATTTTTTTAAATTTAGATTCCCTATGTTTGGTGGAAAAGAATTTTTTACACAAAAAATTCTTTTTAGTTAAATAAAAAAATTTATTCCTAAAAAATAAATCATTTCTTATTTGTAACTAACAAACAATAATAAAACGGTTTTGCATCGCTGATAAACTTCTTTATCTGACAAATGGATATTTACATGTTAAGTGTCTTACTATGTAATGACAGTTGTTCTTCCCATGTGGCCAGAGATTCTCTTGAGTTTTTGGTTTCCTTAACGAGGCAAGTTAGTCGTCAATTACGTAGGAATATCGATCTTTGACAAAAGTTTGTGCTGGGTTTCGGAACAAAGGAACATGATCATGTATGATTCCTACGTAGCAGCAGTTGCATTATAGATTTATCATCAATTTCAGATTTCTGCCCCGTTCTGCAGATCCCTCATAGTAATTGGTCCAAAGGGTTTTCACCAGTTTGAGATAGCTTGGCTAGCAAGAGTCTATTTAGGATTTTAGTATGAGTATGGATTTCGGCACGGTTCTTAACAATTTGTTCCATAATTAGATTTTAAGTTTGTATGCTTTAAAGCAGTGGGTACTGATTCTAAAAGAATAAAAGGAGGAGCGGATTGCCAATTTGTTTCAGGAATGTCTGCAAGGATCTGCAATAATGAATCAGTTAATGGGGTAAAATAGTTTTTTTAATAGGATCCACTTGTTATTATTGTATATTTTTATAATATTGGTAAGAGTTTTTTATATTTTTTTTTTTTTAGTGATTGTAGCTTTTTTTTATATTGTTGTTGGTTCTTTCTAACAGTTATTTATTAATTTAACAGAGTTTATTGAAATGATTCGAATCAATAATTCGGGTTTCAGATTTTCTTGATGCTTTAAGAATTATACCATCAGCTAAGCATTTTTTTTTTACATTAACAAAAATTTAACCTAGTTTGCAGCGTAGCTCGAGCCACCTACCTAATATAATCTATTAAGAATTGTGTTTGTGTGATCATGAAACTTGATGATTCTAGATTTGGATTTCGATGTTAAAACATGTGACATTGCATTTGTAAATAATTGTATCCAACAAAACTTCTAACATTTTATAAATTTTGTGGAGGCATGTAGTAATAGGGGTGTTCATGAATATAGTTGGGTCGGTTTTGGGTCTATAATTATATCCAACCAAACTTCTAATATCTTACAAATTATAAATCTAACACATTAGTTTTTTTTTAGACTCAAACATGTTAAATATACACTACTAAATTCAATGGTTTTATCGATGAAATTTTCTATCAATATTTAATCTTCTATTCCGTCAGCGTGAATTTTACCGACTGATTCACGGACTGAAATAGTCAGTTGGTAATTTCATTCTTGTCAGTATAAAAAAAACCAATGGTTTTACAGACAGAAAATACGAGCCAGAAAAAATTTACCCGCTGGAATATATCGACGGAATAATTTTTTTGGTGATTGGCTATGACATTTAGAGTAATTTTATTTCAACCCTCTATAAAATACCGACGGAATAATTCCGTAGGTGATAGAACAGTTAAAGTGGCATATGCAAAAAAGTTTTTCCAACTCTCTGGAATATACCGACGGACAAAGTCCGTTGGTAACTCCGTCTGTAATAATTAAAAAAACTATTTAAAAAAATAAAATTATTGAAGAAAAAAATAAAATTGTATAAAATTCATGTAAAAATAAAGTATTTTAATATAAAAGTCAATATTCATTACAAATTTATATGTTCAAATAAAATTAAACTAGAACAATGGCGGGATTGGAGGAGGAGGAGGATAGTCGTTCCCGGAACCATATGGTCAATAAGAGGGCACACACGTACCACTCATTTGTGATCTTATATTCATGACCATTTGGTAAAGTTCTTCATAATCCGTAGAGAGTCATTCATATTTTTCAGTGAGATGGACCATATGTTGTTGCAAGGCCGTGAACTTCTGAGACTGGGTGCTCAATATCAATTACTAGCTCTCAACAATTGAGACACTACAGGTCGTTCACATGTTCTCAGTCGTGGTGTTGGAAAGTCTGTGCACTCAATTTCTATCGGCTCCACCAGACGATCCTGCTACCATCCACAAATCTAGATCGAAATCCAGATGGGTCAAAAGATTGTCCATGTATCTCTTCCTTAACTGGTTGTTATATGTCTCCTATAAATAAACAATAAATCATCAAATTCAATTCAATAAAATAATAATTTACAAAAAAAAAAGGTTGAACGAATATACCATAAAGTGATGAGCGTGGATTTCAATGAACTGTTGCAACTTTTTTTGGCAGTCTTTACTTTGCATGTACGTCTCTACAAAGAGCTTCATTAGGCTTGACTCACGTCTAAGAGTCGTAACCTGTAAGAAAAAAATATTGCAAGTTAAATATATTTATAAATAACAACAAATTAATAAAATATAGATGTGATTAAAATTTATTTTACCATCTGCTTCGCATGTGAAACGAACAGAACAGAGTCGCCGGTGTACATGGTAACCGAATCATGAATTTGCCAGCTCTGGTTCCCCGCACAGGACTGTGAGTATCATGTTAAATGCTCGAACATCACGTGCTGAATATATTCTACCCATTTATTCTCTGGAATGTATTGTGGCCTAATATCCTTCTAAACTGCCACGTCATTCCTACCTAGTAGATCGTTTTCTCTAGCATACTTTTTAGATTTGTTTTGCATCTCATATCAAAAATCACGCAACCTACATGATACAAATGTATTCTATATAAGTTAAAGACAAATTAAATTTTAATATATAAAATTAAAAAAAATAATTATCATATTGTTTTTTATATTACCTCGTTGCAGCGTGATTCTCTTAAACACTCCTCGCAACATTATCATTTTCTCTATCCTACTTTAATTTAGCATTGCATTAAAAATGTATAAAAAAAAATCAATAATTTCAATAAAGTAAAGGAATTAACATAAATAATAGTTAAAATTTTAAGTTAACACTAAGCTTAAATCTTATAAACCATGCATCAATATGAGGTTTTCAATTAGTATGTTTGGAAACCTGACTCTATTAAAATAATGGAATTTCCATCAATGATATAAACACTAATGTTATTACTCAGGCGGTCGTAATGTTTGTGAACATGAAAATCTATAAAATTAATAAAATATTAGTTGTTTATAAAATATTAAACACAAACCACCTCAAAGCAAAACAAACTTACATTGAAAGTTCGTCCTTTCAATGTGTCTCGTACTTGCAAGTGAATGGATCCCGCTGTGAAGGAATACTGCCTTTTACGTTGTGGAATCGCACTCGAAGAGGCAGCATCGTGAGTCAATGCAAATGCCTCTTCTTGGTCGACACCTAATGAGACATTGTCATCATCGCAGCTAGAAGAACTAGCTGCGATCATATGGTCATGACATGCAATTGATTTTTCCCTATGCATCTACACAAATTTGATGAATATTTGCGTAATCAATTTTGATTTTTTAAAACAAAATTGGCAGCACCTCTCCTATACTTAAAACTACCTAGAATTTTCAATACTACAAATATACAAAATATATGCCACAAACAAGTTGATTTTATTTTATTTCTACCAATAATTTTGGATTATTCAATTTAATCTCATTTTCAACGTGATAATGTTTTTACTCCTAAATTAACATGAATTTTTTGTAGTTAAATTTAATCCTATATATTCAATTAACATTTATACTACAAATTTGACGATAACAATTAAAATTCAATAAAACATTATTGCAATGTAAACAATAAAATAGATAAAAATAAATAAAATTTAATCCTATATATCCAATTAACATTTATACTATAAATTTAACAATAACAATTAAAATTCAACAAAACAATAAAATATTATTGCAATATAGACAAAACAATAGACAAAAAAAAATAATACAAAAACAAATATAGGTTTAGGAGTGAAAAATGCTTACCTTAAAGGGGTCCTTACTTTCAGAGTTTATCTACGTGTGATAAAAAAAATACATTGTTAATAAACTAAAAAAAATATGTCAAAAGATTCACTATATATACTTGTTAATTGTGTTGAGAGAAAAACCCTAAATTCTACTTGAGGACTTGAGAAAACTTGAGACAAGAGAGGATTGAGAGAGTGAGAGTGAAAGTGAAAGTGTGAGAATTGAGAGAATTGAGAGAGTGAGAGTTTGTGAGAATGAGAGAAACAAAATGAACTGGTGTCGTCATTGGGTTTTATATTATGTTTTTACCGAGGGAATCGCCATTAGAATATTAAATATTATTTTTTTAATTATTCCGTCGGTGATTTCCTCGGTAAATTCATCTTGAAATTTTTATTTCGCATTAAAATTTTAAAAAAACCCTTTAGATTTTTCAAGGTCCGTCCGTGATTCTGTCGGTAAATCTATAAATAGTACACACAATCATAAATGCATTAATTACAAGCGCATTAGAATTCACAGTTCATCAGTAATTCCTTTGAGAACCTGGCACTCACTTAGTGGACTTTAATTGCCATAACCGAAAAGAGAAGGGGAACAGAGCCTTTTGTTTCTTGAATACACCAACGAACACAAATCGTCAATATTTCCATCAATGTGATGCATAGTCAATAGTGCCAGAAGGAGGGGAATAGTTCTCTGCTCCTCTGGAATACACCGAAAAACACAAACCGTCAGTATTTTTATCGGTGTGATGCACAGTAAATGACACCAGATTGTATTTGTATTCCCTATCTATCCTTCCCGCAAATACTTAAATTAAAAGTTGCACGCACAACACAATAACACAAGTTCACATAACAATTATAAAATAAATAATAAATACTTCTTTATAAGAATTTCATTAATAACTATTACATGATAGTTAGTCAGAATTATCTTCTTTTTCTTCAATTGACTCGTCATCAGCTCCATATCAATCTTCTATGTTGATAACATTGATATCATCATCTTCATCGACTTGTGCTTGTCTATTAGAGCTTAGAACAACATTCAACTCCTCAACGTCAACATTAACAAAAATATTATTAAAGATGTGAAAATTTGAATTTTCTTCTAAGTCAATCGATGGAGCAACTCGATATGGTTCAACCAATTCACTAACTTGAAAGACATCATCTCTCATAGTTGAATCATCATTCTCATCTTGAACAACCTCGAAATGACCCCTGGGTTTGTTTTTCAATACGGATAACCAATCAACTCTTGAACGATCATTTCTAAAGAAAAGGGTGTATATGTAATAAACTTGCTGGCATTGCTTGGCAAAAATAAAGACATCATTGACATTGTAGAGTCTAGGTTTTGAGTTAATTTCGACCAAAACATGATGGGGATATAATTTGATTCCTCTGTCAGTTGTGTCATACCAATAGCATTTGAATAAAAACACTCTATTATGCTCGCTATGATATTGCAATTCAATTACCTCTTCTAATTTTCCATAATAGTCAACTTCAAACTCACTAGAAGTCCACCCCTTAACACAAACATCATTGTTATATGTCTTTCCACCCTGCCTATATTCTTTAATATATTTTTCTTGAATATTGACAAGTTCTCACTCAAAGGCACTTCACCATCATCGTTATGCCTTGGAACGCGGTTGATTCTTGTTCTTAAATGAGGCTCGAAATAGTATGAGATAAATGTTGAGATCTCCTCAACAATATAGGCCTCATATATCGAAGTCTTTACATGTGCCTTGTTTTTAATCCTTTTTTTAAGGTTGAACGAGTACCTGCATGAAATTAAACAAATATTTTCAATTAAAAAAACAATGAAAATACATTTTGTATTGGCATTTGAAAATGTTTTTAACCATTTTTAATTAAAAATATTTGCATTTTAAAATTATGTTCAAATTTAAAAAAATGGTATATTTACTTACTTAAAATGAAAAATCCACAATTAAATTTCAATCATAATGCAGATGCTATTAAATAGAGTGTTATTGTGACTAGAAAAGTTAAAAAAGGATAAGTTGTGTTCAGATTAGGAGGGATGTGGGGGGGCTGCTTGTTTAGTTGTAGATGGGAAGAAGGAGAAATAGAGGATGAGAGGGTCGATGGTCATGTCATATATTAACTATTACCGATGGAATTACCAATGGAATGTTTTTATTTGTCAATTTGTCTGCAATTCTGTCGGTATAAGTGACACGTCACTGTACAAACTTCCTTGTTTTAATCCAACTATAAATTTATCGGTAACAGCATCTACAAAGACTTACATGTTATCGTACTATTTGGTTTTTTTAAAATTCCTTCTATTCTGATCGGGATTCCCTCAGTATATACCGACATAATATTTCTGTTGGTAAATACCAACGGAGTTAGTGATGGAAAAAATTCGGTTGGTAAATATCACCCTAGAATACTAATTAATTTTTTTCTTCGGTAATTCCGTTTGTATTCATAAATTTTCTAGTAGTGATATTGGAATGGGTTAAAATAGTATGGATATTACAAACATCCACGAGTTAGGTTTATATTGTTAATTTCATATGTTTATATTTAGAGGTGGACCTATATATCATTGACTGTAAGTGTCATGACACCCCTGATATTAGGTCTAATTTTTATACATTTCACCACCATTAAATTCTTGTTACCTTCCCCTCCCCTCTAGCAAAGAGACAAACCATTTTTTGTTATGTTATAGAAATCTAATAGAAAGCCCACTAATAGGAACTTTGGAGTCAAAATATTTCTAAAAAAAATAAATGTTCAATAAAAAAAACTATCAAATATAAAGACAAAAGAGTATAGGGATACAGGTTGGGGGTTGGGTTAGGTTGACAAGGTTTAAAAAATCTTAACCTACCATCCGACCCATGATATCCATTTCTTCAGTTTTTTGATCCATTATCATCTATAATATCCATATTACCCAACTTTGACGAGTTGGGTCGGGTCAGATAATATAAATATTATAGATGAGTTATATTTTTTTAACACCTCTATATAATAGCCTCGTAAACTGATTTGTCAAATAACAGTCCAATGCTTGATATGAACCTCATAAGAAAATTAAGTTTTTTAATAAGGCATTGTAACTCCTTGTTTTGTGGAGGTTATGCTTCATGATCACCCTTGCATTGTTTTTGTACTCTTATATGTTCAAAGGAAAAATGTAAATCATCTGAGTAATTAGATTTATATTTTGATTTAGTCATGATATCATCGATGTAGACCTTTATATTGTGGTTGATCATATTGTGAAGGATCAAATTATTGGCTTTTTGGTAAATAAAACCATTATTTTTTTGGTCAAATATCATTACCAACCACTCATACATTTCCAATTAGTTCGGACATCTAAAACCATTTTTTGATACATCATTCTTTACAATAAAGGTTTGGTTATAGTTTGAATGATCATACATGAAGATGAGGATTTCATCTTCAATAGCTAAATCCTGAGTGAAGTTAAGTAGCAGTCTTATAAAACAAAATGAAATACAAGTGTTCAAAGATTTCAAACATTTAAAGAGGTATATCTATCCCAGGCAACATCATATAAGAACAAGAATAGGTGAATAAGAATAACGATTAAAAGTAAAAAAAGATAAATTGAATTGAATAGATTGCAAAACAAAGTACGTCTATATAGTACTGACCATCTTTTTAAAAAGTTGATGGCTCTATTTATATTTGTATAATATTTGAATTCTATCTAATGATATAATTATACACCTATACAATTAACCTATATCAAATAATGAGGTATATTAAATCCTAATACAAACTAAACTTCTCATTTGCTAATAATCACTTGAATTCCTAACAAACCTAAAACAATTGGTCAGTTTAACTAGTAAGGACTCCAATTATAAGTAGATTAAAACATGTATTCATTTATATGAATACAAACTCCTAGTGTTAATAACTTTACTTTGGTTGATCGTGAATTTTGGTCTTCTGGTTTCTAGTCCTCTCGGTGATTAAAAATCTTTAAACTTAATTGATTATATTATGGATGATTGATTTTTTTTCCTTTCTTTTCCTATTTAAACATAAAAAATAGTTCACTTCTAGTTAACACTGGATGTTTATTTTTTATGTAAAAAATAATCAAAAATCAAATCTATATTGTTGATCCTTTTACCCTAGGCTTAAGATCGAACCTAACTAATTTTTTTTTTATGGACAAAGATAGAAACCAAACCAGCCATTTTCATGGAACAAGATTGAAACCCAGGTGGTCTTATTTACCAATAAAGACCAAAACATACACGAGCTCACACCAAAGCTCACAACCAAAGCCTAAGTGGTTATAACACCACTTACACTTTAATAACATGCTTCACTAAAATAGAAAGAAAACAACACACTCATAGTAATAGATTACAATTAAAATATCAAGTCTTTAGTAAGTGTAATCTAACTCATTTTAGATGAGGTTGGAAGTGCAATCAATGTTTAAGAAAATAATTAAGAGTCAGTTCAAAGTAGAAAGAATGATTATAGAAATAATAGCTTAATAATTGCAACAAACTTATTAAAAGTGTAAGGAAAGACCTATTTATAAGAAAAATGGCTAGTTAACCATTTAGAGTAAGAGACAATATGTTAAGATTTTTGAATTATAAAAAGTCTAGTACACTACATAGTTCAAGCTAGATGATGTAAAAACAAATATGTCATCCATAAGGTAAGAGTAGAGGTGTCAAGATTTTTGAATTATGGAAAGCCTAGTACACTACATGGTTCAAGCTAGATTATGTAAAAAAAAATATTCATCCATAAGGTAAGAGTAGAGGTATGAAGTGGTTTGAAATGCTAATCTTGTTTGTTTTAGTTGTAAAAGTATGTGATAAGATTATTTCAAACTCAAATATTGGTGTAAAGGCAATGTAATTCAAATTTTGGTGTGTGAAAAAGTTTTGCACAACTCTCACAAACTTGTACATAAAAGATATTGAATGATTTTAGCTCACACAAAATATGTTTGGTATAGCCATGTAATATACTAAATGTCATTTTTAGTGTGGACATAAGGTGTTTGAGGGAATTCGATGCCAACTTTTTAATGTTGGCTTTTGGGTAGAAGAAGATGGTTTCATGAGTTAAATTAGTCCCTAAAAATACTTCAATCATATTTAATAACCATTTAAGACTAATATTAAAGCATATAATCTAATCAATGTAGTTTTATATTTAGCCCAACTTTTAAAACATATTAATCATCTTTAAGAAGTTATAAATAATTATATATCTATATCCACTTAATCTTAAGGAAATTGTAAGCCACCAATTAATAGTTTGATTCTTCAAAACTATAAGTAATAAATATTGTTGGACTAACACTGGCTTCGCTCAATGGAAGTTAGATAGAAAAGGCACTCCAAATATATTCCAACTTATTATAAAGAGCTTAATATTAATAGCCTTAACTACTATAAAAACAAAATACTTAGATGATGGAAGTTGTTGTACTCATTTATTATGGATTAAACAATAATCAAAAGATTATAAGATTTTATCAAAGATAACAATCATCAAAATAACACAATCATAAAATACAATAAACTTGCTCAAAAATCCAATTCAACATAATAGGTCCAAACATATCGAAGTCAAACATCACTTTATCAAAGACCATGTTAAAAAAGAAGACATATAACTCAAATATATAAATACATACCTATAGCTAATATACTTTATAAAGAAAAGAAACCTAATTGGCCTCTTTGATTCACTATACACCAAGAGAGAAAGGGATTTGCACATAGCATTCTTCTTCTTCAAAAGAAATTTTCATTTTTTTTTTCAATTTCACCATTTCATATTGAGCATTTTGAGAATGAGATTGATAATTTATTTCAATAATTTTGATATGAGGTTCTTGCAATGAAAAAAACATTCTAATATTAAGTTGATGCTTAATTTGGCAAAATAAAATTTATTTTTATATTGATTAAAAATAATTGAAACTTTAGATATCAAATTTGAAATTGAATAAAAAAAACTCTTCTTTTTCTCATTTCACTATTCATAAGACATGTTTTAAAATATTTTTGTCCCTAAATTTTTATGTTTTTCATTTTTTTTTATCCCTATTTGTTAAGGTTTTTACATTTTGGTCCAAAACTTCGTTTTGTTCACACTTTAGTCTTTAAGTTTGAGAGATGGAAGAGAATAATCAAAAAGTGGGGAAGGAGATAAAGTGATCAATTTGCTATATTCTTTTTATAATGTCAATAAACACTTTTTTATACAACCCTTCTTGATTTTTTAAAAAGATAAAATTCTTAAATTTTATTCGTTGTTTTTTCTCTAAATATCTATTTTATTATCTTATAATTAAATAAGAAATATATTCCAAGAACTTCCCCACAACAACAAGTGAGTAGTATGTTGTTTATATATTTTTAATACATTCACGTCAAAATCATGGAAATATTGCTTTTTATTTATTAAAGTTTTCTTTTATGATTGTGATAATTTGTTGTTTAAAAAACAAAAAATTATAGTAAAAAAAATAAGAACAAAGGAAAGTGCATTAATGAGATGAAGGAATTTTACTTAAAGAGCTACCTTTGTTTAATCCTTATTTCAAATTCTTTATATTTTTTATATTTATTATAATTTATTTTGATTTGTATCAAATTAAGAAGTCAGGATAAAAAAGATAAATTTTGGTTCAAAAAATATATTAATAAGAAAAGAAGGAATTGTATGAGAAAATTGTTTTTTCTCAATTGAGTTTAAATTATTGCTTTCCTTACAAAAAAAAAAGCAATTTGATTGTTGTATAATTAGATATAAAAAAAAAATAAGAGTTCTTTGCTTCACCAAATCACATATTTTAATAGGCATCTTTCTATGAGTTTTTCAACTCAGTTTTTTACTTATGATAACAATTTTTTATAAATATATATATAATTCACTATTTACTTTATTAAATATATATATATATATCAAATTTTTAATTTCCAATTAAAATTTTTCTTCAACCAAAAAACATTCACAAGACCTGCATATTCATTTTTAATATATTTTTTTTAATTTGACCGAAAATATATACCATCGATCGCTAGTTTTCATTAAACTACCAAGTGAAGAGAGAATATCTTTTATCAAAAGAGAATTAGGTATGCGTAATCCCATTTGAACACAACTTGGTTGGCAAGTATATATACGTACTTAAAAGGGTACAAGACATCTAACTAGAGAATCTTCAAGTATACTCGTTAGGACAAGATCTTCAACTATTGCCAAATAATTAACAAGTTAAAAAACTGGTACAAGGAATCCATGATATTAATTTCCTTCATTCTATATTACTTTTTTATTTTCTTTTTTTGCACTGAAAATGTGAAACTTTTTATTATATGATGGCAAAAGGGGGAGAAGAAGATACCATGTTATATCATTCTTATATATGTTCGGTCCTAAACTGATTTTAAATTAGCAGGCTTTGTCTAAAATTTGTATAGTTTCAGGTTAAAGCTTTCTTTACGAAATATTGCTTTTAGTAACTTCTATGAAATCGTTTAATATTTATTTGATATAATTTTGAAGGGATATATATATTTTCGTTGGGTTTGTCATCATTCAAAGGTTTGATCAAACAGCAAAAGAAGATTCAATGTATCAAAGAGTCTTATTCTACAGGGAGTTCTCGATGATTCAGAGAGCTTGCCAGCGATCATC
>Ga0325403_1004663_pt1 | contig 12782 bp, 11 predicted proteins | sample PopdelMetagenome_19_FD_205665 | JGI IMG/M metagenome (GOLD analysis project Ga0325403, IMG submission 205665) | Populus deltoides microbial communities from Bellville, Georgia, United States - Xylem-PdKOR-R4 | ecosystem: Host-associated > Plants > Phyllosphere > Stem > Wood/Secondary xylem...
AAATACTGTCAGATTTGATAGACGAAGTAGTAAAAATCATGCACACATAATGTTGGTTACACAAAAGAACTAGGCAATATACACGCATTTTATTCATCAATATGTATTCTATACAACTGTTCAAGATATTATAATTCGATATAAATATGAAAAAACCTAGTATGTATAGCCAGGAAAGAATTGCATAACATCCTGATGCCTAAAGAATTGCATAACATCCTGATGCCTATCAAACACAGTAATTGTACACTCTGGCCCCTCGAGCTCCGGCACTTAAATATCCTATTAATGATTTATGAACAAAATCTTTAAATCATGATGATCTATATTATAGTAATATATAGCAGTTTGATATGTGGTTGCGATCACATTAATCATTTTGTAATATTCCAGCATGTAATGATCTGATCTGCATAATTTTCTATCTATGTGAGACATACATCCACCTAGCATACCTTGGAAAGTTATTTTGAAGTGATTTGATGCAAAAATTATCACCAAACATAAAGCAGAATCTCTAACAAAGCTGAAAGGCATAAATCTTAACAGAAATTTCAGACAATGAAACAGTTGAAGTCATGTGACAATACTGTCTTTCTGTCATTAGCCAGGATAAACACAGAATAGAGAACTAACCTTTTTCATGCACAAAAATTTCCTGCAGACTTCATGCATTAAGTACAAATTGATACAAACCCCATTAGCAAAGCATGCTGTAAATTAGTGAGAAATCAAAACCCTGTACAAACAATATCCAAAAGTGTTTGGAATGAGTATGAAATTTTGAAAATACAGTAATTAATTGTTTATGTATATGCAAATAGAGAGTAGGCTCAAAACACTATATAATTAGAAGATAAAAAATGATGCTGGAAAAAAAAAAAACTTACATTTTAGTTCTTGAATGTCCGTAGCTCTTTAAGGCATTAGCAAGCTCTTCTGTACCCATGTGCGAGCATAATTGGATTCAATTTGTTGAGAACATCTTTATGCCAATTGTTTGAGTTTTTCAGGTCTAAATAATTAAATAGAGAGATTATCTATGCTAAAAGAATTGGAATTAATAATTACAATTGAATATTTTGGCAATAATAGGCAGTTGAAAATGGTAAGCTTATATTTCTTTCAAAATTATGTTACGGTTGAGTGTTGAATGTAGAATAAGCCATGTGCCAGGGGACAATGATGACAGAGAACCTTGAGATTTTCCCTTTTCTTCTTGCAAGAAAAAAACTAATAATAATACAATCTTGTTGATTTCGAAATACAATTTGCATTGAATGCTAAAAGCTTCTTTTAAAATTGTTATAATATTTTTTTGGTAGGAATAATAAGCTTTTGTTGTGTAGCTTCAAATTGGCAATGTAAGAGAATCCTTAACATTGTATGGATATTCATTCACTTCATATCTATCAGGTTATTTGAAGTCTCTCCATGTAACAAATTGGAGGAAGAAATAAAAGACGAAGAGAGACAGCTTTTGCATGAAGGATAAGGGAACCTCTTAGTATTATGCTTAAAAAGAATAATTGTGTACAGTATCATTTATACACAATTTATCTAATAAACCATTTTGTTTATTTCCTTATGATAAAGGGCCCTCAACTAAATAAGCAAAAAACAAAAAAGAAATAATTACAAATAATTCATTTGGTTGCAGCATGTTGTGCTGCTGTTATTGCTAGTGTGGTGTTGGCTATTCTGTTGCAATTTTGTTACAGGTTATTGCTTGGTGCATGCTAAATGGCATGTTGCTGATGTGGTCTCTAATACCCCCCACAAGATGGAGAATAGAGATTAACTATTCCCATGTTAGACAAATGCTGCTAAAAAAGAAAAGAAGGAAGAGCTTTGGTAAAGATGTCCGCTAGTTGACTTTGAGAAGCAACATGAGCAGTGGTGATGAGACCTTCCTGTATCTTGTCATAGATGAGATGACAATCTAATTCAATATGTTTTGTTCGTTTGTGAAAAACTGGGTTATCATAGTAAAGTTGAGCAGCTTGAGGATGAGAAATACATAGATTCTGAAGGAGATATCGAAGCCAAATGAGTTCTGAACAAGTGGAAGCCATAGAATGGTATTCTACCTCAATTGAGGAGCGAGAGATAACAGATTGTTTCTTGGACTTCCAAGAAATAAGAGAGTCTCCAAGGAATATGCAATAACCAGTGACTCATCTTCTAGTGTCAGGGTAGGAAGCCCAATCAGAGTCACAAAAGGCTTTGAGTTGAATATGTGAGGAAGAAGATAATAAAATACCTTGTCCAGGTGTAGATTTAATGTAATGAAGAACGCGATAAGCTGTGGTCAGATGTATGCTAATAGGTGTATCCATATATTCACTGACGACTTGGATAGGATAACAAATATCCGGCCTAGTGATTGTGAGATACAAAAGGCGTCCAATAAGACGACGATATGAGCTGGGGGTCTGATAAAGGATCTCTAAAAGTCTTGCTGAGCTTAAAGTTCTGCTTAAGAGGCAGCTTGAGGGGTTTGCTAGCCAAGGTTCCTGAATCAGCCAGAATGTCTAAAGCATATTTTCTCTGACATAAATGAATACCTTTTGAGGATCTAGCAACTTCTAGGCCAAGAAAGTAGCATAAGCAGCCAAGGTCTTTGATTTTAAATTGGTTTTGTAGGAAGGATTTAAGGGATTCAATGGAAGATGAACAATTTCCAGCAACAATTATATCATCAATATAAACTAGTAAGGCAGTAAATGAACTGTTATCCACCTTAGTAAATGAACTGTTATCAGCTTCGGATTGTGTAAAACCAAAGGCAATGAGAGAAAGAGAGAAGCGTGAGGCTTGCTTGAGTCCATATAAACTTTTAAGAAGCTTGCAGACTTGATTAGTGCCTCCTACAGAATAACCAGGCGGCTTGAGCATATATATTTCTTCTTTCAAGTCACCGTGAAAAAATGTGTTGTTGACGTCAAATTGTAAGGCACACCATCCTTTGATTGCTGCAATAGAGAGTAAGACTCTGACAGTAACATGCTTTACGATAGGAGAATAAGTCTCTGTATAATCAATACCTGCCTTCTGCGTAAAACCCTTGGCTACAAGTCTGGCTTTCAATCTCTCAATAGTACCATCAGCATAAAATTTAATCTTGTAAATATATTTGCAGTCAATGGCTGACTTGCCATGAGGAAGTCAGTGACGATCCAAGTGTTATTTTGTTCCAAGGCAAGCAATTCATCACTCATGGCCTTGCACTAGCCAGGATATTTCATGGCTTGGTTGTATGTGATGGGGTTAGTATGAATGGAGATAAAGCTAGAAAAAGCAGTGAATGATGGGGAGTATTTTTTATAAGAAATAAAGTTTGCCAATGAGTAGAGATTATTGGTGTTTGAAGTCTTAGATTTGGACAATGATTGAGAAGGCACAACAAGTGAGGACTGGTTGCAATGGAAGTCGTGTAGATATTGTGGTGCTCTTCTGACTTTGGTGGTTCTGTGAGGGGCTAAATCAGGAGAGGAACAAGGTAGGATAGCAGGAGTGTGAGATGGAGAATCAAATGAGGGGTTTGTTGTGGAGATGACAGAGTCATTTAGTGCTGGTGAAGTTATGTGAGGTATGTTGGAAGGAGATAAATCATCGGGTGTAAATGGAGAAGAGATGATAGGAAAATCAAGAGTGTCAGGTAATGGTTTAGTGAAAACACATGTTGTGTTATTAGATGCATTAGTGGAGAGGTGAGGTTAGGAGTGAAATGGGAAAGTTGATTCATGAAAGGTGATGTCTCTAGATATAAAAATGGTATTGGATTAGAGATCAAGCAATTTGTAGCCTTTTATGCCAAAAGGGTATCCAAGAAAAATAGATATGCAACCACGAGATTCAAATTTCTTTCTTTGGCAGGAGAGAGTGGAAGCAAAACAAAGAGAACCAAAACCCTTAAATTGGCATAAGTGGGTGATTTATTGAATAAGAGTTCAAAGGGTGTTTTGTTTTTAAGCAAGGGGTTAGGTGTGCGATTGATGAGGTATGTGACAGTTAAGACACAATCACTCCAGTATTGAAGGGGAAGATTGGCCTGAAATCTTAAAGCTCGGGCAACATTAACTAGGTGTTGGTGTTTGCGTTCTACAATCCCATTTTGTTGGGGTGTTTCGACACAGCTAGTTTGGTGAATGATTCCTTTGGTATGAAAGAAATCTTTCATGTGGAATTCCCCCTCATTATCACTTCGCAGAATTTTAATCTTGCAATTAAATTGGTTTTCAACTAAGTTGGCAAATGATTCTATGTTACGTTTAGTGTCAGCTTTAGTGGGGAGGACGTAAATCGTACTGTGAGTGATTTCTTCCCAATGTTCCCATGAATTTAGTGGTTGGTTTTGACCCATGATCCCATGATCTTAGTGTTTTGAGGAGCAATCCCAATTATGCTTCCATGTTTAGCAGTCATGCCCCTATGATCTAGACACCTATTCTCCCTTAAAGCCATGATTATAATTGTCGTAACAACTCATTACACTGCCGCGTAACTATCATTCTATGCAGCCGAATATGCTGTATTTGCTTCCTGTCTTGGACTGTCCAACATCCAAGTTCAAACTTGCATCAGTCCACTGCTTGTATAGGCCAATGCTGCCAAATTTGATACTATCTCACAAACTATTGCCTATTGCGTCTTTCCAGTAGAGTTTTCGTCAGTATATTCATACTGGATTTTGACTCCATTACAGCTCCTTATCATTAATTTTGCGAAGCAGAGGAATCTCAACAATCACTCACTCTGTAATCAATTTATTTCACATAGAATTGAATCTGCCAACATTTTGGACACTCTGTTTGGACTCACTCTTGACTTTTCACCTCAGTAGAGATGATTTGTTTTTAGGACACCCTATTAAAATACACTATAATTGTCCCCGACAACATTCTGTACGCCCCCACACAACCTGAAACTTCCGTAAGCAACAGTCCACAAGCTACCTTCTAACCATGTGTTAAAAGGGGTTGGAATTATAGAGGTGAAGATTCTTTGAAGGCCACACATGACCAGAACCTCACTGGATTTTTCCATGCTCATTCATTAATTCCTGCTTCTTGGGTTTCCGCTCCCTGGGTTTGACCCTCTACAGTAAATTTGATATCCACCTTAAATTTTGTGGCCCATGTTATCATACAATATCATAATTATACAAGTGCCCGTTATAACTATATGCTTTTTCTTATCATCATTAATTGCAAGTTTAACCAACAAATTGATTCTATAAAACAAAAAAAGCAAATAAAATTACATATATATAAACTTTCAACATCAAATGTTGTTTTACAAAAAGACTAGGCTAATGGAATAAACCAAAAGATGAACTTCAAAAGAAATTCACAACCATGAATCCACCTTTAGGTTCTTCATTTGACCTATGAATTTTCTGTGAAGAAACATTAGTTACGAGAAATCCATTTCTACGGATGAAGTTTTTTTTTAAGAAGAAAATATTTGTTTACAGAATTATACATAGTTAGTTACCTTTGAGATGTTAGTTCCAAAAGTATTTTTTTTCCTCCTTTAATATTACATAGGTTCAAATTTAAGCAAATGGTAAAAAAAAAGGTTCAAAAATCGATTTAGGTATTGATATTATGCCTAACACCTAATAAGGGAAAGAATTAATCTCGATGCAAAAGAAAAAACAAAGAAAAAAAACAAGAAGAGAGCATTTGACAATTAAAACCGCAAAAAATAGAAATGTTGGCATCACTAGAATTACTATGGAATGGGTATGGCTTCCTCGAATATCAAGATTCAAAGATGCCTCAATCTTTCCTCGAATATCCCTTTACAAGTGAGTTTTACAATTGCATGATATCTAATAATTTCAATTAAATATATCGTTCCGTCAATTGGTTGGATTAAGTACTGTTATTGCGATTTCATCTCTTGACCTATCATCAACATGATATACAGCTATCAACCTCCATGACATTACACACAAGTACAGGATGGTACGTGATGACCAGTGATCGATATGGAATACATGGTCCTTCAATGAGTCCACGCGTCCTGCCGCCCAGGACGTCTTAGCCTATGAATGGATGACTCGTCCATAAACTTATACAAGGATTGTTCAGAAGCATTCTCGTCTAGGCACCCGTGCTTCAGTAACCAGAGCACCAAAATCATACTAGAATGTCTAATCTAACCTTGCTTCAGTTCCTAATTTCCGCACATTTTCTATGATGGATGGCAATTTCATAATTTCACAACAGGAAGATGAGTGTCCTCCATTTTGTTCATGTGGGTGCCCATAAGGGACCTGAACAAAGAAAGCAAAACAAAACCAAGATGGAGAGGGAGATCTTTGTCTGCACATTGTTTAGGGCGCAATGTGGTCAGCCTTTGATGGGTGCAGTTGGCTGGATTTGATGCTTTGGTCCCCAAAACCCTAATGACACAGACTTTGCTTTAACGTGCGCGTTGGGTTTCTTTCATGCTTGCCAAATTTGCATTTCTTGTCCAGTGGTGGTGGGGGTAGCAAGTGACTGACTGTGGGTGGGTAGGTCCTACCTATCATCTTCCTCTGAAATTGACTGCCACTACCAGCACATTAGCCCCCTAGACCCAATCACCGAGTCTTGCATCAAATTAAATCTTACTATTTGATGTGAGGCTATGTAGGTGTGCTTAAGGCTAACCCCTTGATTTCGGTTGATTAAGCATTCTATTTGCAACCTGAACCAACTTGGTGATATTATATCTTCTCGTCTTCAGCTAACAAGCACTAAGCACCAAGTGGTAACTTTCAGAGCCAAGACAACAGATCTTCTCTTTCAAATGCATGATAATAATACAAGGAAAATAAACATAGTGAGAAATCGGTGCCCAGTTTTCGATGGCATTTGGGTGGATTAAATTGGACTGGTCACATCAAACCTGTCCCAAAAATTATGATATAGGTGGGCATGCAAATATCTATCTATATTTATCACAAAAGGAATTTATTTCCACATAAAAGAAGTTCCATTTAACCGTCCTAAATTGTCTTCATTGATACTTTTGTTTTGCCTATTGTTTTCTATCTTATTAAAACACTTGACAAGTGCATTCATGAAGCTGACATATACAAGTCCAGTGAAATTACATCGTTTATAAACCGCAAGGGCCAGCGAGGCTATTAGCACGTTCTAAGGTTTAAATGCCCTGCACTCGAGGGCGGAGCTAGGTGTGCTGCCGGCCGTCGGCCTTGGCTTCTCAAAGTTCTTAAAATTCCTTGAAATTTGAAGTTCTTTAAAAAGAATGTCCCTGTTATATATGCAAAATGATCCTTCAAAATGAAAAGAGGTTACTCCCTGGTCTGAGATTTTTTTCACATCAACACAGTAAACAAACTTATTTCTCAAAGTAGCATAGTTGAGAAAATAATTCTTATTCTACCATAAAAACAATAGTCATGCATGTAACACATGCATTATGTATAGATCATACATTTACTACATGCACGATTATTGGTCGCACATTTACTACATGCATAACCCCTACATATGTGACCGGTGGTCGCGTATGTATTACATGGGTAACCTATTAAAATACCATTTTGGCTATTTGTCTTGATACTTTCAACTCCCTACCAAGCAAAAACACAATTTTAAAGATAACAGAATCACAAAAATAACAACCATAACTCAAGCCAACAAGTTATTCACCAAATCAAATTAAACATAATCATTTAAAAAATTCACTATCTGAAAATCGACAAAAACCAACGGAATTACCGACGAAATTTTTTCGTCGGTAATTTTTATCGATGGAAATAATTCCGTCTCTAATATTGTCGGTATATACCGACCTTATTGCCGACGGATTATATAGATTTTTGAAAAGTTGCAACAGTGTGATGATGTGAATTTTTTTCAGATGATTTTACCGACGGAATGACCGAGGGATTCAAATCGAGATCTCCGTACAATGACATGGGACAGTCACCGGTGGACTTATCGACGGGTATATCGACGGGACGTGTCCGTATGATTCCATCGGTAAAAGCCAATATATACTCACTCTACCGACTCTCTCTTTCTCTCTTTCTCCTTCTTCTTCCCCATCCCAACTCTCCCCTTCCAAACTGCAGCCAACCACCCATTCCATCGGCTTTGATGTGGATTATCAATGATTTCTCAGCTTATGAAATGGTTTCTGGTTAGAGCACGTATGGAAAACTAGCATGTCCATACTGTATGGAAAACAACAAGGCATCCACGCTAACAAACAGGGGTAAAGCTTCTTCTTTTTTACTGTCACCGTCGTTTCTTGCCACTGAATCACAGGTACAGAAAGAACATAAAGGATTTTTTTGCTGGCAGATTTAAAAAGGATGTTGCACCCTCGCGTCTTTCTGGTGAAGAATTGTATGATGTTGTATCACAGTACGGTGACATTGTGTTTGGTCTCCAATCAGGTAAGCAGAAATTTCTTGGTTTTGGTTTGACTCATAATTAGGTAAAACGAAGTATCTTTTGGGAGCTTCCTTATTAGAAGACTAATATTCTCTGCCATAACCTTGACGTCATGCACATTGAAAAGAACGTTTTTGAGAACATTTTCAACACCGTCATGGATGTGAAGGGGAAGACTAAGGACAACATCAAGGCTAGATTGGATATAACGTTGTTTTGTAATCGTAAAAATATGGAGTTGGTTTGTAAAGGATGAAAACGAAAACACAAGTGTGATAGATGAAGTCTTTCAAGCTAGTGAGTTGGTTAAACCATACCGAGTTGCTTCTTCGATTAACTTAGAAGAAAATTTGAATTTTTGTGTTTTCGATGATAGTCTTGTTGATGTTGATGTTGATGTAGAGGAGTTGAATGTTGTCTTGAGCTCTAATGGACTAGAGAATGTTGATGAAGAAGATGATAACCACATTAAAGAGTGCAATGAAGCTGATAACAATTCAATTGAGGACGAAGATGAAAATTCTGACTAAATATGCTGTAAAGCCTTTTTTTTATAATGTAATATTATAGATTATATTTTGGAACATGAAATATATATTTATTTCATAATTATTTGCTATTGTTATTGTGTCATGCATGCTATAAGTTTGCAATTTAAGCGTTTGTGTAGGAGGATAGACATGCAATACAAACATAACATACAAAAGCTTGACACAAACACAGACGGATAGACCGACGAATTGTGTCCCGTTGGTATTTTATCGAAAGTTGTAAAAAAATTACAGCATTTTGCCATAATCACCAACGGATAGACCAACGGATTTTGTCCCGTCAATATTTTACTGAGAGTTGTAAAAAACATACATCATTGTGCCACAATCATCGACGGCTATACCGACAGATTGTGTCCCATCGGTATTTTACTAATAGTTACAAAAAAACTACAGCCCCTGCCATAATCAACGATGAGTTTACAGACGGATGGTCCACATTCCAATGCGGGCGACTGTCAGACTGCCTGGTCAGTTGGCACAGTTACCGACGGCATCACCAACGGACGCGGCAAATCCAATGTGCCCATGCTCTGACACCTTTTTACCGACGGATGTGCCGACGGACTTCAAAAAATCTGGAGGGATTTTCAAAATTTTAGTGCGAAATTCAAAACATACCGACGGGAATTACTGACAAAATTTAATGCCACCGCTCAAAAAAATATTATTCTACTTTTCATTGGTAATTCCGTCGGTAAAATTACAGTAAAAAACCGACCCCCCCTCTGTGGTTCATTTTTTCTCGGCTCCTCTCATTCATCTTCTCTTCTCCTCCTGCAAATCATTTGCGTTTCTCATTGTATTTTTATTGTTTTGATTGTAGTTTTCAACATATTAAAAGGTATGATTCTCCTTTCTTTATCTTTGTTCTTTGTTTTGTGTATTGTTTGTAGATAAAATCTTGAAATCAATACACTATTAAGGTAAACAATTTTCATTCCTAAAGTCTTTAGTTTTTTCTTTTATTTGTTCAATTTATTTTATTGTTTGTATTGCCATAATAATAAAAAATTTTGTTGAATTTGAATTGTTATGGTTGAATTTACCTTAAAAATGTTAATTGAAATATAGAATTAAATTTAATTAGTTTATATTAATTTTATTATATTATTGCTTGTTATGTTTTTTATTATTTTGATTAATTTTAATTGTTATTTAAGAATTTGTATAGATGTTAGTTGAAAATATATAGATGTTGAATTTCTATAGATGTTAGGTTGTATAGAGTTGATTTTATGATATTTGTGTAATTATTCGTATAAATTTGCGTAGAAGTGTAAAATAAAAATTGGCTTGTGGATATTATCAATATTTGTAGGTATGAAAAATGTGGGTAGTCTCTAATATAAAGAAGGTGCTGGCAATTTTTTTTTAAAATAATTGAATTTAATTATTTAACTATTCGTATAAATTTGTGTAGATGTGTAGAATGAAAATTTAATTATTTTATTGTTTGTATTGTAATAATTATTTGAAAATTTAGTCTCTTTTAATTGTTATTGTTGAATTTTCCATGGAAATGGTAATTAGAAATGAAGAATTAAATTTCATTGTTTTATCACAATTTTATTCTATTATTGATTGTTATGTTTTATATTATTTCCATTAATTTTAATGGTAATTTATGCATTTCTATAGATATTAGTTGAAAATATATAGATGTTAAATTTCTATAGATGTTAGGTTGTATATAAAATTTTCCAATGGAGTCAATTGGTTTGTGGTTATTGTAAAGATTTGCAGGTTTGAAAACTGTGGGTAGTCTCCAGTATAGGGGAGGTGCTGTCGAATGTTTTTTAAATAATCAAAGTTAATTATGTAATTATTCATTTAAATTTCTGTAGATGCGTACAATGAAATCAACAGGACGTCGTCAGCAGACGATTGCAGCTAGTTCTTCTAACAGTGAGGATGACTTATCCTTAGGTGCTTATCATGAAGAGGCACCTACGCCAGCTTGTGATGTTGCTTTTTCTAGCGCGGTTTCACAGCGCAGAGGCGATATGCCTTTACAGCGGGGTCAATTCACCAGCAAGTACCAGACACAATGGAAGGATGACCTTTCAATGTTAGTTTGTTTAGGTTTTTTGTTTTTTACTTATAACATAATTTATAAACAACTAATGAATATTTTATTAATTTTAGGTTCACAAACATTAAGGTTGCCCGAACAATAACATCGGCGTTTAAATCGTCGATGGAGATTCCATTATTTTAATGGAGTCAGATTTTCAGACATCCTGAGTGGAGACCTAATATCGATGCATGGTTTTGAAGATTTTAGGTAGGTGTTAACTTCTAATTTCTAGCTTATTTTTAATAAATTATTTTTGTAATTTTATATCTTGTACTAATTTTATTTTAAATGAATTATTTATACACAACATAAATTTGAGTGGGATAGCGCGAACAACAATGTTGTGAGTAGGGTATGGGAGAATCACGCTGTAACTAGACAACAACAAAAATAATATAATTTTTTGTTTTATAATTTTATGTTCTAAATTTTAATTTGTTACTGTGGAAGTAGGTTGCGTGATTTTTGGTATGACACAAAAAAAAAGATATGTGAGAAATAACGGTTTAGAAGGCTGGAATGAGGTGGCGGTTTGGCGGGAATTCAAACTGCCATTCATCTCGGGGGATATATGGACGCAATATATTTTGCACGTGACGTCTGAGCGGTTCGCACGACGCTCACAGTTCGGTGCAGACAACCAGAACCGATAAATTCATGGTTCGTTGACTACGCACATCGGCGGCTCTATCCCTTTCAATGCACATGCGAAGCGGATGATAAAATTAATTTAAATGAAATATATCGTTAATTAATTTGTTGTTGCTTATAAATATATTTAACTTGCAACCTTTTTTTTCCTTATAGGCTATGTCTATTGGACGTGAGCCAAGCCCAATGGAGCTGTTTGTAGAGATGCACGTATGAAGTCAAGACCGCCAAAAGGGAGTGCAACAGTTCGTGGACTACCGTGCTCAACACTTCATGGTATGTTTATTCAATCATTTTATTTTGTAAGTTATTATTTTCTTAAATTGAATATAATGTTTTTTTTAAAAATTTTCAAGAGACCTATAATAGCCAGTAGAGGGAGAGATATGGGGACGATCCTTTGACCCATCCGAATTTCGATCCGGATTTATGGATGGAGGTAGGATCGTCTGTTGGACCTAAAAAATTGGGTCAACGGGCTCTCCAACACTACGGCCGAAAACTTGCGGGTGGCCCGTAGTGTCTCAACTGTTGGGAGCTCTCCATTAGTATCAAGCACCTAGTCTGAGGAGTTCATGGCCTTGAAACAACAATATGAACAACTCTCGACGGATTATGATCAGCTACGTCAAATAGTCACGGACATTAGATCAAGGATGGGTGATGATACATGTGCAGCCTCTTTTTAGTCGTACGATCCCGGGAACAACCAACCTCCTCTTCCTCCTTCAACTCCGCTGTTAATCTAGTTTAATTTTTTGAAACATATTAAATTTGTAATGAATATTTGGATGAATATTAACATTATTTTTATATTTCTAATGTTTAATAAAATTTTATTTGGTTAATTAGTTTTTTTTACTATTAATAAATATTTTTTAAAAATATTTTAAATAAATACCGACAGCCTAATAGACGAAACCAAGCCGTCGGTATTTTACTAAGAGTTGCAAAACAATTACCACCAATGCCACAATCACCAATGGAATATATCCGGCGGTGTTTACTGCTGATATTACCAATGGAATATATCCATCGGTAATTTGCAGAGAGTTCTGAAATATTTACCGCCCATGC
>Ga0325403_1004667_pt1 | contig 12781 bp, 8 predicted proteins | sample PopdelMetagenome_19_FD_205665 | JGI IMG/M metagenome (GOLD analysis project Ga0325403, IMG submission 205665) | Populus deltoides microbial communities from Bellville, Georgia, United States - Xylem-PdKOR-R4 | ecosystem: Host-associated > Plants > Phyllosphere > Stem > Wood/Secondary xylem...
TGTAGAGGAGAAGAAGGAGGAGAAACCAGCAGAGGAAGCAAAGAAGGAAGAACCAAAGCCACCATCTCCATTTGTCTTGTTTGTGGACTTGCATTGTGTGGGGTGTGCCAAGAAGATTGAGAGGTCCATCATGAAGATTAGAGGTCTCTATGTCTCTCAATTTAATCAGTAAAGGAGCAAAAAAAAGAGAAGAAAACTAATTAAATAAAGCTCGAAACTAATGAATTCTAACAAATTTTCATTAACTGCAGGTGTGGAAGGGGTTGTGATGGACATGGCACAAAACCAAGTGACTATAAAGGGGATAGTGGAACCTCAAGCTGTGTGTAATAAAATCATGAAGAAAATCAGAAGAAGAGCTAAAATTTTGTCCCCGTTGCCTGAAAATGAGGGTGAACCAATGCCCCAAGTTGTTGCTTCACAGGTCTAATAATTAATATTTGGCAGCATCTACTAAATATAATCAATGCATGTAATTAATTAATTTGTTAGACATTGTCGTTGATTATGGGAAAGTTAAAACTATGTTATTTTTGTTGATAATTCCAGGTTAGCGGATTAACAACTGTGGAGCTTGATATAAACATGCACTGTGATGCCTGTGCTGAGCAACTTAAGAAAATGATTCTCAAAATGAGAGGTAATTAAGGAACTTGAGTGTGACTGACCAACCGCATGAGAGAATATGACAAGGGGATCCCATACATTTGGGTTACTGGGTGCCCACCCCAGATGTTTCCACGTATGCTAAAGGTGGGGTCTTTCTGGCGTAGGACTGCGGTTGTTTAGATGGAGAATCTTGGGACCTCGCCTACCGCCAAACCCATGCCCTGCTGTAAATGCGTGCTAAGAGAAGCTGATTGTCTAAAGATGTTTCCTAGTGTAGTCCAACGCACTGTTTTCACTTTAGAAAAACCGAGAAAACAAACAAATAAAAAAGAGAAAAACTGCACAGAATTTGACTTATTAGAAGTCGACAGTGAACATGGTTCTCATGCTAATTTTTTCTCTTTTTATTTTGAATAGGATAGATTTTGGCATGAACAGATTAAGGTCCACTCAGGATCGAATTGAGGATTAATCTGTTCATGTTTGATATAAAAATTAAAATGTGATTTTTCCTTAATTAGAAGTGTTTTGTTTGATTACAGGAGTGCAAACAGCAGTGACAGACTTGAGCACAAGCAAAGTCACAGTGACTGGGACAATGGAAGCAAACAAACTAGTGGATTATGTTTACAGACGCACCAAAAAGCAAGCCAAGATAGTCCCACAGCCTGAGCCAGAGCCAGAGCCAGAACCAGCAAAGATAGAAGAGAAACCAGCAGAAGAAGCAAAACCAGCTGAAGAGAAAAAGGAAGAGCAGAAAGAAGAAAAGAAAGAAGAGGAAAAACCAGCAGAAGAAGATAAAAAGGAAGGAGGTGGTGACAACCCTGAAAAAAATGAGAAGAAAGAAGATGAAGGGCACAAAGAAGTCGTAGAGAATATTGACATCATCAACAACATTGATGAGGAAAACATGAAGAGGATGATGCATTATTATGATCAGCCACTTTACGTGATTGAGAGAATCCCACCTCCTCAGCTCTTCAGTGATGAGAATCCCAATGCATGTTGCATTTCATGATCTTGTAATCATATTAATCGGTTTCCATATAAATTGTTTATAGCAAGCAGCACATTTACGCCACCATTGCTCATGGTGAGATAGAATTTCGAGAGGAGTTGATGAGATGGTGTTGATATAATTAAGTCCGCTGTGGGGAAGATAAACATGGGATCTCCTGCCTGTATTTTGTGTACCATATTAAATGAAGTATGCAACGCATGGTCATTCCATCTCCATGACAAAAATTATGCTTCTGCTAATTAATTAATTATGAACTTTTCTGTCATGCTTGAAGGATGATATAATCTTTTGAACTGGACAACCTTAATTAGAACTACATAATGATCTCTTAATTCAAGATATAAAGTAGTTAAATTTAAGGTGGATATAATTTTTTGTTTTGGAAGTTAATTACAATTCAAACCAACATTAGAATATTCTTTTCAGAACTCAGTTGGCAGCACAATACATTCTGCATGTAATGCTTTTTAATTAATTTTATATATAATTTAAAGAATAATTATCTATTGTAACTAGCTAAAAAGTCTTAATTTTCACCTAACAATAGAACGTTTTAGACTTGCCGATCATCATGAGTACTTCACAAAATTAAACAAAAAAAAGTGCTTGATGGATCATTCAAATATTAGTTAATTTGAAAGTCTTAAATTAATTGTCACTAGTTATTTTCGTTTATTAAAACTTTTTAAAAGATATTGGATAAATAATAGAAATTTTTTCAATAAAATAATAGAATTCGATACATAATATTTACAATATTGAACCGTGATATATGAAATCTCAAACTAACTCTGATCAATACCAACTTTAAATATATAATACTTTTATTTTAATTTTAATATCTTTAAATGTCATGTTTTTCACTCATGATTTATTTAAATAATTATTAAATTATGTTATTTTGTAAAAGTATTTTTAAAATATATATTTCGCCAGTCTTTTGTTTCTTGTCTTTGACGAAGATTGCTATTTTTCCTATATACAAAAAAAAAAAAAAAAATTCAAAACTCATGACTTACAGCTAGATCAATAGAAATCAATATTTATTACCCTTCCATCAGCTTCTCCTAGGTAATTAAGAGAGAGGATACCAGGGTGGGTTTAAAAGCTAAAAGAAAAAGAACTCTTATAAATACGACATATCCTATCTGCTAGCTTATCCAAAACAGGACGAGCAGCCATCTTAATAAGGTTTTGATGTTCTTCTTCATCAAGAAATCTATATATCAACTTCTTATTCACAAAAAGAAAAGTCACAGTAAAAGTTCCCTTTTTTAACCTAAAGAATATTAAAAGTTGGCAGCAGACTATCAAATTATGTTTGTGGATGCCACATGTTAGAAGATCATCATAATAAAAATATTTGAAGTTTGAGATTCCTTACTGAAAATCCAGATCAGGTGGGGCTAGCTAGGGTTTTCAAATCCAGAGGTGGGGCTAGCTAGGGTTTTCACATGCTCGGTGGTCGACCTCATGATCAGGCAGGCACTGTATATGAGATCTGACTCATCTTGTATAAGATAGGATCATAATAAACACCAATGGGATACAAACTAACGTGGCGTAGAATGGCGGTGGTGATAACATGTCTTTTTGTTTCTATACACAAAAGTCGTCAGAGCATGCCCCTTGCTCATGGCCATGCCCAAATCCTCAGTTTCTTTTTGAAAAGTAGCTAGATGCTTGCCGATGTCACATGATGATTTGATATAAATTAGAGTTAAGCATCCACTTAACATTGGAAGTTGCTAGCTAGCTGATGATCAGTACAGAGACAGCAAAACATTGCTGGTTAAAGCTTGTTTGACTTATGATCACAAACTTGTTACAGTGTGCTTGGTGATGCGATTACTGTTTGAAAAAAAAAAGTGTAAGAAAAGCTGTAATTTAGATTTAAGAGATAATTTTTAGTGGAATTTAAAACCACAAAATTGAATATATGATATTTGAAGCAAAACGCAATCGATCTTAACCACATAAACAAAGCTAGCTAGCTAGGTCACCATGAGAGGTTGAAACTGCTTGCATGCCGCATGTACTGTTGTCGGTCATAGAGAAAGATATAAAGGCTGTCTGTGGATAAGAAAATAGCTTGCATGAAATCTCTTCCTACAACTTTTTTGTTTTTGTTTTTGACTATTAGCATATGTTATGGCAGACTTCACGTCAAGGAAAAGCATCTCATGTGTCATGATTAGTACTGCTTTTGTTTGAATCATAATATCAAACTTACATAGGAGTGTTAATATGTTTTCTAAGTACGTGTTTTTTTAAAAAATTATTATTTATTATTTTTTAATTTAAATTAATTTTTTTAGTATTTTTAAATTGTTTTAATATACTGATATCAAAAATAATTTTTAAAAATAAAAAATATTTTTTAATGCATTTCCAAATAAAAAACACTTTAAAAAATAAAAACATTACCACACTCTCAACGCCCCCTTAATCATTATCAGGATTGAGCTTAATTATCCAATAAACCCAAATATAAGCTTCACTTCTTAAGAACATTAAACCTAGTATCTATATATGATTTAAAACACAAATGAAATATATATGATGTTGTAAATTCTATGTTGTTCTTGATAAAATTGGAAATTACAGCCTCAGCTAGCTTCTTCCTCCCCATTTCTAGATCTTTTAGGTTTTACAGTCTCATGAGGGAGCCGGTAAGCAGTAACAATTAAAGAGGAGATCAGTGGATTTGTATCCCATTTTATTATACAGAAACCCTAGTAATTCTTCTGTTAATATCCACTCTATGATATCCATATATAACGTTATATACAAGATATATATCCAATGTAATTAATAGGCTTAATAAATCCCCAATAGGGTATATGTACACTTAAGCCATTGATTTTCCACAGACAAATATATCCACTAGCTAGTCTACATTAATAAATAAATCTTACTACCATGAATTTTGAAGACAGCATGTAGTGTTTACTGCAAAAAGATCCCGTCGTCGAATTCAAAGCTTTAATTTCAATTGCAAGGGCATAAAGGAAGAACAAGTACAATTGTATATATTAGCCAAAACAAAATCTGGACTCTGCATGTTACTTTGCTGATGACATTTGTTCTAGAGAGGAAGGCAATCCATGTTCTGATATTGCCGGCCGATAGAGATTCAACAGGAAGAAGACACTGAGTTAAAGTTAGCAGAAGCAAAGAATGCATGCATGTGCATGGTGGTATCGCCGAAAACAACATGTATAAAATGGTGATGCTTTGCGCACTTGCCTTTTCCTTTAAGCATGATTACAAACTGCTTGATCAAATTAAGAAACAAAAAACATATTGGTGATCATCTCAATCAAGATCTTGTTATTCTCAAAGGCAATTAATATTTGCTTCTTTGGCAAGGAAAACAGCTCACATGGGAGCCAAAACTTGGGGACAGTTTCAACTTCCATGCATGTATGCATCATCTTCCATGGAAAAAGAGATGCAATAATACACCTTTTGATTTAACAAACATAATTGCTGACACATCCTTACCCTTATCCATGTCACACAGCCTTCTAAGTCAAGAATTTCCCCCTGTTGTCCTACCATGCATCTCTTTAACTTAATAATAAGCCTTGTAATCTAACTAAACTGATCAAGCGGCCATGAACAGTACTGCCAAAACAATAAACAACCGAGTTCAAGAAAATGTCGAGAGAAAGAAAGAGTTAAAAAAGATTAGAGGCCACTTTAATTGCTCCTTTTTTTTTTCTCCTCCAAGGGAATCCATGAATGTAAGCCAATTAGAGCTTTACCCAAAATCCTATATATACAAAGCATGAAACCATCTTCCATATCTAGCTAGCTCAGAAGAAACAAGTAGAGCTGGATTTAGTTACTGGATGTTAATTAAATTGTACATAAGGTTGTTCTCCAAATGGCAAGCATGCAAATTGTTCTAGCTTCCAGCTGCAAGAATGTTGAGGCACAGCACGTGGAGATGATGGTCCCTCTTTACTCCCATGGATGCGAGAAGAAGGTGAAGAGGACCTTATCCCATCTCAAAGGTAACTGACCAAGACTTATTAGTTATAGCAAATTAAGATGACATAATTTTTTTTTTTTTCGAGAATGATGTTCAGTCCTTAATTATAACTTAGATTTTAATTGATTAATTAGCAAAGATAACACAATGATTTCACCATAATTGATGAACGATAATTCACCGAAAGAAACAAGAGCAAAAATGATGTATGGGGTCGGCTTTGGCTGTAGGCTTTAATTTGGAGACATTGGGAAGGAACTGGATTACGGACCCACTAATTATCTATGGGCTGATGGAATTTGCATCCAATTATGTGCTCCAGCTGGTCCAATATGCACTCAATCGAGAAATTAACTAGCTTGGTCACAAGAGTACTAATTAACCTCATTATTGCTTGTGGGCTTCCACTTCCTCCCTCTTTTTTCCTTTGATTGAAATATAATGATTGTATTTGCAATAAATTCTTAAACATAAGTTCATATGTAAATTCAAAAACCACAATTGAGTGTTAGATTCATCGTAGTGGAATAAGAGTGCCCTTCTCATGTTTCCACCGTATTAATTTTTTATATCTCGATACAGTAATTAGATAGTTTTATGATAAAGGGTTAGTTGAATTAATTAGACCCACTTTCGATTTCAAGATGATTATGAGAAAACTTCTGTAACTTTGTGCTAATTATTTTCTATGGAAATGGCAGGAATTTACTCTGTAAATGTAGATTATTATCAGCAAAAGGTGACGGTATGGGGAATATGCAACAAACATGATGTATTGGCAACCATAAAGAGCAAAAGAAAGGAAGCTCGCTTTTGGAATCCCCAAGAAATGGAAGAAGAAGAATCACAACCACCGTCTCCGCCGCCGCCACCACCACCAAAAGACTCCAGGACTATTCCTTCTTTGACTCTAATGAAGGCTCGTTCCCTTACTCGTTCCTTAAGTTGGAAAGTATGGAAAAAGGTCTTCACAAGAACCTATTCCTTCTAAAGAAATTAAACATGCATTTTGGTTGCAGCTAAAATTAAGAACTCATAACCCAGCTAGCTAGCTAGCTATTGTCACATCTTTTGTAAATAAATTTGCTAGCCACCATGTTCAAGCATCCCGGCCCTTTGGGCTTTGTAATTCTTGCAAGAAATTGACGGTGGTGTCTTGCTTTTCTCCTTCTCTTTGTTTGGTGGAAACTTGAAAGTTTTCATGGCTGTCCACACCAATTTCTACATGTGAGGTCACGCACCACACCAATCTTAGGTGATTCGAGTCGTGGCGTGTTGCTGCATGCGCCATAGCTTTGTAGGACTGCTTGGCCCTTTAATTTAATTTTTTCAAGAAAAAGAATATATATATATATATATATATATATATATATATATAACAAATTGATGTATCTAGCTGGATCATAAAAAAATTAAAAATAATAATTCCATACATTTAATTTAAGGATTAAAAAACTACCGTAAAAGAGAGATTTTCGTGGGGGAGATGAAGGAGTAAATTAAGGCCTCTTTGCCGCATAAAAAAGAGAGTAACTAAAACCAAAAGCTCCTTTTTATAATGTACATAAAATAATCTTTTTTTGACCACACATATAAATAGTTGGTTGGTAATCATATATAGTACGTACTGCTTTTAGTATAAAGTTTGAAAATGATTTTTATATTGTTATTTAGATTACGTACGTCGCCTTTGTTATCCTGGTGTGACTCGAAAGAGTTAGAGAGTTGTTACCAAACTGGGTCCTGTGAAAGGTGCCAAAGCAGCCACACAAAACTCAGTCTTGGAAGCCATTGCAGGTCCACCCACGTTGCTCCATTGTTTTCAGTCATGTCATCTGAAAAAGGGTACTCGAAAACGTGATATTCCCCATTGTAGTCATCGCCGTCTTATCTTGATTCTACTCCGGTGGCCTTTAGGGTAAGTAACGGCTACAAGAGGAGTTAAAATTAAACCCTTTTCCATAGATCGAGTTTCAAACAAATTATTATTTATTTGCATCAAAGACGATTTTTTTTTATTTCTTTACCTTCCCTGTGGTTTGAATTATGAATCATAAGGTAGAGAATCGACCAAGCTCACGCATGGAAATCTTAAGGAATTAATTAAGCTAAGGTTAGTTTCAACACATGAAATTAATTAATTCCGAAATACCAGTTGATTAATTAAAACAATTAATAGATATTAACGTTATGATCACATCATATTATTTTTCTAATAGAGTATAATAGCTTTTTTTTTTTAATGAATTTTAAAAATATATTTCACTTCAAAAAAATATTAAATTAATGTTAGAAATGGTATATAGCGTTTTATTCTCTGAATAACGATGGAACTTTAATGATTATTTCTTTTCCTTTCATTTTAAAAGGTACGATTACCTTATAAAATTTTAAAACGATTGATTTAATATTTTTATATATTTTGAAGTAAAAAATATTTTTTAATATATATATATATATATATATATAAATATGTTAATAATTACGAGTTGATATTAATTAGCAAGATTCGGATTCTTAACTTGATGAATAAGTGATAACTTACTTATTGTTAATGCAATCTACTCGAGTCGAATATGACTTCTTAATTTTAAAGATATCCCACTCACTGCCTTTTGGTTTATAAATTTGGCTTCATGTTGCCTACTTTCTTCAAGTCTTCAACAACAACTTATATTTCTACATATTTACTTACAAGAACAGCAACATTTCACAGCAATAAAACCTATAGCTACCTACTCTGGCAAGAATTGATTGGCACGTATATGCAGTACTGGTCGCAGATTCAGGAGAGAGACACAGACAGACAGGAATTGAAGATGATAACGGTGGCAATCATGGCGGAGCTACTGGAAGTATATGCGGTGGCTCTGGCAAGAATTACAGAGAGATTGATGCCACCAAGACGCAGCATTAATGGTTTTCGAGGTCTCAGGAATTCCCGTTTGCCTTCTTCTTCTTCAGCTGCCACTCATGATCAAGACCCCTGTTCTTTCATTGTTTATTTCTGATTCATGCCTACCTATCTCTCCTGTTCTTCGTCATTTGTTCATGTTCTGAGTTTAATTCATTGACGTATGAGATTCAAGTCCCCCCCATCTTTCTTGCAGTTTTCTTTACTTAATTAAGAGGCTCCAGTAGTTTATGCATTAATTAATTTGTGGCCCAGAAAATTTTATCATGACCTCTTTTGAAAACACTGATGCGTCCCCACACTAGAGTATGGACAATACTCAGCACATTTATGCGAGTACTGTTGGTGTTGTCCTTGTGGTGCTCCTCCTATTGCAAGATTCAAGCTTTTCACAATGACTAGCTGCAAATGATAGATGCAATCCATCAACAAATTAAAAAGCCAAGTGTGGTTCCCTTTATGAACAACTTCAAAATGTAAATTTATTATCCAACTTGGTTCAAATTTCTAACCATCGAAACATATTAAAAAAACTATCATCTAGTCCTTCTATGAATAAATAGTTTGTTTTCATTGAATTAGAAAAATGAATTTGGTTTTGATATAAGATTATATAGTTTTTGGTTAATGTTTCGAACAGAAAAGACGAAGATAATTAAAATAAAAATGTGTGTTTTTTTTTTTATTTTTTCGTATTTTAAAAAGACAAAGTTTAGTTCAAAATTGTTTTAAAAATAAATTTATTTTTATATTTCTATCTCTATTTTTATAATTAAAGATGTTTCAATCCTCTCTATAAATATTTCGGGATATTAATTAAACCAACACAACAAAATAAATAATTAACTTTAGACTAAAATTAACCAAATGTATACAATACCTTTTAGTTGCTTCCTCTTTTTAGCACACCAAACAATTTTGTTAACTAGGACAAGAGCTAGAAAAGGAGAATTACACCCCAATTTTATTTAATTGATTAAAACCTAAGACAAATAATATATATACATATTGATTATTATTTTTGATTTTCAATTAGGTTTTAGAGGAAACATTTCAATGTTGAAAGCCTGTTTAAATAAAATTCAAGATTAGATATTCAATTATGAAAATCAGATAACACTCAAAATCACATTATTGCATATAATTTTTCCAGTGGGCACTTGATTGTCTGTTAGGATGATTCGGTGGTAAGATTGCAAGAATCAATACTTTAGGTACTGACATCATATACTAATCATAGTTTGCGGACTGCTGCCTATCTTATCAATCCAAGACAAAGCACTAGTAAAATAACACTTGTTGCCTTGAAAACCTTCAACTTGAAGACTCGCAGAGAGAGCACTGCCATATCTCTGTCCCCGGCTCTCTGGCACCAGTCTTCTTCTCCGGTAACAACTTTTTTTTTTTTCCTTTTGACTTTCCTATTCATTGATCTTCATCATTTGTATTGTATATTGATTGTTTTTTGCATGATTCTTGTTCTTAATCATTATGGTTATTTCTTTTGATTATTAGTCCTGATTATCACTTTAAAGATTCTTAATTTGACATGGATTTTTGTGGGCTTTGATCATTTTATGCAGTTGTTTGTTAACACCAACATAAAGATATAGGCTTAATGAGATGATGAATTATGGGGTTTCTTATGGTTATAATAATGGAGGTGGATCATCATCTTCCTCTTCAAATTTATCAGCTTCAGCCCCACCTTTCACTGTTGATAGGTCTGCAGCAAAACCCCTTTTGGATTTAACTGAACCCACTTATCCTGTTAGCTTGAATTCCTCCTTACACAATTGGGTTACCTCCAACTCTCACATTCCCAATTCAAGACCTGATCTCTTTCCCATTCCAAACCTGGAATTTGATTCCGCGCCTTCCCCACTTGCATTTGGATACTCCTCGCCTACTTCCCAGATGCCATCTATGAGCCACCCTCTTGTTTCGGCTTCCACTGATGCTGTTTTGTATGGTCAAGGTAATCCTAGCATTGTTGAAGCTGAACCATATTATCCGTCATCGTATGTTTCACCTGCAATTGCTAGTGATGGTTCCTTGAAGATCCCCAACCAATCTGGTTATGAATTGTTTTCTACCTCTCATGTTGGAACATCTAATGGATCCTCTCGTGATGATTATAGTCAAAGCTTGGTAGTTCTGGATCATACTGCACAGTGGAGTGGCTTGTGGGAGGGAGTTACTGATTGGCATCAGAGCAAAAAAATGCAACTTGATGGAGGTTTTTCTGCGAAGGAGAATTTTATTAATCAAGGTATCCTTGTCTTATTATTACTGTTATTATTGAGAATTCAAAAAATTACTTTGGACCTTGCATTTTGTTCTTGTCTATTCATACTCATTATTGATTTTGTCATCTTTATAAATTACTGTGCTTATTATTTGTCATACCATATACCTTGGATATTTATTTTCCTGTAGTTGCATCTCCACATTAGAATGAGTGCTATTCTGAAGTCTTTATCCATAGTCTAGCACAGCATACGCTCTATATTAAGCTGTAATTGGTCTGTTTCATGCCATTTGGTTATTGTTTCCATGCCCATTGAGAAAGTATAAGAAAGATGAACATAATACGAAAATGTGATTTTCTCTCAAATTCGTACTCATTAGTGAGATGCATTTTGTCATGTTTTCTTTTTCACTGCAGAGTAATTTTATTCACATCTCTCTTCTTTGTATCTATTCTTCTAAACTGTTTTCTAAAGGCACTCTTGCTCTGCTGGGCAAGTGGTAGGCGGTCTACATATAAGCCTCTTTGTAACTTATCCATTACTTATTGAAGAGTCCTTTTGATACCGAGGGATGTAGATAACACTGTCATAATTTTTAATATATCAGATATAAGGTTTGGAATATATTCCTTTTACTCAGCCATAATCTGTATCCTTGGGGTTACTTTTTGCCCTTATGTCATTGGAAGTCTTTAAGGAGATTCTTCTTTACAATCTACCAGAGCCATCCTTAATTATGAGTAGTTATATCTTAATCGAATGATTTTGGCTCAAATTGCACAACAAGTTCAGTTTTTGAAGTATGCACCCAGCAGAAAACAAATGGTAAGATAAGCATTTTTAGCTAGGATAGTTACCCGTTATCTAGCATTTCCTTAATTGCTTCTACTTGCAGGGTTTTCTGCATTCAAGGATATCAGCAAATGTGAAGAAACTTCCCTTGGAATCGACGTGGTTGGTAGGCAAATGCACACTGAGTCTGCAAGCACAGGACAGCTGGATTATAAAGCTTTCCTTGGTGAAAAACCCAAGTTCATGCCTGCGGGTTATTCAACACCATCACCTTTGGTGTTTCCTTCAGTAGCACCACAAGCTTATCCGCAGGTACCATCCTCAAATGTAGTCAATTCTGCGATTAATCAAATGCCAGATGTCATTTCATATGGAAAATCCTCAAGGAAGCGTGATGCTAGTCCAAATGATAGCATGCCAGTGATGAAGCCTTCACCTGCGGTTGTTGTTAGATCCCCAGGGCAAGATACATATTCATTTAAAAATATGAACACTGGTTGTGATGGTGATGAGAAGGGCAATAATTCCTCTTCTGTGCAAGAGCCTAATCCTTTTATTAGCTCTGAAGGAAAAGTTTTCTATGATTCTAGCCAAATTAATTTTCATCTGAAACAAAATGATGATTACTTGGCAGAAATTTCCTCTAAAAACAATGAGTTGCCAAGCAACAAAAATATTTCTGTGGATTTCTTCGATCAACTTTTCAAAGCAAAAATGGAAAATAAAGTTCTTCGTAGAAATCTAGATTTCTTCAATTTGGCTATGGATGGTCATGAAGCCATTGGTTCTGTAGAGAATACGTCTGAAAGTTTAGATCATTTCAACCCTGCTGTGGACTCACCATGCTGGAAAGGTGCTCCAGTTTCTCATCTATCTGCATTTGAAATTTCTGAGGCTGTGGACCCACTGATTCCAAAAAAGGTAGAAGCTTGCAATGGCTTGAGTCCTCAGGGCCCTCAAATCTTCCCTTCCGCTACTAATGATGCTGTAAAAGCCAGCCCTGAAAAACAAAGTAATATCTCTGTGCCCCTCAATCATGAGAGTCTGGAACATCAACAAGTCTCTTTGTTTAAGAGTCCTTTAGATGCTAAAGTGTTATTTAGAGAAGAAATTGATGATGCTGGGAAGTACGGACCCTACCAAAGGATACCAAGCTATTGTCATGAAGCTCAAATTTCTGATGTCATTGATGA
>Ga0325403_1004669_pt1 | contig 12777 bp, 13 predicted proteins | sample PopdelMetagenome_19_FD_205665 | JGI IMG/M metagenome (GOLD analysis project Ga0325403, IMG submission 205665) | Populus deltoides microbial communities from Bellville, Georgia, United States - Xylem-PdKOR-R4 | ecosystem: Host-associated > Plants > Phyllosphere > Stem > Wood/Secondary xylem...
TGTTTGCTTTGATGAACTCCAACCTCATAGTTGCATGCCCAAATATGGCTTCCCACTAATTAAATCGAGGTTCAAAAAATGTAAATCAAAGTCTGTACTTTAGTTTATTATCATAAAAGCCTATTAAACAATATATATATATATATATATATAAAACTATGAGCATTCAAAAGTATAACTAATGACAAATATGTTTTCAACACAAAAATAATAATAAAATACTAGCATTCATATTTTAAACTTTTGATTGATATAAAATAAAATAAAATAAAATAAATCTTAACATGCATATTAATAATAAAATTAATTATACTTAAATTAAAACAAGAAGGGTACTTGTTGAAGCATTTTATAATAATGATTTTTTTTTGTTCCTTTATCCTTAAGATTTGATTGCTCATCACTTGTGCAGTTAAGATATTTGAAATATACATTCTAAAATTCTAATAACACCATATTAGTTTAGATACACTTCTAAATAAGATTTTTAAACTAAATATTATGTAACTCAAATATATCTTAACATGATAAACCTAAGCTTTGAATTTAAGAGAAAAACCAAAGCATAAAAACAAAACGAAAAACACAAAATGAGGTAAGGAAGAGTGTAAAAATCTTAAAAATTCAAGTTAAAAACTCTACATTCATCCTTTTTTTATAGTGAATTTTAAAAGATAAAAGGTTAAATAATTAATAAGAATTAGTTCTCACAATTATTAACTTTTGATCAGCCATCATAAATCTATAATTAAATCTAGAAAAATTAAGGGTTCTTTAAATAGGAAAAATCAAGGGTTATTTAAATAGAAAAAACAATGGTTCTTTCAAATTAATTTCGCATTCACCCATCATTTATTTAAATCATGTTAATTAAAACAAATTTCTTACAATCCCCTATATAAAAAGAAATTATCTCATCAGTTTGAAAATGACTCAAAAATTTATTGAGAGATACTGATTTGGTAAATTACTATATCAGGATAAATAGCTTTTGACTTTGAACCGTCTTTAGTGAAATACTATTAGATTTACTTGGCTAAATAGTGAATATGGTGTCTTAAGCTATTTAACCTTTTGCATAAACTAAGACAATAGTACTCATATAGTTCTTTACCTAAAGATTTTCTTTGATTCTCGTTGTTAAGTTTATTTTGACCTTGAACAACTCTTGGATTCATGAGTGTTTTAGAAAATTCAACATTTATCAAAATTCTCAGAGAAACAACCACATTTCTCACTTATATAGATGATCTTTCATTAGGAGTATTTTGTTATACTCCACTTGATCTACCAAGATATGAAAATCATTAAGAGCTCAACTCATCCTTTATCATGATACAACTAACACTTATTTCATTATAGGAATAAGTAGAAATAATAATTTTCTGGTGCTACTAAGAATGTTATATGATTTAATTTTCTATTTGAACCTAGATCTTAGGATCTCTAATTAACTAGGTATAATTATCATCATTACACTCTTTCATCTTTTAAAGGCTTTAAACTCATTCTTCTTAATGAATTATATGTAAGCTCTCTTAACAAACATTTAGTTAGCGGATCCACAATGTTTTCCTTTGACTTTATATAGTTAATGAAATAATTTTATTCAACAACAAGTGTTTAACGATATTATGTCTACAACGTATATGTCTAGACTTCTCATTATACAAACTACTTTGTTCCATTCCAATTGTTAACAGATTATCGCAATAGACACAAATAGTTGACACTAGTTTTGGCTAACTTGAAATTTCCTCTAAGAAATTTTAAATCCATTCAACTTCCTCTCCAGCTTTATCAAGAGTAATAAACTCTAATTTCATCATAGATCTAGTGATATATGTTTGTTTGAAGGATTTCCATGACATAATTGCTCCATCAAGTGTGAAGATATATCCACTTGTGGATTTCAAATTCTTGATGTCAGATATCCAATTTGAATCATTATACCCTTCTAGTATTGCTAAGTAATCAGTATAGTGTAAACTATAGTACAAGTTGTACATCAAATACTTAGTACCTTTTTTTTATTGCCTTTCAATAATTCATACTTAGATTACTTATAAATCTACTTAGTTTACTAACCGAGTAAGCAATATCAAGGCTTGTGTAGTTCATAATGTACATTAGGCTTCTAATTACTCAAGAATATTCCAATCGGTTTACTCTTTTACCTCTATTCTTGGACAAATATATACTTATGTCAATTGGTGTTTTGTCTAAAACCTTTAACAACAAGTCTAGCTTTATATTTATCAATAGTGTCATCAGCTTTCATCTTTCTTTTAAAGATTTACTTATGACCTAAGGTTTTACTTCTACGAGAAAGATCTCTAATTCTCATGTATAATTATTCATAATGGATTAAATTTTACTATTGACCATCTACTTCCAATAAGAAGCTTCTAGACATTGTCTCGGGGGGTGTTCGAGGTTAATTTTCTAACATGTTAAAAAATCAAACCAAATGTTATGGTCATTTTTATACTTTTACTCTTTCTAAGCTTGACTTCACATCTTCTAATTGATGATTACTTGAGTTAACCTTACTTGTTCTCTTAAATGAATAATTTTATTGTGTTTCCTTCCATGGAAACATATCTTCAAATAATGTTGTATTCCTTGATTTCATAATAATATTAAGGTGAATACTCTTAATACTTGACTTGTGTATAAGAAATTGATATGCACTACTATTATATACATATCCGATAAATTCATAATCCACAGTTTTAGATCCTATCTTGATCTTTTTAGGATCAAATATTGCTATCTTCGCAAGACACTCCTAGATTTTGAGGTATTTATAGGACGGTCTTCTACATTTTTATAATTCATATGGTGTATTTTCTAACTTTTTATGGGGTATTTTATTAAGTATATAATTGAATGTTAGAATTGTCTCCCCTCCATAAGTTCTAAGGTGCTCCTGAACTTTTCAACATGACATTCATCATTTCTTTTAATGTTTGGTTCTTGTTTGTAATGTCATTTTGTTGCGATGAATAAAGAATAATAGTTTGGTAAGTAATACCATTTTAGAAATAGAATTCACCAAATAGTGCTTTGTATTCTCTCCTCTTATCACTTTCTTTTACCTTTATCTTTTTACTCAATAATTAGCTATACAATAAGTTCTTTCTAATGTCAGTAATATGCAATACATTGTTGAGGGTAACAAGCTTTCCAGAAGTCATCTTTAATATGACCTTTCTAACACTCAATACTTTGAAGGTTGATAAGTTTTTCATGTATAGGTTTTCTTCATCCATTTTTTTAAGTGGAAAACATCATCTTCTCAGCACATACATATCTTGTAACACCAGTGTCATCCTACCACTACTCAGGATTGTTGATAAGGTTGATTTCAGAAACAACATAAAACAAGTTCATTTATGAAAACTTCATTAATGAGGTGATCTTTCCAAGATGATGATAATTTTTCAATTATTACAGTCACTTGGAAAGACTCATTTAGAGAAATACCTTCAGCATGTATATAATGCAAGATGAGTTGAAACTCTTGAACTTGGCTCATTACGGTCCTTAAATCAACCATCTTGAAATCTAGAAATTTATTAACTATGAATCTCTTTATACTGACATCTTCAATTTTGTACTTTTTTTTTATCTAAAGCTTTTCATAGTGATTTTGCATTGAACTATACACATCACATAATGTATTGTTCAACCCATTTAAGATATAGTTCTTGTATACAAAATTAGCATTATTCCATGCATCCACAACCAACATAGCAGTAGGGTCAGATTCATTTTCTGATGATTTTAACGCTTCCTCGATCAAGAACCTTGTCGAGTTCAAGATGGTTTGATAAAATAACATCTTTTGTTGTCACCTCTTAAAGTTTAATCCATGTAACTTTTTAGGTTTCTCATCATACACCACAGAAGATGATATTAGAATCCTCACTATCGAAGTAGTACTTGTTGAAGCAACATTGGTTGGCTCAACCAAATCTTGAGTAAAGAGAGTAGAAGACATAGATCTATAAACAGTAATAGCCAATAATATCTATAAATAAATATTTTGGCTCCATAATAAACAATTAATAACATAAATACTTGTAATAAAGCAAATTTTTAAATAAAAATATTTAAACTAGGCAAAAAATAACGTATATGTGAATAAAATCGACCAGATAACTTTGATGCTAATCTTAAAAAAGTATAAGCAAGATAGCATGAGTTATCATAAATAAATAAATTATTCATTTATTGAAAAGTATAAATCAATAAGATATATAACATGTATCAAAACATCAAACTTGCATGATAAACAATTTTAGAAGATAAACTATAATTTTAAAATAAAGATATATAACAACCTTCTAAAATTAATCAAAAAAAAAATCATAATAAACCAAAAGGTTATAGATTAAAGCATATAAAATTAAAATTCAATCTATATATGAGAATATAGTAACTTAAAATGAAGTTAAATAATAACTTAAATTTTAAAGATACTAAAAACCTCTTTCACAATTAATCTATATATTTATTTTAATTACTTTTCTTACAAAATAAACTAAACAAAGTCTAATATATAAAAAAAGTAAAGCCTTAAGATTGTAAATCAAAATTTTTAAATATATATTAGACTAGTGAGTTAGTTTATCATCATAAAGATATGCTAAACAAAAAATGTTCAACAAATACCTAGAATTTATACATGTTTAAAACTATAAGGATGTAAAAGCATAACTGATGAAAAACATGCTTTCAACACAAAAATAATAATAAAATACTAGCATGTATACTAAATATATATTTAAACTTGTAATTGATACAAAATTAAAAATCCTAGCATATTGTTGTTAAGGATGAATCTTTTATCCTTAAGACTTTATTGTCCATCACTTGTGTAACTAAGATGTTTGTAATATTAACCATCTAGTAGGTGGCCCAGTGGTAAGAGATTAGGACTAGGGTTTGCTCTCTCTGTGGTCTCAGGTTCGAGCCCTGAGGTTGCTAATATTAATGGTCACTTGAGGCTTACCTGGTCGTTAACTTCAAGGCCCGTGAGGATTAGTCGAGGTGCGCGCAAGCCGGCTTGGACACCCCACGTGAATAATAATAATAAAAAAGATGTTTATAATATGTCTCCCAAGATTCCAACAATACCACCTTAATTTAGATGCATTTTTAAACAAGGTCTTTGAATCAAAGATTATGTAACTCAAATATCTCTCAATAAGATGAATCTAAGCTTTAGATTTGGAAGGAAAACCAAAGCATAAAAAGGAGAATAAAAATACTAAAAATAAAGTGAGGAAGAGAGTATAAGAATATGAAAAATTCAAATTAAAAACTCTTCTTTCATCCCTTTTTATAGTGAATTTGGAAAGCTAAAAGGTTGAAGAATTGATAGAAATTAATTTCCGTCATTATCAACATTTAATTAGTCATTATAAATTAAGAATTAAATTTAGAAAAAACAAGAATTCTTTGAGTAGAAAAACTAAGAATTTTTTAAGATTAATTTCTTGTTCATCCATAATTTATTTAAATCATGTTAATCAAATCAAGTTTTAAAGAATTTACCTTAAAGCATAACAAGAAGTAGGTGATCTGCAAAGAAATATTATTTATTCCCTGGCAATAATTGGTCATTGAATGTTCTTCCATCACATGTCAAGGTCACTAGCCACTCGTAAATTATTTGATTTTAATTTGTTGGCTTGTTGGTTGGTGGCTCAAATGACCATATGTGAATCCTAGGCATGTTATGGATGACGAGATTATAGAATTCAGTAATGAGTTTCACGTAATTCATTCATGTTAAAAATACAAGAACCACAGGGCTTCTTTATAGTCCCTTGTACAAGTTTCTCCCTACAGAATAAGAGATACATATTGACAGTGATAGACATGGAATATAACTGAACAACTAAGAGTTCTAATCACAACTTTTTAGAAGATAATTACAATTTGAGATAATTACAATATGCTACACTCCCTCTTAAATTGGTGCATGAATATTTTGCATGCCTAACTTGTCTAACACTTGGTGAAAGACTTTACTTAATACTGCCTTGGTGAGAATGTCAACAAGTTGATCTTGCGATCGAACATGAGAAACTTCAATTATCTTTGCTTCCAGTTGTTTTTTAATAAAGTGTTTATCAAACTCCAAATGCTTTGTTCGGTCATGTTGAACATGATTGTGTGCTATGTCATATGCAGCCTTATTATCACAGTATAATTTCATAGGAAATATTGGTGAAATCTTGAGTTCCTGCAATAAATTTTTAATCCATAGCAGCTCACATACACCTTTAACCACCTCTGTACTCTGCTTCCGCACTAGATCTAACAACAACTCCCTGTTTTTTGCTTCGCCATATAACCAGATTTCCCCCAACAAATGTCAAGTATCCTGTAGTGGAACTTCTATCATCAATTGAGCTAGCCCAATCTGCATTGGTATAGCCTTCAATATTCAGTGTGTCTCCTTTAGTGAACATAATTCCTTTACCTGGAGAAGACTTCAAATATTGTAAGATACGCATTACTGCCTTCATATGTTCTTTGCTTTGGAAGTGTATAAACCTGCTAACAACACTAAGTGAGTATGCTAAGTTGGGTTTAGTATGTGTAAGATACATCAATCATCCTACTAGCCTTTGATATTGTTCTTTATTTATAGGAATCTGATTTGAGAGTGCACTTAACTTCACATTTTCAGCAGCAGGTGTGTCACTTGGTTTGCAGGCTAGCATGCCAACTTCATTAAGCAAATCAATTGTGTATTTCCGTTGTGACAAGAGTATACCATGTTTAGATCTCAAGATCTCAATTCCCAGAAAGTACTTTAAAGGTCCAAGATCTTTCATTTCAAATTCTTGAGAGAGATAAGTTTGCAGGGCTTTCTTTTCAACATAGTCATTTTCTGTCACAATCATATCATCAACATATATAATCAATATTGTGAGCTTCCCTTCCTTATGCTTTATGAATAAAGTGTGGTCAGAACTACTCTGTTGATATCCAAATACCTTCATTGAGTTTGTAAATCTGTCGACCCAAGCTCTTGGTGATTACTTTAATCCATACAATGATTTTCATAGTTTACAAACTTGTTTGCTTCCTTCAACCTATAACTGACATCCTAGAGGTAGCTCCATGTATACTTATTCTTGAAGATTCCCGTGCAGGAATGCATTCTTTACATCAAATTAATGTAGTGGTCAGTCAAAATTTGCAGCTAATGACAGGAGAATACGGATTGTGTTTATTTTAGCCACTAGTGCAAAAGTTTCTGCATAATCAATCCCATATGTTTGACTGTATCCCTTAGCAACAAGCTGTGCTTTAAACCTCTCAATATCACCATCAACTTTGTATTTGACCGAAAAAATCCATCGACATCCCACAAGTTTTTTTCCAGTAGGTAAGTCCACCTCCCATGTTGCATTTCTTTGTAGATATTTCATTTCTTCATTCATTGCATTTTTCCACCTAAGGTTCTTGATAGCTTCCCGCACATTATTAGAAACATGTACAGCAAATAATTGAGTTGCAAATGATTCACATGCCTTTGATAACCTATGGTAAGATACGTAATTATTTAGTGGGTATTTAGGGGTAGAAGTACGAACAGGTTCATAGCTAACTCTAGGAATTCCTCTTGTGATACGGTTAGGAAGTATACGGAATGGAGGTTCAAGGTTTACTTGTGATTCATCAGTTGATGGTGACTCATGAGGAATGGAAGCATCAGGTGGAGATGATTGTTGTTGTGATACAATTGCTTCAGCTATATTAGGTTGATCACACAGTTGAAGCTCAAATGTTGTTGGCTCAGTTACTGCATCTATATGTTCTAGTTCTGCCGGTTCCTGTTCTGATGTTTCAGGTTCAGGTAAAGTGTGACTTATGTTCTCAGTTTGATGGCTAAGAGACTGTATGTTAAAACTTTCCTCCCCATGATTTATAATCTCTGTTGCAAGAAAGTACATCTGGTGTTCATGGAAATTTACATCCATTGTGACTTAAAATTTTTAAGTGGGTGGATGGAAACACCGATATCCTTTCTGATGAAGACCATATCCAATAAAGACACATCGGAGACCATATGGTTGAAGTTTATGGCGGGTATGTTTTGGTATGTGTACAAAGGCAGTGCAGCCAAAGGCTTTTGGGGGGGCAGGTTTGGTGTAAGTGGTGAGGACAATCTTTGGTTTAATGTATCAAGTGATGTATGGAAGTCTAAGCTGCGGGATGGGATACGGTTATTATATACAATGTAGTTGTAAGTGACTCGCCTCAATAATGAAGGGGCATATTGGTTTCAAATAGTGTGGCTCGAACCATTTCCAAGAGATGTCTGTTTTTTCTTTCCGCAACCCATTCTATTAGGGGGAATAAAGGTATGTAGTTTGATGGATTATGCCCTGACACTGTAAGAATTGCTTCATCTCATGATTGACAAACTCCCCACCATTATCAGTGCGCAAGACCTGAATTGAAGTTTTATACTAGGTAGCAACCATTGAATAAAAATGCTTAAAAAGTGAGCACACAGCCTGCTTGGTTTTCATTAGATATACCCAAGTAATTCGACTGTGATCATCTATGAAGGAGACAAACCAACGTGATCCATTCAGAGTTGGAACTTTTGCAGGTCCCCAAACATTAGAGAGGTCCCCAAACATCAGAGTGTATAAGTGTAAATGGCAAAGGACTTTTATTCAAACTTAGGTGAAAAGGAATACGGTGGCTCTTTGTCAATTCATATGTTTCACATTTAAACAATGATGGAGATGCGTTTAAAAATAATTCAGGAAATAAATGTTTTAAATATCCAAATGAAACATGTCCAAATCATTTATGCCACAACCAAATATTAGACGTAGATGTTGAACTGATAACTGATAATGATTGAGCCAATGCACTTGAGCTAAATGATGTGAGATCAAGATAATAGAGCCTCTCCTTTTTAGTACCACAACCAATCATCTTCCTTGTCTTGATATCTTTAAAAACACAATGGTCAGGCTAAAAAATCATGACACAATTCAAAAAGTTATAATTTGTGAGACAGATATCAAATTAAAATTAAGGGAAGGAACTATAAGAACAGAGTTCAAATTTAGCTTATTTAAAGAAAATGAACCTTTCCAACAACTGTGGCTTGAGTTCCATTTGCTGTAGACACAACATATTTTTCAGATGGATTCAATTTAGAGATAGAAGAAATATCAAAGGACATATGATCAGTTGATCCAAAATCAATAATCCAGGCACAAGATCTAATAGGTGTAGGTTTATCAAACGACTTACCTGGTGATTCTGAGGAAATGTGTAATGCAATAGCATTAGTATTAGGTGATGACATTTTAGCTATGGTGATGGAGACAGATGATGTTACAGGTGAAGTCTTACTTTTATGTTTTGGAGCCTTGGAAGGATCCCACCATTCAGGATATCCAATCAAGTCATAACAACGACTTTTAGTGTATCCAGTGTCTCCATAATGAGTACAACATCTAGATGAGCCAGACTGTTTGTTTCCAATGTCAAAGCTGCGAGATGTCACCATGGAACCAGAGTGTCGGACATGTGGTGTGTTTCGACAAGCTAAAATGGCCACAGAATCAGAAGTAGTCAGGTCACTAATTAGAAGGATTCGACGATTTGCTTCACAACGAATATATGCATATGTGCACTCAAGATCCAGGCTTGGATCCATGCGAAGTATTTCTCCTCGCACTTGCTCAATTCAGTATCCAAGCCATTTAAGAAGATATGTATCCTTAATTTTTCAACTGCTGCTTTATACATAATAATATCTTCAGGGTCCCTCATTTTAACTTTATCACGGTAATCAAGTTCTTGAAAAATTTCAACTAGCTCACCATAATATGTAAGAAGAGAACGAATGGATTGACGAATAGAGAAGGCACGCTGATTGAGAACGAAGATTTGTGTTTTATCTGATCCATCATAGAATGCTTTAGCAAAAACACTCCAAATTTCACGAGCAGTACGTAGGCTAAGATACCTCTTCATAATCTATGAGGTCATTGATGTGAGTAACCAACCTTTAATTTTTTGATTTTCGGCATACCACTTGGAGTAAGAGGGGTCTTTTGCATAAGGTTGTGGTGAGTCGCCAATAATATAATCTAGTTTTTCACGACCAACAATCTGCATTTCGATGATTTGGGACCAGGTATCATAATTGGTTTCAGTAAGTATCATACTAGCATTGAAACCTGATTTTTTAGTTTGGACATATATAATAGGAGAGGATGATTCGGTAGTCATTGTATTGAAGGTGATTTGATTCAGTGGATTTGCAAGAATTTTAGAAAACCTACTTTGATACCATATAGAATTTAGTAATGAGTTTCATGTAATTCATTCATGTTAAAAATACAAGAACCACAGGGCTTCTTTATAGTCCCTTGTACAGGTTTCTCCCTACAGAATAAGAGATACATATTGACAGTGATAAACATGAAATATAACTGAACAACTAAGAGTTCTAATCACAACTATTTAGAAGATAATTACAATTTGCTACAGAGATGCCAGTTGAACTGAGCACAACCTATACTAGGTTGGATAAGTAGGTTCATGAATGCGTTAGAAACTAAACATAGAGAAGAAGTAACAAGTAATGATTGATTTCATGTGTTGTAATAATATTCAACAGCGAGCTAATTGGTGAGGAACTTAAAGAAGATGAATAATCTCTAGGTTTAGAGCAATTATACAACAATCATGTCATTAAAATGATTAACAAATTCTATTTAGTACTTTTAAATGCACATCTGCAGTTAAAATCACACTCATCGGCCATGCAAGCTATAGATTTGCTTTATGCTTGAAGGTGAAAATCAACATTCCATTTCCATAAAAAGAATTTTCAGTAATCTTGAGGAGTATAATTCAACTGGTCAGACCTTAAATTTGCTCTCTAGAGGTTACTAGTTCGAATCCCACAAACCTCAGAGCCACTTGAGGCGTACATGGTCGTTAACTTCAGAGCCCATGGAATTAGCCGAGGTACACGCAGGTTAGTCCGGACATCCACATTAAACAAAAAAAAAGAATTTTCAGTTCAACATTCTTTTTTTTACTTCCATGGCATTTGTAAGCCATCATATTTATGAGCACAGTGATTTTGTGGTGAGTGTGAAATCTAAATGTTATGGCGAGTTGTTGTATTCCATATATACGTGAGTTTGTATGATCTGCGAAAGACTCTAGTTTGAATTTAGACATGGGCTAGCGCCATTTTGTATTGTGTTAAATTTAGGAGATGTTGCAGTTTGTTTACCAAAATTTTGGTAGAAAAATCGAGGGGTGATTTCTACCCTTAGATGTCAAGAGTGGTAACCATAAAAAGAAGTGTTCAAGAGCAGTTTGGTGAAGGATGAATTGTAAGAGTATTGAACATCACTAGAAGTTTCGAGAAAAATTTTATTGCTTGCAAACTTGATTTTGTATTTTTTAGTGTTTGAGAGTGTGATAAATGTTTTTTTAAAGTGTTTTTCGTTCAGAAATATATTAAAATAATACTCTTTTTTATTTTTAAAAATTATTTTTAATATCAGAATATTAAAATGATCTAAAAAAACTAAAATAAATATTAATTTAAAGTTAAAAAATTTAATTTTTTTTTAAAATATTTTTGAAATGTAAAATAAAATTAAGTTACAAATATAGACCAAAGACAAAAGTTTTTAGTTCTTGTGACCAATAGGGAATCATGTTAACAATAAGAGACTAAAAAAGACAAACATGTAAGGGTTGGAATCGTTGGATTGTTGGAAACTGATGGGACAATTTGAGACTCGAGTGCTGAATATACGTTCTATTCGGTAGAGGTTGCTAGTCCTCGAAATACTAGTTGGTCGTCGAGTCTTGAGATTAAAGCAAAACACATACCGTACCACGAAAACAAACAAATCTATGCATAGCTTTTGACGAAACATTTGGTACATATAAACTAGATAATTTAATGAAGCAAACTTATGAGAAAAAATCATTTAGCACTAAAATCATTCAATAAATATGTATTTTGAAGACCTTTGCCATGAAATCTCTTGTATTCTCAAGATGACATCAAGTGTAATTTAAGATGTTTATTGTAAATTAATTTTTTTTTAGCGATCAATTTAGCTCTTGCAGAAAAATTTCCTTCCTTGATAAACCTTAAAAAGCTTTGAATTAAATGATTTGCAAAACCTCATTTCCTTACAAACAAAAAATGATATTTTTTTTTAGATACTTTCCTCGTTATAATTAATGACTAAGAAGGTGTTTGATATGAGGATGAGAAAAAAAATTAAAAAATCAATTAAACTGAGAAAACCGAAAAAAAATAATAAAAAAACTGAATCGTGAAAAAAAAACTGATTAGAATTTTCAAAAAACCAGTTGGTTCGGTTTCAATTTTATAAGTTTGAAACTGAAAAAACCGAACCGAACCCAAACCGAAAAAAACTGGAAAAAAAACCAAGCCAATCCAGAAAAAACCCAAGCAAAACTGAAAAAACCGAGCCAAACCAAACGAAAATGGTTTTAATAGGTTTTTGCTCTAAAATAACCGAATCAAACCGAAATAGATCGGTTTAAACCGGTTTGATTTTTTTATAAAAACCAAATCTAACTGAAAATGATCACCTCTAGACTTTGACATAGCTTATATTTGTGTTTTTAGATATTTTTTAAAAGTGTTTTTTTAATATTAAATTAATATTTGTTTCTTTAAATAAATAATTTGGCCATCGAAAATAATGT
>Ga0325403_1004671_pt1 | contig 12776 bp, 2 predicted proteins | sample PopdelMetagenome_19_FD_205665 | JGI IMG/M metagenome (GOLD analysis project Ga0325403, IMG submission 205665) | Populus deltoides microbial communities from Bellville, Georgia, United States - Xylem-PdKOR-R4 | ecosystem: Host-associated > Plants > Phyllosphere > Stem > Wood/Secondary xylem...
TCTACTATTATTAAGTAAATTCGGTGGCCGATTAATCTAGGATTTCATTTTTTAAGTAAGTAAATTGAAAGCAAAACCTAGTTTAATTCTTTTTTAATCCAAAACAATGATGTTTTCAATTAACTTGAATTGCCTTGTTTGTTTTTAGACTGAGATTAATAAATTCTAAAAAAAGAATTATTGTTTTCTCAAGATTCTCCATCAATTTATTATAAATTATAGCAGTTAATGGCTATCACTATCGTATCGGTCTTGTATCTCCAACTACTCCAAATACATTTATGATGCCTAATAAATAAATCAGTGCAGTGAATATGCTTTTAAATTAGCAAGGGAGATGGCCAAATTAAGGGAGAGCTAAGAACATAATTACATTATTAGCAACATTTTAACAAGTAATTAATCACAAGGATATATACGAGAGGTCAATCGTGTTTTAAGCCGTGATATGCAGCTAGTTGTGTAGATAAACAGGTTAGAAAGACGCTTAAATTTTTTACAGATGAGTAAAGAACAATGAATTAGAAACCTCTTATTAGTAAACCTTTTTTGTTCATTTTAACTATACTAAAATAAAATTTGTTCAACCATTTTTTAGGAAATAATTAAAAAGAACTATAATAAAAGGTATATTACCCTACCTAATGCAAACAAAGCAAGACAAAATTTCACACCCATAGATAATCCATGCATATATTCCCCTTTAAAAGGGATTTTGCCGTTCATATATCCACCGACTGATATATCTACCAAATGCATGGAGTTGCTACCAGCCAAAGATGGAGAGACTGGTAGAGCCCCATGGTAGTTTAGGTTTCTATTCTCATGTTCTTGTTGCCTTTTAGTTGGGGTTTTTGAGTTGATGCTGCCTTCTATTCTTTTTATTATTTTTGTTGTTAAGAAAAAGGCCCTTATACTTATTTAATTTACTCTTTTAAATTGATGTGATGCGACTTGATTAAAAATTTAGGTTGACTCGTAACCCATTAAGTTGAGAAAATTTTGTTTTTTCCTAATATGTTTTTTTAAAATAATATTTTTAAACTTTTCTATAAAATAAAAAATAAATTAACCTAAATTAACTTGAATTTATCCATTTAATCCAAACTTACTCCATGTAAATCATAAAAAAACTATGAGAAGAAAAAGATATGTTCTGCTAGTGACGCATCAACCCATTTCCACCTAATGCATCCGATGGTCAACTAATGAGAAGTTCAAGGAGGTGTTTGTTGTATGCAATATTTCTACTCTCTAATTAATTATTTTTGCTTTGAATTTGATGGTGATTTGGGTGAAAAGAGTTATATATAAGAGTTTTTGTTGTCACATTTATATCACATTCTTTGGAAGGTTGATATGATTTGGTAGTGCCTTAGTCATCTTTTCTTGCAAAATTTAATTGGAGCATATTGTACGGTATTTAGATTTGGGGAATAATTTTCCACATGCATGACCAATAGTCTGTCTCATGTAGATGTTGATGCGAGCTCCCAAACGAGTCACAATGGACCCCAGCCAGAGAAAAGAAGAAGAAACACATTAATATGAAGAGGGCTCCATTATTCTTTGCTCCACTCTGTGGTGTGTGAGTTCTGCCATCACCAAATCAATGTTTGTAGCAACTCATGTGGTGCGTGTAATAAGTTTAAGAGAACAACATAAAATTATTTCTAAAATGGTTGAGATATAGTTTTAATAAATAAATAATTATAAACTCTAATTTTAAAATAATCAATACTTTGAAAATTAATAGTTATCCTATTCATCAACCTCACCAAAAATTCAAAGGACTAAGCAACCTAAGATTTAATTTTAATTAATTTGTAACACCAAAAAATAGAAGCTAGCTAGGCTGGTGGTCAAACAAGGATGATCTTTCATGTTTCTTTTCTTCAAATCTCATTATATATATAGGACCGACTTCAATTTGTAACCACAAGTTAGAAAAGACAGCGACAAATTGCAAAGGAAAAGACCTTTTCCTTGCATGTTCTAAGAGGAATATATCTTATTATTATAATTATGATAATTATTATTTAATTAATATTCTCTTAAGTTTTGTTAACTCAATTTTTCTGCCAACTACTTTATCATACTAATATATGTTTAATTTGACAGAAAAAACCATATTACAGTACTTGAATGTTTTGTATTTCTTACGTTATTATTTTTTATGGCTCAATATTATTGGGTTTGATCTTGCTAGCGCATGCATGCCTTAATCACAGTGTCTATTTTATATCTTCAATCATTAATGTAAGCAGATAAAGCACAAAGTATATATATTCATAAAAAAGTGCTCCAACATTCTCCTTGTCAAAACTATATTATAAAAAAAAATATCAAAGAAGCAAAGGATTTGCATGATAAACATGAAATCCTACCAGCTTTTCCAAAAAAGTAGAGGCCATTTTCTCATCTCTCTCGCACATGTCTTCAACCATTCTGAAACACGTTATATATTCAACAATGATATATTGCAGCACAAGCAATGAATGGTGTGTTATCAAGCCTGGGTGACTGGACTGAATTAGTCAACTTACCAGATTGATTTTTATAAAATAAAAGTTTATTTTGATTTTAAAAAATAAAAATAACACCATTTTATTTTTTAAAAATCCTAAAAAATTATTATTTTAATAATTGATATAATTAATCTGTGATTTAGGTCTTAAACCGGATTATAAGGGGTGATCATGCTTGGTTTAATAAATCATAAATATGTTGGGTAATCATAACTATGCCATTGCCTGCATCGAACATGCATGATTCACCTTGTCTTCCTCCGCGAAATGCACAAATTAATGACTCAATCTCCGTTATAATTTGATGCATGAATTAGCACTGTTTAGGCTAGTCCATCAAGAAACAAGCATGGTCTCCCTGCGTCAATTAGGCACCTATATAAGGTGCTTCCCACGACAAGAAAAAATGGTGCCATAATAAGACACTTGAAAGGAACTTATGCTCGTTCATGTGATTTCAATTATTTTAGCTGCTATGCCAAGTTATTTTCAGCTTTCTTGGACATTTGCAATTAATGGAAACGCAATTTGTCAATATTAATTGCTGTGAACTATTCTCCTTCTTTTTTTTTCATTGAGAACCATAAAAAAGAGGGTTTTTTAATTGACACATGCTATCTTGAAGGGGATGAATTGACTGGCTTTGGGGCGTTGCTCATCGGCTGTGCTTTGGTCTCAAATTTTCAATTTAACATGTCACTATTAGGGTTTCATTTTCTATGTGTACTTGCAATAGCTAGAAGGCAGTGTTGTATGCACACCACCGGCAATTAATTTCAGACCAAGAATTTTGAGGCCGACGAGGGTCCACCACAAACCAGTACAGCTCAACTATCCCGTAACTCTTGACTTCTCAGTTATAGCTGCCATTCAATAATCATTCAAGCATGCGAATCGTGTAATAATATTTTGGAAAAATCCTCGAAGATATGGATCTTGGTCGAGACCCACCGACCATACCATCAGGAGATGACCACCTAGCTTTGGTGATCTTTGAGAACGGTAGGTATTGAGGCAGAGACGGTTCAAGATCTGGCCGACAGTTTAAATGGAAAGAAGAAGCTGAATTTCTAAGTTTTTTATAAAAATATTATTAATAAGTTTACATGTTATTTTTTGTTTGGCTGTAGATATTTTTGTATGGTCTTTCTAAACTTAGATTATAGTAAAATTTGAACCCTAGATAGAGTAATATATCAAAAAACTCCCCGTAAAATTTCAGTTCAACCCGATAATTAGATTGAGAGTTTATGTTTAATAGTATAAAACATGTCGGTAAATGATTTTACATCAAAATCTAAATTTTCTTATTAAATATTGCTATAATCATATCAATTATTTTATTAAGTTCTCTAAACTATTTTTTATTTCAAAATATATTTATTTTTTTATTTTATCATTTATTTTGTTTAAAAACTCACTACGGTTTCATGATAATATTATCATTTTTTAACCGAGATTTAAACCAATATTTTTTGCACAATTCTTTCTTAACTTTTATTATTTCTTTTCATTATAATTTCTCAAAATTATCTTCTCATTCTCAAAACATATCTATTTTAATTTTTTTCTAATTTTTTTATCCGTCAATTGGTACTGAATTCGGCATGATATGTACTACATTTGATTATTATTATTATTTTTGGCTAGTTTGGGAAATTGCTCACATGCTGGATCCGTCCATGTATTTAGGAGGCTGGTAACTTCGTGATGTTTCTTTTGTCATGTTTTCTAATTTGACAACGAACTCGAATGAAATAGTAGCTCTTGATTCAAGACCATAGTTTTTTCAAGGATAAGGGATCACCATGAATTATATGGACCCCCATTCATCAGCTCCAGTCTTTATTCACTTGAAATGATCCAGTAACCTGACGAGGAGAGACAGACAAGAAAGAGAGCCTTAATGTTTTGGCCCATTTTCAAAACCCTAGTGTTTGATTGCCTCCTTGGTGTTATTATGGTCCTAGGCACTATTTGGCAATTTGGTGCATCGCAGGTTATACCCCGCAGCAAAAAAAATATTGTTTTTGGTGTTTTTGATGGCGAAACGCAAGTTGTACCGCGTTGCCAACGGGCACTTAGCTCATGTAAGATGCACCTGACCTTCTTCCCTCAGGAATAAAATAACTTCAACTTGATGTGCACAAGCCGGGGTAAACACTGATTCAAGAAGCCAGCAGCCTTAACTGCAGCCTGTTTAGCTTTCGCCATTGCTTGAGCTTCAAAGCATTCACCTTGTCAACAGCATAAGCCACATTGAGAATGGATCCAACAATCACTCTATTCAAATCTATAAGAAGGTCCCAAATCATACATCTGCAGAAAACTATTTGTTAAAATTATTTTCCAAACAAAAATAACTTCATCAGTATAACTTTTATCTTTTCTATATATATATATAATGTCATAAATTTATTTTTCATTATAATTCTAATATAAAAAATTTCTTGAGTTAACGATATAACTTTTTATAGTATTTTTTTATTTAAATAAAATAAAATTAATTTTCTACAATTAAATAATCACAAATACAAAATATTAAGAATTTATTTTTTTTATAAAAAATAGTTGTATTTCATGATATAAGATCTTTCTCTTCAGATAATCTAAAAACCTTCTCTGCTTCTTCCACTTTGAGTAAATTGTTATTATCAAATTCCCAGTAAAAGTGGAAGAGTCGAGTTTAAGCTTTATTGCTTGGCAATGCAAAACTTCCCTCTTCTCAGATCATCTTTACTATTACAAGTCCCCGACAGACCCAGAAAAGTAAATCTATCAGGAAAAAAACCCTCTTGATGCATCATTATGAACATTTCAAATCCCTTCTCAGGTTACTGATTCTCAACAAACCCTGTAATCAAAGTTTTACAAGCAACAACATTAAGCTCTAAAGCTTCGTTAGATACCAACAAAGCATCACTACCCTGACCACACTATGCGCGCGCGCTCATTAGGCACAAGTTTCAATTTTGAAAACAACTCAACTGCGAAAACGGGTTCTCCACTCCGTTCATAACCAGAAATAATAGCTGACCGTGAAACCAGATTCCTACTTTGCTGCTGTTGCCTGCAGTGTGAGACTGATGGAAACTCAAGAGAAAAATAGGTTTATAGGAAAGGTGTTTGATACTTTATTTCTTATTGCTTGATGAAACTTCAATACATCTTGACTATTTATAACCTTTCAATAAAGCTTAATAAGAGTTTTAATTATTGAAAAATAACTAATAAGAGTAAATCTAAACTATGGTAACAAATCAGAACTCAAAACTCAAGTCAGAAACAAGTTTTGCCCGGGTTGAGTTGCAGCCTTCAAGGCTTTTTCCGTATATAAGTCCTCTTAATTCTAGACTTTACTTGTCCTTTTACGTGGACGATACTTCCTCTTTCTTTCTCTCCAGTTTCCGCAAGGATTCAGCCCCCTATAGCCGACTTAAAGGTGCCAGAAATCCCCTCCCCGCTAGGACTGTTCTGCCGACTTTGCTGCTGCAACTCTTTCTTCCGCTAGGATTTCTTCTTCTGCCTTTGCTGCTGATTTCTGGTCTACCTTGTTCCTCATCAGAGACCTTGTCTTATTGCCTTGGTTTTTGAACATCGGTGTAATAAGGATCCAAGAAGTTCCGTACTCTTATTTCATTGCACTCGGGAAGTGCTTGAACTGATGAGACTGGGAGAATAAGTAACTATTGAATTTCATGGGCTGGTTTGGTTTTAGTTTTGGGTCTTCAATAAGTCTATAGCTTTTATTTCATTAACCTTGTTATATTTTTTTTGATGGCCCAGTAGGGTTTGTGGTTTCAAATAGAGAGACCCACTGAAATTGCTCTTAAACGTGGAGAGGTTGAGACTGAAGCTGAAGGGTGGCAGTCAAGGATGGCAATTTATCCCTGCGTAAATCCATCTTCAATCATCCGAATGAAGGGGTGATATGGAAGGATCTTTGATGAGGCTGGAAAATATTCTCAATAGAAAGATTAAGGGTATTGTTTACAGGCGGGTAAAATTAGAATCGGAGGATTTAGTGGGTCCAACAATATCTTCAAGAAAAATATTAAACTTAAAGCCAATAAAATATTTTTACAGGTAATAAGAGAAAGGTGATGAGAGGAAAATATTTTCTTGAATTAAATATTTCATAAACCTTACTTAAAAGTTTTGTATTAAATTTGTATTGAATCTTGTGTTGTCTAGAGATATAAAATTCAGAGAGATCATATCTAGCATACATTTATTTTTAAGAGATGAAGCTCTTTTTACATAGATTTTTTTCAAATAAATATATTAAAAAAATATAAAGTATTATATATAAATATCTCATAAAATATTTATAAAAATATGTATGTTATATAAAATATCATATAGTTTTTTCTTGTATCATCAGAGCTCTCAAGTTTTGCAACACAAATATATTTGAAAGACTTGACCTTAACAAGAGGGGGACTACTTACAATAAGTAATGTTACATTTTGTGTATTATCAAACCCTCCAAGTTACGGAGGCATTTTTTGCGTGTACAAACTGTCATAAAAGTAGTTTGTATTCATAGTCTTAGTGCATAGCCATGGAGTATAATTGTAAATATAATCATGGATGTAGAGAGCATTTGGAAATACAGGTCAACCCGTGTTTCTAAAAATTAAATTTTTTATGTTTTAATTGTTTTGATGCGCTGATTTCAAAAATATTTTTTAAAAAATAAAAAAAATCATTTCGATGTATTTTAAAATAAATATTATTTTAAAAAATAATCACAACCGCACTTTTAAATATTACCGTAACAATGAATAACTGTTTTCGTAGCCACATGGAATGTATTTTAGTGACATCTTTTATATTTGTAAGCCACTATGAAAGTAGTTTGTGGTTATAACCTTGATGTATAGCCGTGGAGTATAGTGGTAATCATAACCGTGAGTGTAGTCATGTATAGCTATTGACGTAGCTAGCCACATGAGACGTCTTCTAGGCATAACCCATGGCTTAGCTATTTGCATGTCGTTGATGTACCCACAGAAATAGCTTTTGATACAATTGTCACTGAATTGAGGTTTTGTCATCTATTTAAGACTAGTTTGGGAACGCAGCTACGGTTGTGTTTTCAAAAATTTTGAAATTTTTTTTATTAAAATTTAATATAATTTGTATATTTGGGATCGTTTTGATATGCTGATGTGAAAAATAATTTTTAAAAAATGAAAAAATATCATTGATATATATTTTGACATGAAAAGTTATTTGAAAAGCACCCGTAACTACACTATCAAATACACTTTTAAAGGTTTTTGAAAAATATAAATAAACAAACTTTTTTCATTTTTTACACAATTTTCCATGGACGATATTGTCGATCTTTCCCCTAAAGATTTTTTCCAGCCTCGTCAAGAGGCGCCGTCAATCTTCATACATGCAAAGGTAGATGTGGAAAAGGGCAAGAAAAAATCTCCATGGATTCAAGCATGGAGGAGGGTATCCTCGATTCGTGTGTATATAATTTTATCAAGTCTAAAATATTCTTGTAGTTTTTTTTTTCTAATATTATTTAAAGTTACTTTTTTTATTACATATGAAATATTTTATTTTTTTGAATAGGTCATGTACTTTGTTCGGTTAAAATGAGTTATAAGAAAGCGCTGGTAGACCTCCAATGGAGGTTCGATTTCATCGGAGACAAATATAGAAGATTGAAAGTTTCTTTTGAAGTATATGAAGATGGATATGGAGGTAGAAAGAATTCATGAAGGAGAGGCGATGGTGCCTATTCTGAACTGGATTTAGATAAATCCGGCTTGGCATCAAAAGTTTGTAGTGTTTAATCATAATTACCGTGTGGGTATGTTTGGAAGTATGATTTCGGTTGTTTTTTAAAATATTTTTCATATCAAAATACATTAAAATAATATTTTTTTTATTTTTTAAAAATTATTTTTAAGATTAACGCATCAAAACGATCTAAAATACAAAACAAATATTAATTTTTTTAGAAATGCGGACACAACCGTGTTTTCAAATGCTCACTAGAACAAATTAACTTGTTATATCAAATTAATAAAAAAAATTAGATTATATTTTCTTTTTTAAAAAAAATTAAAGCTAACTAGGCTAATTTATTTATCATTCAATTCAAATCTCAGTCAATTTTTAAGTGCAGTAACTGTGGTGTTTAGGATAGGATCGAGGTTTTATTTTAGCAATATTAAATATATTATTTGTAACAAAGTAGTAATAATTTAACGATTTAAATATTTAATAAAAGGGAAAGTAATAATAGAATGAACTTGTCCGGCATGCTTGAAGGAGATGGACTCGATTTTCAGCCTGCATGAGCTGTTGCTTATTTGTACTTTTAACCATTTCAGTAAAATCACAACACATTTGCTCTCAAGAATTGAAAGAAGGAGAAAACTACAGTCATATTTTATAATGATTCTACTACACTGATGACCCTCACTAGCAAGTAGCAACAATTAAGTCCTCGGGTCTGCTTTCAATTATGGACTTGAGATTTCGTTTCAATTCTGCACCAAATCATAGGCTACCAAGTTAAAAAAACCAGGAAAAAATCGCTAGATTTGTTACCACACCTCAACATCTTGTGTATTTAGAGAACCAATTCTCCTAGATCTATACTAGCAGGTTATTTCCCATGCTAAGTTGCTTTTTGGATTTAAAAAAAATCGAATATAAAAAAAAAGTTCACATGAGTTCTTTAGCTTTGTTATTTAATTTTGTTTTTTTATTAACGCGGGTATCTGAGTTAGCTTACGCACATCTCGATTAATCCCCATGAGTTTTGAAGTTAACGACCATGTAAGCCTTCAATAATCTTGAAATTTGTAAGACTCGAACTGGTGACTTCTAAAAAATAAACTCAAGGTTTCACCAATTAAATTACACCCTTTAAAGTTAGCTTTGTTATTAATTATAATTAAATAGGTCAAAATTGAAATTCTTTACCCCGAGTCTTTATTTAGCATAAAATAAAATTAAATCGCATAAAAATTATTTTAATATGATATAATTAAGTTAACAAATTTAAAAATAATTTAAACAATCGGTAGAAATATGTTTCTGCTTTACTCACAAAACTAAAGTTAGATTGAACAGATGGAGCAGACAATCATGCAGCAAATTCAATGTTGTAGTTATGCTCATGATTCATCGAATCCAAAAGGAGAAAAAAGCAAATAAAATATGGGATTATTGAGGATGATGATTTGGTTGGTAATCAATTAGCCAAAAAAAAAAATGAAAAGAAAAGTCTAAAACCTTTTGTCCCCTTGACATCAACTCTTGTTCCCCTTTTTAACAGAAAACCGTGTGATAGGCCATTCTCATCAATGCTTCCAAGTCTTGCCCATTTGCTTGTCCTATTCACACACACTCATGCTGCCTCTATGCCATCAAATGTTCATATCCATGCCATGGCCACTATAAAGAGTTTTGAAATTGTTGTTCATTGTTCCGGTTCAAGTTCTATTCATTATTATTAAACCAGACTCGGGTTGATTTGAGGGAAAACCCAAGTTAGGCATCGATCGGGTTGAACTCGGGTCAATTGGGATATTTTTATTTTTATGAAACTGGATTAATAACCAATGAAGAGGAAGGCTAGAGGCAATCTTATGTTATTTGACAATAAGTATTCTAAGTTTCGATCTTGATATAAAATGTAAAAAAAAAAAATTATATATAAGAATACATTGGATCCAATTGACCAATAATGTCCTGACTTTTGTCGGTCTCTTCATCCCCACCTCATGATTATCATCCATGATAATCAATGTTTATTTTTCCTTCTTTTTTTTTTGGTAAATGTTTATTCCCCCATGAACACACATGCACCTATCTTTTCCACAGCCAGGAAAAAGGTGATTTCTTTGGGAAATGAATGAACACTCGTATTGCTATTGTTTTACCTCGATGAGCAGGAATATGACATAAAAAAAAGGAAAAAAATGTGTAGCTACAGGAGATTATTTACTATATTCATTTTAGTGTTTATTCACTTTAATTTATTTGGAATCAAGAAATAACTCTCATGAGTGGATAAAGGAAGGTGTGTCGTATTATTATTATTCAAAAATTATAAATGAAAAATAATTTATTTAGAGAATGAGAAAAAAAAACATAAAGCTTGGAGAAATTTTCTCTCTTTAAAAATTATTTTTTAAAATCCCTCTCTCTCTCTCTCTCCTCTCTTATCCCCTCATTATATTTATCTCTTTTTTATATTATAAAACACCATGAAATATTTATCATCCTCATATCATGGTCCTCATGAATAATAAAAAGTTTTCTTCAATTTAAATAAGAAGAAATCATTGCCATAATGTAGTCATAACTTGAAACAATAGTTTAATATTTTTTTAGAATAGTTAAATTTTGAAATTTCATTCAATTGAGTATTTAAGAATTAAGAATAGCCAAGGGAGTGTTTATTTGTGGTATAGCATTTTTTTAATTTATTTTTATTTAAAAAAATATTAAATCGATGTATTTTTAAATATTCTTTAATAATTTAGAATATTAATGTTAAAAATTAAAAAAATGCATATAATTTTAATACATTTACAATTATAAACCATTTGGAGAGAAAAAATATGTGCAGCATATACTTAAATGTGACAAAATACTTGGTCATGTCATGAAATTTCTTGGATGTGATGTAGCTAGTGGATTGCATAAATTTCATAATATATATTCTTTTAATATTATCTGGAATCATTTTCAGCCACTAAATGGTCTTTACTCAAATCACATGTGATGTGTAAGCATCACGACAACTTTGGTAGGGGCAACCCTCACATGTGCTCAACGGTTGGAAAGCTCCAAAACTCTTCCATGGCCGGAATTACAATAACAAAAAAAAAAAAAATATCCATACACACAAATAAAGTTATGGTGGACAGGATATCAATTTATTGCTGATGATTTATCTAAGACTTAAAAAAAAAAATTCAGCATGCGACCCTTGTTCGAGTTTAGGGATGGCAATTTAATTAAAACATGATGAATATCAATTTAAATAAATAAGTTAAATTAAAATGTGTTATATTAGATCCCTTTGTGTGAACTCTATTTGATTTTTTCCACCGCCTTTTCTCACCACTTTGACCATATTCTATGAGTCATGTAGAGGCAAAGAATGTTGTCGAGTCGGATTTTTTGACGAATTTGATCCCAATTTACCATGGAATTCGTAATTATTATATGGTCATAATTAAGAACATATGGTAGATTTTAGAATTAAAATAGATGTGCCTGATTTGAGAAGATTTGGATCTCATTTGTGGTTTTTTTTCTAATTTTTAAAAATAAAAATGTTTTAATAAGAGCTTGTTTGTTGAAAAAAATACACATTTTAATTTTTTAGAAAACTATATAATAACTTATTATTAGATAATGTAATCCAAGATGATAATTACATTTTTCTTCTGCATTGATACTTTGTTTTTTTACACAATTCACCTAAAAAACAAACAAGTTTTAAGTCTCGACCTAAAATCTTTACCTACACTCTCAATTTGAGCAAAATCTCAAATGATCCTAAAGCAATTTTTCCATTAAACTTCATGTGCAATTCTAAACTGTCTTCGAATCTCATAGCTTGATCCCATCAATGTCCACTTTTTTCCTTAAAAGAAAAAAAAAGAGTTGCAAAGTAAAATTTATTCTTTCTTTTATATTCAGGGTTTAGGGTTTTAAATGGTGAGTCAAACAAGGTAAAAATTACTTATATTCTATCATATTAAACACATATTATGAAGTTGAGGAGGTATTGTAACTTGTGATTTTGAGTTTGTTTTAAAATTATATTTAACTTTAAAAAATTGATATTTTTTTAATAATTTTGATGTGTTTCTTAAAAAAAACATTTAATATATTTTTAAAAAATACATTACATTACAATATAAAAATATATTTAATCAGGAATTAGCAAGTTTAAGTGATTGTACTTCTTGTCCAAAACTTCAGACATGATGACTGTGTTCCAGTCAGCACATTATGTCTCCAAAACTAACAAATTTTTTCCCAGCTGACCAGTCAATTGCAATATATACAAAATATTGAAGGGAAGACCAAGTGTGTGTGTGTGTAAATAGTAATATGTAAAATTTATTTATTTATTTATTTATTTATTGTTGAGAGTTTCGTTGGACTTTGGATTATACAATTATAATAGCTCTTTCCAATATATAATAATAGTCAAATAAATTAAAATTACTGAGATTCAAACCTACTTTA
>Ga0325403_1004672_pt1 | contig 12773 bp, 13 predicted proteins | sample PopdelMetagenome_19_FD_205665 | JGI IMG/M metagenome (GOLD analysis project Ga0325403, IMG submission 205665) | Populus deltoides microbial communities from Bellville, Georgia, United States - Xylem-PdKOR-R4 | ecosystem: Host-associated > Plants > Phyllosphere > Stem > Wood/Secondary xylem...
CAAGACATTCTGCTGGGTAACGGGTTACGTCACATATTTTCGTCAGTGCAGCATTGTTGGATAGTAATGGCAGTGTGGAGGATGAATGTGCTGGAGAATCAGGCGGTGATGGGGAGGAAACTGGCGATGGAAATGGGGATCGAATGGTGGGGAGACAACTGGAGGTGGCAATGGGGATCGGGTGGTTGCCGCAGATAAGGAAGACATGGCCGGCCCTAGGGCATCAGCAATCCCTGGAGCCTCAAAAGTGGCCCCGGCCAAAAATGGGAGGAGAGAAGAGGAAATAAGGAGAAGGATGAACTTGTTAAGCTCCATTATCTTCTCTTCTCTTGGAAATAGAGCAGAAATGGAGACACAATGTGAGGGCTGATGGGAGCAACGGGACAGAAAGTATATATTTATGGGATCCTTAGAGGGAGTGAATGGGTTATCCAAGAAGATAGGATCACCATGCAAATTTTGCCAAAGCTCCAAGTTTGGTGTAACTATTTATATATTATATACATATATTAGTGGCCACGCCCTGGCAACCCAGAAATTAGGGTTCCTATTTCTTTTCCTAAACCAAATGCAAAGATCAGCAAACATCGCCCACTTGGTTTTTGGTGGATTTCAGATAACAAGACAATAATTTGTCAATGCTAAATATATCAGAAGTGTTTTTTTGTTATTAGCTCCTTCTTTTCTCATAGACTATATTTTCAAGGGCAGGGATTTCGGTGAGCAAGGTTGCGAGGGAAGCAAGGGGAGGGAGGGTATGATATTTCCAGCAAGCAGTTGTCATGCAGCACACATGAGATAGCTAATCTACTCGCTGATTCATGAATAATTTTTTTAAAAAATAGGAATTAAATACATAGTTTGTTTTTTGAAACCATGAATACTAATTAAGCAGTTAGTTTTGTTAAACTACGGAAGTTAGCTATAGAAGAAGGGTTGACGAAGATTGATAAATAAGAACCTTGGCCCTCGCTATATATAGCCCTCGCTATATATATATACAAAATTTCAACGGCCATATTGTAGAGGAGCCACGCTGCTTTTGGGGGGACTTGGCAGCGGTGGTTCTCCACAAGGCAAAACAAAAGGCAGCCACTCCACCAATCACAACTACAAAATCTATTCCAAAAAGAAATCCTACTAAATATTTCCCCACTTGGTGCTATCAGATTGCTTACTTTAACTACCTTCGAGATATTCATCGTCCTTCATGAAGATCTTCAGAGAAAACTGCTGTCCGAGAGATATTGTCGTTATCTAAGGCACTCAGGCCAGAGAATGTGAAGAAACAAAAGCGAAGAAGATTCTTATTATTCATATCAATACTGTTACAGTAACAGAGCTTTATATACAACAGGTTACAATGAAGTAAGGAATGATAATAGTGTTCATATCAGACTCTATCATTATTAAATATTATCCTATCAATTGCAGTGCAAAGAAATTACACTAGGAATGAGTTATACAACTTGTGTTGGAGTGAAACTGAAACCCTGCACTTTAAACTCTATCATCCGAACTGTAGGTGGACTTTGCAATCTGTGTTGGAGTGGAAGTCTAATGCTTTTCTTCAATACTCCCCATCAAGTTGGATCAAGGGGGTTGATTGAGCCAAGCTTGGATAGTAGATGATGGAAGTGAGCTGAAGTTAGTACCTTTGTGAATAAATCGGCTAGTTGGTCGTGACTGCGGATGTAGCATGTCTTGATAACCTGCGATTGAACTTGTTGACAAATAAAGTGGCAATCAACTTCAATTTGTTTAGTTCTTTCATGAAATACGGGATTTGCTGCAATATGCATAGCAGCTTGATTATCACAAAACAGAGTCATTGGAATACTGCTAGAAAATCCCAGTTCTGACAGAACACCTTTAAGCCAAATTAGTTCACACGCCGTGGATGCCATCGCACGATATTCAGCTTCAGCACTAGAACGTGCAACAACATGTTGCTTTTTACTACGCTAGGAGACTGGATTACCACCAACAAACATGCAGAAACCAGTGGTTGATTTGCGATCAATCGCATTACCAGCCCAATCAGAGTCACTATATCCAGTAATCTGAGTATGCCCATGATTAGTCATAACAATCCCACGACCAGCAGAACCTTTTAAATAGTGCAAAATTTGCTTAACAAGATTCAGGTGAAAAACTGTAGGAGTATGCATGAATTGACTAACAAGACTTACTGCGTAGGTGATATTAGGTCCTGGAATAGTAAGATAAATGAGTCTTCCAACAAGATGTTGATAGTAATTGACAGAACCAAGAGCTTCACTAGTTGTTTTAAGTTTCAATTTACTATCCAAAGGAGTAGGTGCAGTTTTGGCATCTATCATCTTAGCATCCTTAAGCAGATCAAGGACATACCTGCGTTAATTTAGGAATAGCCCTTTGTGAGAAGTGGCCATTTCAATCCCAAGAAAATATTTCAAATTGCCGAGATCTTTAATGGGAAACCGTTGTTGCAGAGTAGCCTTGAGATGAGATATAACATCACTATCATTCCCAACAATGATAAGGTCATCAACGTAGACTAGAGGTGATTATTTTCGGTTCGGTTTTTATCAAAAAAAAGTAACCAAACCGAAATTAAAAAAAAACCAAAACCGGTAAAAACGACCGGTTTCTATTCTTGTTGGCTCGGTTTTTTCCTGTTTGGCTTGGTTTTTTTGGTTTTGGCTTGATTTTTTACTGGTTTGGCTTGGTTTTTTTGGTTTGGATTCGGTTCAGTTCGATTCAGTTTTAGGCTTATAAAACCAAAACCAAATTGAACCGGCCGGTTTTTTCAAAATTTTAATCGGTTTAATCGGTTTTTTTTCATGGTTCGGTTTTTTCTGTTTTTTTTTCTGGTTTTCTCAGTTTTTCAGTTTTTTTGATCACCCCTAACAAGGAACATTACTTTGGTCGTTAGTCCAAGATGAATAAATAAAGAGGAATCTGCATTGCTTCGTTTGAAGCTACTTTCTTCAAGAACAACACTCAATTGTGCATGCCAAGCTCGTGGAGATTGCTTCAGCCCATAAATAGATTTGTGAAGCCGATATACTAAGTTAGGGTCTGAACCTTGAGGGTGACTAAGAGGTAGCTTCATATAGACTTCTTCTTCAAGATTTCCATGCATAAAGGCGTTCTTGACATCCATTTGACACATCAACCATCTGTTGTTCACAGCCACTGAAAGCAGAACACGAACTATGTTAATCTTCACAATAGGTGCGAAGGTTTCTTTATAATCTACGCCAAGAGTTTGAGTATAGCCCTGAGCCACAAGACGCGCCTTGTATCTGTCAATAGACCCATCTGAGTTGAACTTGATTTTATACACCTAGCGACTGTCCACAACATGTTTATCTTTGGGAAGTTTAACAACACTCCAGGTCTGATTTTGATCAAGGGCTTGTAGCTCATCATGCATAGCTTGTCGCTATTCATCATTTGAATTAGCCTCTTGAAAATTTCATGGTTCATACACATTAGAGATAGCAGTAAGAAAGGCAATATGTTCAGCTGAGAGATGTTGATATGTAAGATAATTAGACATGGGATGTCTATCAGCATAGGTGATGAAGTCTTGTACCTTTGTTGGAGGAACACGGTGATGAGTTGGATTCCTACGAGGCTATAGCAGAGGAGAGTGATTGGCAGAATCAGATTGATTAGCTGAATCACCCTCAAAATCTCCCTCAGAATCTGTGGTAATGGAAATGACAGGAGGGTGCTGTAGAAGAGGCTGAAGAGACTAATTAGCTGAATCATTCTCAGAGTTTGTGATAGCTCTTGAATCCGTATGTATATCTGCCATTGTGGTAGACAAGTTCCTGTTATGGTTGTCATCAGCTTTAGAGTCTGCAGAACTGTGTTCAGAGTGTGTATTAATGGGACTGATATTCCCTTCATTAATGGTCAAACCATCAGAAAAGGTGGAAAAATCATCTTCAGCAGCAAGTGTATCTGCAGATGGTGTCAAGTCTGTAGCAACATTTGGTAGAGGAAACTATTTTGCCATGTTATCTTGCTGATTCCTGTCTTTAAAGTATATAGAGCTTTCTTCAAATCAGACATCTCTTGATATAAACAATTTTTTTGAAGGAGGATGGTAGCATTTATATCCTTTTTGGGTTGCAGAGTATCCCAAGAAAACACACTTAGCGGCTCTTGGATCAAGTTTGTCCCGATGTGAGGTTTGTATATGAACAAAACAAATGCAACCAAACACTTGTAGATGAGATAGATTTGACGGCTGTTTCTGCAAGACTTCAAGAGGAGATTTAAAGTGTAATATTCGGCTAGGTAGCCAATTGATTAGATATGCAATAGATAATACTCCATGAGACCAAAATGTTTTAGGAACATGCATGTGTATCATTAAGGCTCTAGTTTTTTCTAATAAGTCTATGTTTTTACGTTCAACTGCCCCTATTTTGTTGAGGTGTTCCAACACAGCTGGACTGGTGTAAAATGCCATGAAAAGCTAGATATTGCATCATATTTTTGGACATGTATTTAGTGCCATTATCATATCGGAGAATTTTAATTTTCGTAGAAAATTGAGTTATGACCAGCATGTGAAAATTCTGAAAGACATACACAACTTCACTCTTGGATTTCAAGAGATAAACCCAAGTAACACGAGAAAAGTCATCAACAAATGAGACAAAATATTTGTAGCCATCAAAAGATTCAATAATTGGTCCCCAACCATCAAAATAAACAAGATCAAACATCTTATTAGCCTTAGACAATGAAAGCATGAAAGGAAGTCTAGTAGACTTAGATAAATGACATGTATCACATGGACTATTTTTTATATCCAAATTGGGCATTAATTGGACAATGTTTGAGGGATGATATAGGCGTTGGTGCCACAAATATTGCTCTTGATGAAATGAAGAAAAAGCAGAAACTTGACAATACTTGTTATTCTAGGGATGACTCGAAAAATAATAAAGCCCTTTGAAAAAGAAATCTTCACCAATCATCTTCTTGGTGGCGAGGTCCTGAAAGAGAACTTGTTGACAGTAAAAAATAACATGACAATTTAGAGTTCGAGAGATTTTACCAATGGAAAGTAATTGAAACGGAAAGGAGGGAACATATAGGACTGAAGATTCTATATTATTATACAGTAATTTAATCTTTCCTTTACCCTTGACAAAAACATTTTTCCCATTGGCAATAAACACATGAGTTGGAGAGGAAAATCCCTTGAAATCATATAGGTTGGTCATTTTATTAGTTATATAATCAGTGGCACCTGAATCAATGACCTAAAAATTATGCACAGTACTAGCTATCAAGGCACTTTTAAATACAATGAAAATACCTTCTGTGTTTTCTTGCGGGATGTGGGCAGAGTTTGCAGAAAGCCCGCAAACTTACCAAGAAGTGTTATAGAATCAGAGATAGATGCTGTCATGGCAGAGTCACCTTTTTCCTTAAGATAGGTAGCGAAGTCATTGAGAGGAGCAGATGGGTTAGTAGAAAAATTCTCAACATTATTGGAAGGAGTATTGTTGAAGTGAGCAGCGGCAGCAACATGACCCTTATGCTCATAGTCCCTTTGAGATCTCTTCTCTTTTTCAAAGTTTGGCTTCAATTCTTGATGAAGGATCCAACACCTCCTAATAGAATGACCAATATTATGGCAATGGTGACACTTCAAATCTAGTTGTTTGCCCTTGTAAGGTCTGTTGTTGTTCATTGATTTGTTGACAGCATAAACACGAGATTCTGATAAAGAGAGTTTAGAGTTAGAATTCATAACCTTTCTACAAGCTTCTTCTTGTTGAATGGTAGCGCGTACAGTAGTGAGGGATGGAAGATCAGGATTCATAAGAATCCTGCTGCGAAGATCTTCATAGTCTGAACCAAGACTAGCTAAAAGCTGGAAGATCTTATCCTCCTCTTCATGTTTCTGTAATTCTGCTGCATCAACTATGTAGGGATGATAAAGAGCAAGTTCACTCCACATACCTTTCAAGGTTCCAAGCAATTGAACATAGGTTTTGCCGTCTTGCTGCAGGTTAGCAAGATTCCTATTGATTTGGAAAATACGAGCTGTATTGTTTTGATCTCCATACATCTCTTTCACTGCTTCTTATAGTGCCAAAGAGGATTCGGAGTAGTAGAATATTTCAGCAATCTGATTTTCCCTCGAGTTGAGTAACCAGGACAACACAAGTTGATCTTTGCATTGCCAAGCTTCATAAACCTGTGAAGAAGAATCAGGAGGTGTAATATGGCCATTGATATAGCCAAGTTTGGATCTTCCACCAAGAGCAATTGTCACAACTCTTGACCAAGGAAGATAGTTAAATTCATTTAGCAATACCGAGCCTAAATGTTGGTTAGGATTTATGTAACATCCCATACTTTCATTACATTTATAATTATTTTCCTACGATTTGGTACGTAAAAATACAAGTGATTTTTTTTTTTTACAGTTCTCATATAAAAGTCTACCGAAATTTCCACCAAAATTTCGACAGAGTCTCCCCTATATCGGGAGGTCCCAAGTTATCGACATATACCCTGTTTACACTTTTAATATTTCACATCTCATAACTCAATCATGACCCAATCGTCCTGGGTCTCAATCCCACAAACATCATCATCATCATCATCACAATCATAATATTTATAACATACATTGAACAACAAATATCATTATAGAGGAATAAATGAGATAAACACGCAAACATGAAATATGATTATATGGATTTCAGAGTTAAGTTCATCTAATCAAGTTTAAAACATCCATTATATAAATTAAGTTATATGAATGTTTTAATATTTCAAAATACAAGGATATACTCCCTAAAACTACATAACAAAAGTGAACAAAAGCTAGGATCTACTCCTGTCGTGCACGCGATGGTCCTGAAACAAAAATACGTATTATTGAAACATGAATATCACAATAAGTACAGTAACAAAAATATCCAACAATTTAAAAGGCAAACATGTAATCATATTCTATTCAGTTCTCCATTTTTGTTTTCCATTGGAACTTTCTCATTCAACTACTAAAATCGTTTCACCTTCCATTTTGAACTTCCATTCAAGATTCCATAAGATCAACCACAACTATTTCTGCCTAACTCATTGTCAATACCAATTTCACCGGTATCATCATCACCTCATAGGCGTCGATGCTTAGCGATCCCCCTTACTCGGGATCCTAGCATACACTAAATGTATGCTAGTCCATGCCTCATAGGCATCGATGCATGGTGATCCCCTTACCCGGGATCCTAGCATACACTAAATGTATGCTAGTCCATGCCAATTTCATCCATTAATATTGTCATTCTTTGTCCGACCATAGTTATCATTACAAACTTTCATTTCGAACATGGCTCATTTCTTTTCAAAGCTAAAATATAATATCACATATTTCTCGAAGGGAAAGGACCTAAAATTTTCACCCTTTAACGCGTCTAATTAGTCGCTTTAGTGACTTTCCGAATCTGCCAGTAGAGGTTGTATTCCGTCCTCTCCTCAGAATTTAGACTATATCTGGAGTTCTAGGACTCCGTTTCAAGCAAGGTTGGTCTCGTCGGAAAGCTAAGACACGGGGCTACAAGTCCTATAAAAGGAAGAGAACCCAGTTCTACCCTCAAGACACTCGAAATTATTCGTCAACAAAATAGACCTACTGTCCTATATGGTCTGTCATGACCCAGTCTTGGTTGGTGACCCATAGTTAGAGTTTTATAGTTTCAAATTGAGCAAGACTAGTTTTCTTAGTTAGTCAACATCCAAAACTACAATTAGGGAACCTAATTCTAATTATCTCATCCTCGTACTCGAATTCTCTCTACAAGTCAGGAGACGAATCTGACTAAATTCATCAACCTTTCCATTTACACACAACATCCACAATTCAACCTTTTCTCTTTATCTCGACCTTTACTCATATCACATACCATATAAGAGTGTCAAAAAATATCTTTTTTTTTAGGGCCAATTTATCCTAACTAATTGATCTATACCGTTGTACGCAAGGTACTCTTATTCATTCCAATAATATCATCACAAGTTTGATACATATCAATGTACGCAAGGCACTCGTATCGATTCCAATTATATCATAACTAGTTGATACACATCAATGTATGCAAAGGTACTCATATTCATTCCAATGTTTATCGAAGCAATAAAACAATAAATTCTGAAATTTATCAATGAGTTTACACAAATTGAAAAGAAAAGGTGTGATGCACCTACCTATTTCCCGAACCGATCGAGTCCCTTTAACTACTGAGGACCCTGCTCCATACATCTTTTCTGTTTAAGAATCAAGAGATACAATTAGTACCCTCTTCTAATTTTATCACAATGTGTATTCTTATACTATTGCAATCTCATTCACATGAATTCATCACCATGTTTTAATTTCATTTTCTGATTATTTCCTTCAACTACCTCATTACACTTTCTAGATCAGTTTTCACTCGAGAACACTATTTACCATTTAATCCGTAAGTAAAGTTATAGAATTCAATTTTAAGTGTGGTTTGGCTCATTGGAAAGATAAGACATGGTCCTACAACTCTACTGAAGGATCAGAAGACTAATTCTGCCCTTAACACCCCCGAAATTATATGTTATAGTACTCAACAAAATCTATCAAATACAAGACAGTTTCGACCCTTCTTTCATTTTTTATCCATATCTGGAATTCTATAACTCCAAATTATACGAGGTTAGGTTTGTTGAAAAGATAACATTCATACCTACAACTTTTATGAAGAACTCAATCTGGAATTTTATCATTTTGGTTCCCTAACCATAGCCGAAAGGTAGGTGATAAAACTGTTAAGTCCCAATACATAGATTGAGACAACCAATATCTCCTTTTTCCTACTATCAATAATATTGCCAAACATGCCTAAGAAAAGACATTAAGGATTTTCTTCAATTTAAATCATAATTAGCATGTTTTTGATGGTTAAACACAAATCAAGCCACCACACTTTCCATTCATTTCATTTTTGCTAACCTAACTTAAAAACAACATTTCAGTAAGGTTCTCGTTTCTCCCAACTCAATCAGAATGAATACAATCCAAGCGGTGAAGTTAACTACCATTATGTCATGCAACACATACCAAACAATCATAGACTTTTAATGGATAGATCTTTCTAGATCTAAACAAAACCAAACAGACCTGAAAATTAACAATATATTGTTCTACGATGAATACCTCCTTGTAGAAGCCTCGAATCCTGATCTTCACCGTTCATAATGAATATCTCACCAATATGACCAACATATCCAAATTTGAGCAGGCTCCAACAGTGGACAAAGGCAGAAACTACCTATGACTGTGACTGACCTGCAGGCAAGTTTTCCTTGAAATGTTGCGAGGGCTATATCTCTCACACCAAACCAGAACATTCAGATCCCAGCGGTCAAATGTTAGAGGGTGGTGAAAATCATAATATATCCAAAAACCAGACTAATCCAACGGTGCAATACATAGATATGGCCGTTTTAGTGTCTGCTCTCAAGATACACTCTCTCACTGTCTCCCTTTTTTTTCTTTCATTCGGCCATCCTCTCTTTTTTTCTGCATAATTTTGCTATTTATATAGCAAATCTATCCATATTTACTAAAACATCCTTATATCAAGTTCGAGTATCTATTTGTTCAACCAAATGTCTTTTCTCGGTCCACTTTTAAAATACTATGCAAAAAATCTCTCTTAAAAATTTCTTTTCTAATAATTCAATACCATTCCAGTTTATTTTATTTTAACTAGCTCAACTCATTCTTGGTTCTGAACTATCAATAATTTTATTAATATTATAAAATTTGATCGGGAGTTTTACAATTTATCACCATTTCTATTTTATTTCTCATTATTCAATTCATCATGGTGAAGTCTTTTGTTGGGGTTTTACAGAGTTTCCACCGAGTCACATGCATATCTAAATTATAAATTTCCAGGGTTTCACGCTAGGGGTCATTTTATCATTTGTATATAAACCCCTAACTTTCTGTTATTTGAACATTGACCCCTCGTAGTCTTATAGTCTAGAAAAAATTATAACCGGGGGTTTACAATTTGGCTCTCCTTCCTGCATATTGCAGATTCTAATTGTGCCATCAGCACCATCTATCTTAAACGGGTCTTCCATGATATTATATTTTTTTTAAAGCAAACAACAGGTTATTAAGGACTTGTTCTGATACCATGAAGAAACAAAAGGGAAGAAGATTCTTCTTATTCATATCAATATTGTTACAGTAGCAGAGCTTTATATACAACGGGTTACAATGAAGTAATGAAAGGTAACAGTGTTCATATCAGACTCTATCACTATTAAATATTATCCTATCAATTGCAGTGCAAAGGAATTGCAGTAAGAATGAGTTCTACAACTTGTGTTGGAGTGAAACTGAAACCCTGCACTTTAAACTTTGTCATTCGAACTGTAAGTGGACTTTGCAATCTGTGTTGGAGTGGAAGTCTAATGTTTTTCGTCAATAGTATAGACCAGAAGAGAACATTGAAGATGTCCCATCATATTCGAAGGTATTAGATGACTGCCTCAGGTTGGCCCGGGCATTGGAGGTTGACATGGAATCTTGATATTCCATTACACGCTGCACCATTTTAAGTGACTGTACTACTTCACCCATGGTCGGTCCCTGGCTTGCCTCGGGGCAACACAAGCTACTGCAATTGTGCAGATTCGTACAAAATCTTCCTTGGGATATTTCCCTCTAAGCGTTGGATCAGTGAGCTCTTCTAATTGGTCCTTATCTCTTAGAATGGGCTTGGCTTGAAAGCGATAGAACAGAATTTGTTAGCCTATCTAGAATTTTAATAATTGTTAGGTGGTATCAGGATATGAATTTGTGCTCGTTTGCAACTGTGATTGAGTTGGAAAAAATAGTGATTAAGTTGGAATAATCTACGACCTATGTCTTAGACTAGTGCAATTTATTGTATGACTTTTTCCCCCCTTCCTAGTGACATATGATATGATTCTTACCTCATTGAATTAAGGCTCTATTTGTTTTTACGTTTCAAAAACGTTTTAAAAAAAATAAAATAAAAAAAAAATTTCTTTGCTTCAGATTAATATTTTTTATGGTTTTAGATCATTTTGATGTGTTGATATCAAAAATAATTTTTAAAAACTAAAAAAATATTATTTTGATATATTTCTGAGTGAAAAACACTCTAAAAAATAACCACAACTAGACTCTCAAACAGGCTCTAAGAGCAATGACTCCATAGCAATGTTCATAATATTCTATATGGTCGGGAAATGTAGCTTGCTAGCTGATTTTGATTGTGATGCAAACCGAAGCTAATAGCATGTAAATTTTAATGAACAAAAATGTTGTAGATTTAAATTTTAAATTTTATTCTTAAAAAGAAGTAAATGTTTGATGTCTATCTCTTTAATAAGAGGTTTATTGAACTATTAAATAGGTTAAAAAAACCTACATCTACTAGAAAACAATCTCAAATCCGAAGATATTATGAAATTAAAACATAATCCAAAAATAAAAAATAAATTCAAAAATATTTAGGAAAAGTAATAAAATTAGCCCAAACAATAATTTTTTAGTCTAATTCCAGGAAATCCAACCTTGCTCTTGGTTTTGCGACCCATGACCCATCACAAACCAATTCCATTTTTTGATGGTTACAGAACAAAGCTATATCCAATCTAGCCTTGATGTTGTCCTTTGTCTTCCCCTTCACATCCATGACGGTGTTGAAAATGTTCTCAAACACGTTCTTTTCTATGTGCATGACGTCAAGGTTATGGTAGAGGAAATTGGTCTTCTAATAAAGAAGCTTCCAAAAGATACTTCGCTTTACTCAATTGTGGGTCAAACCAAAACTAGAAACCTTCTACTTACCTGATTGAAGACCAAATACAATGTCACCATACTCTAATACAACATCATGCAATTCTTCACCAAAAAAGCGCGAGGGTACAACATCCTTTTAAACTCTACAAACAAAGAAATCCTTTTTGTTCTTTATGTACCTGTGATTCGGTGGCAAGAAACGACGATGACAGTAAAATAAAAAAGCTTTACCTTCATTTGTTAGCGTGAATGCCTTGTTGTTTTCCATGCAATATAGACAAGCTACTTTTCCATGTGTGCTCCAACCAGAAACCATTCCATAAGCTGGAAAATCATTGATAGTCCACATCAAAGCCGCCCTCATAACAAAATTCTATTTCCTCGATATCATAAGTAAAAGCTCTAGAGGACCACAACTGCGTCAACTCATCAATCAACAGTCAAAGACAAACATCTATATTCCAGCCCGGGCTGCTCAGACCAGGTATGACAGTAGATAAAAACATGAACTCCGGCCTCATACACATTCTTGGTGGCAAGTTATAAACCATGAGTATGACCGGCCAACAAGAATAAGGAGCAGCAAATGACCCGAATGGGTTAAATCTGCCTGTCCACAACCCAAAACGCACGTTCTTTGATTCAGCTGAAAAGTGAGGATGCATACTGTTAAAGTGTTTCCACGCTTCGCCGTTAGAAGGATGCACCATCACTCCATCAACCGCATCATGTGATTAGTGTCATGTCATGTGCTCAGCAGTCCTTGGTGACATGAATAACCTCTGCAGTCTAGGTGTGATTGGGAAATATCTAAGTTTTTTATATGCCACTAGAATCTTTCCCTTGCTAGTTTTGGGTTTGTAACAGGAATGCCCACATGTCATGCACTCGGTCAGCTCAGCATTTTCAAGGTAGTATAACATGC
>Ga0325403_1004673_pt1 | contig 12771 bp, 9 predicted proteins | sample PopdelMetagenome_19_FD_205665 | JGI IMG/M metagenome (GOLD analysis project Ga0325403, IMG submission 205665) | Populus deltoides microbial communities from Bellville, Georgia, United States - Xylem-PdKOR-R4 | ecosystem: Host-associated > Plants > Phyllosphere > Stem > Wood/Secondary xylem...
GATGATGATAGAGTGGAATTCTTAATAAACTAATGTATGATTTTATGTGCAAATAACATTGACCACTAGTATAAGTTTTGTGTACAATCGCACAGTTTTTTTAACTAGAATGGAAGGAAATCTAAGGGAAAATCGTATAATAAATATGGATGAAAGTCTCTAATAAATTATTTAATTTTTTTTGATGATTTTAGTAAATAAAACAGTATGCAAAAGTACCAATAGTTAAGTAAAATACTAAAAATAACAAGTGGACAATTAGTAAAGGTAAAATTGTAAATAACATAAAAAAATAAAGCTCCCTCTGTGTATTGAGGTTGTTAGCCATAAGAGAAGGAATTTAAGCTCTCTTCCTCTCATTTCTTGCATTTTCACTCAAATCTTCTCTAAAATAAGGGTTTTTGGGGTGTTATAATGGTGATTAGTGGAGGAAACACTTTAGCACAAGTTTTGGAAGGGTTTAAGGAGATAGAAAATTAGTAGTTATTGAGAAAAATAAGGAATTTTAGAAAAGGAAGAGAATTATAGGAGAACTTTGCAAAGAAAAGGGCAAATTGGTTTTAGATTTTCTTAGTAAAGTACCCTATATTATTTAATTCTAATTATTTGAGTTTGAGTGTGTGGGGAAGAGAAATCCCTAATCTCTCACCTAGAGTTTATGAGAGAAGTTTGGGGAAATGAAAAATTACTTATAAATTGGTTAGGTTGTGTGAAATAACGTATAAATATAATAAGATAAAGATATAAATTAAAAGAAAAGCCATGGGAATTTCCTAACCCTATGGCCAACCATGATAAAGAATGGGGGAAATGAAAGAATTGAATGGAATTGTGTACTTATGTGTTAATTAGATGTATATTGTATGATAATTAGGTTATGGGGTAAATGGTTTGTTAAGGATATGTGTATGTATCTATAAATTTGTTTGGGAACATGACTTTTATAATATGAAAGTGAGGTAAAAGTGTTGAGATTGTATGAATAATTGTAAATTTGGGTGGTTATGGTATGTAATATGGTAAGAAAGAGAATATAATCAAGTTCGTAAAGGTTTTATTAAAATCAAAAGATGTTGTTAAGTTGACTATAGGCTTGATTTTGAAAATTGATCGAATTATATGAGATTATATATTTATTAATATATTGTCTTGAATACTTATGTTTTAGGAAAAGAGTTTTGTGTTACTATACATGTGTTGTATGTATGAATGCGAGTTTGGCAAGGATATGAATTCTAAAATGAATACTTTTGTGATGTTATATGTCGTTAAGTAAATGGAAAAGTTTTAAAATTTATAGATTGAGAAATCTTATTATTGAATACATGTTGGTATGATATAGAATATAATGAAAGGGATATGTGTCAATGTTAGAGAATTATATGTGGGTATTTATTGTTATTCTGTTATGATATTATGTTGAAGTATGTAATAAAGAAGCTTGAAATTTGTTAGTGTTGTTTCATATTAATCAAACAGTTCATAAGTAAGTTGATAAAATTTAGAAAGGGGTCAAAATGCTAAATGACTTTAATGGTTTTAATATCTTATATGAAAGTAAATTTTTTTAAATGAAAGATAATTTAAAATAATAGGAAATTATGTTTGAGCAAATTATAAGTAACTAAATGTTTAAGTGAGATTATATAAAATACTTGAATTAACAAGGAATGAATTAATTAGAAATTTGGTGATGCTTTGTTAACATGGAAAACTTTGAAATTGTTATGGTTACAAAATATAAAATGAAAAAGTGTGGGCTAAATAATAAAGGACAATCATGGAAATTTTTATATGTTCAAGTTAAAGATAATAATTATAATGATGCAAAGTAAAGTGTAGTCAAAATTATATTAACATGGATATTGATTAATGTGATGAAATTTTTGACATACTAATTGTTGTCTATCATTTTAAATTAGAAGAGACCTCAGGAGTTGGACCTTCAATTGGAAGAGCTATGTCAATGAGAGAAGCAAGTAGGTGTCTGACACCTTAACCTTTTAAATTTATTAAATTCTAGTCAATATTCCTATATTTGTTATTTTAGTTGTTAGATGTGCTCATTATAAAAAGAATTGAATTATGTAATTTAAACGGAAAGTTACACATTATGGTTGAAATGACAATAAATATTTTAACTATTGAATGAGAAATATAAGTTCTTTGTGTAAAAGATTATAGAAATTGACTACTTAGTTGTTGTGTAACGAAACTAAGGTTATAAAACTATTTACTTAGTTGACCATGTAAACAGGGCTAAGGTTAGGTAATATTGTGGATGCAATCGAGTGTTGTAATGTGTCAAAATATTCACAGTTTATATTAATTCATTCTCCATCCAATATAGAATACACTTCAGAGAGTTGAAAGATAAGTTATTGAGATATGATAATGATCAACTTGTAATGGGAAAAAAGAGAAAAATATTGGAGTTGTCATTTAAAATAGAGAGTTTATTTGTATGAAACATGTTAATACATGTTGATATAAATGGGCATGAGACATATTTAAATTGGAAAAATAGTATACCATGTCACAAATAGGCATGAGAAATATTTATATTGAAAAAATATTGTAATGCGCCATAAATGGGCATGAGAAGTATTTAAGTTGAAAAAAATATTGGAACGTGTAAAAAATAGACTTAAAAAAATATTTAAGTTGAAGGGAAACATTGGAATGTACCATCAATGAGTCTAAAAAATATTCGAGATGAAAATTATATTTAAAGGAGCCAAATGGGCGTAAAGTATATGAGAATAGAATAAATATATGTATAAGCTAGAAACAGTTCGGAACCATATTGAGTTTGTAAAATTATATGGATAAGCCATAATGGATATAATAGACACTGAAATTGATATTTATTTGCCAATAATGATATAATAGATGTTGAGATGAACTAACAAAACTACATGGTTAAAATGGAATAAATGCATGGTAAAGCTAAAAAAAGCATATAGTTGTATTTGAGAGATGAAATGTGGTATGAATAATGGCATAAACTTATACGCGTATGAGATGAAATGGGTTATATATTAAATATGATATTGAAAGGGAACATGATATGAAAACATTACAATAAATTCGATGAACATAAAAGAAGTGAGTGAAGATTATATTGAGATGAGTTATGGAATAGTTGGTAAGTCAAGGAGTAGTTGTATGTGTGATGATGATAATGTAATGTGTCTAATGAAAAAAAGAGTTCATCAATGATTGATATGAAAATATTTTGAAAAGGACATAGATTGGTGTGTTTATAAAAAGGTTAATGACATTTGTTTTGTTCATATATTCGTAAAATGTGATAACTATGATGATGTAAATACTTATGGTAATTTTTGTGATATTGTGTCTTACAAGTACTTTTCTTTTAAAGGCCTCAATTTTAATGAAGAGGTTATTGAGCTACCTGGCATTTCCTATTGGGTAAATCCTGGTATTGTTTAATGATTATATTGTAAACAAGTTTAAGCATGTAATTTATAAGGTCCTATAACTGCACAAATGTGTAGGTATAAATTGTATATCATTATACATGTGGATAAAATTATTGGAGAGTGAGCTTGAAGATGTCCTTATGATATTATAAAAAGAAATTACTCCTAAATTTCATATACAAGACCATTAGAAAGATAATAATTGCATAAAAAATCTCAGGACGTTACATTTGATATCTTTGTATCCAAGAATTAACAAATTTGACCCCTTATTTGTATAAGGGAAACTTGCAGAGAATCTGCTCAAATCAAAACAGAAAATCTATAGCCGAAAATCATGGCAAAGATTTTGCCATTAACGCTATATTTGGAGCTGATTCCAAACTTGAATTCTGCAGCTGTATTCTGCAACTGTATATTGTAATAGCATAGTTTTAGCATTACCATTTATATGTTTCCTAAATTGACTTTCCCACTACTGTATATATAGCACACAATATTTATCAATGAAAACTGTGGAGAATTATTCATTAAAACAGTAGTTGTGTCTAGTTTTTATATGATATCGGGGCAATCAATTTCTAACGAACCACCGATCCAAAACACCACAATGTCATCATCCTCCGATCAGAACCCAAACTTCACCCTCAATACCTAACCCTCTTCCACAGTAGACAAACCACTCATTGCTTTCAATATTACAGCACAAATCAATGAAAAATTAACCCCCTCCACCTTTCCTCAATGGCGTGCTCAATTTGAAGCTCTCTTTATTGGTTATGATTTACTTGACTATATCGAAGGCACACTTCTGTGTCCCTCCTCCTCTGGCACTGCCACTGATGAGCTTTGCAAGCTTTACTGGGTCCAGCAGGACAAACTTATCTTGAGTGTCATTCTAGCCTTCACATCACCTTCAATCACACCACTCATTGCTACGGCAAAGACATCTCATGAAGCTTGGAAAAAGCTAAAAAATCTATATGCTAGCCAATCAAGAACTCATGCTATGCAGTTAAAGGAGGAACTCACCTTAATCCAGCATGGACATCGGTCAATCACAGAATACCTCCACGCTGTGAAGACCTTGGCTGATGAAATAGCCATTATTGATCACTCAATTTCAGATGATGACCTAACGCTTTATGTATTGAATGGTTTAGGTTCAGAATTTCAGGAGATTGTAGCGCCTATTCGAGCCCGAGAATCACCATTGGCATTTGAGGAGCTGCATGAACTGCTGGTGGGACACAAGGCATACCTGAGGCGCTTGGAAACAACAACACAGCAACTGGTAGCTTCCGCCAACTACACAAAGACGAAGCATTCTATGTATAGAGGGAGTCAACAGTGGTCCCTCAACCAAACGACAACCCCCGAGGGTCTCAAGGTCCCAACACCGGCAGTAGAGCCCAACGTGATGGACGTCGTTTCAATAATAATTATAGCAGACCCAACAATTTCAATCGGCGTTATCAGCCCAAATGCTAAATCTGTGACCAATTTGGCCACATTGTAAAGTCTTGTCCTCAGTTTCATCCACAGAATATCTCTATCAATTGTGCTACAACCTCTACCGGGAAAAACAACAATTGGTTACTTGATTTGGCCGCTTTATATCTGTCCATTCCGAATATGATGGAACTGATGAAGTAATACTTGGTGATGGTTTAGGTTTGGCAGTCTCACATATTGGCTCTTTGAATTTACAATCTCCCCACTGAAACTTTACACTCTGTGATACCCTTTATGTTCCAAATCTTTACAAAAATTTAATTTTTGTTCATCATTTCACCAAACAAAATAATGTTTTTGTTGAACTTCATCCTTTTCATTTTTTTGTGAAGGGCGAGATCACGGGAGCGATTCTACTAAAAGAAGCATGTAACAATGGCATCTACATCTTTTCGGATTCAATGGTGATGCCCTAAAAGGTTACTAATGTCCATGAATGGACTTCCATTGATGGATGACACAAGCGTCTTGGGCATCCTTCCCTTAAAATTATTCATCATCTTGTTAAGAATTTTGCTCTTTCTATTTCATCGCAAAAACATTTTTCATATTTATGTCATTCATGTTCCATTAATAAAACACATCAACAACCCTTTGGTGGCACCAGTCTTCAAAGCCATGAACCTCTTGAACTTATTTACACGGATATGTGGGGTCCAGCTAGCTATACTGGAATTGATGGATCACGATACTATCTTATTTTTATGGATCACTATACCAAATACATTTGGTTTTATCCAATGGCAACTAAATCCGGTGTTTCTAATATTTTTCCATATTTCAAAAAGTTTGTTGAAACCCGCTTTCAAAAACTAATCAAAGCACTCTACTCCGATAATGGAGGTCAGTTTATTGCCTTAAGATCTTATTTCTTGCGTCATGGCATAATCCATTATACCACTGCTCCATACGCCCCCCCAACAAAATGGCGTTTTAGAACGTCGTCGCCGTCACATCGTGGAAACGAGCCTTACCCTACTTCAGGATGCAAATATTGACTTCTCATATTGACCCTATGCTTTTCAGACAACATCTTACCTCATAAACCGATAGCTCACACCAGTCCTGCAACATAAATCCCCTTTTGAAGCCTTTTTTGGCCAAACCCCAAGTTATTTAAAATTTAAGAAATTTAGATGCATTTGTTATCCCTCACACGACCCAATAATTCAAATAAAATGCAACCAAAATCCAAAGCATGCATTTTTCTTGGTTATTTATCAACTCAAAATGCCTACAAATGTTTTGACCTTCATTTACGAATTTTTTTTATCTCTCGCCACGTGTTGTCTAATGAAAATCAACATCACTTCACCTCATCACAACTCTTATCTTCCATGTCCAACCCGGTCAGTCAAGCCAATCACCAAGTCATTCCCTTTCATTTTGGTCCCCCACAGATCGTTGTGCCATCATCAATGGTCTCCACAACATAAGCCTCATCACTGCCTCTAGAAGGCTCCCCTGCCATTATTGCATCCTCCCCAGGTAATTTCAGCACTTATGTGTCCTCTTTAAATTTGAAACCACATTCTCCTATTCAGCCTATAGATCTGCACATTAGTTCAACTCCTCCTCTCTCAAATCCCATTGTTTCCAGTCTTATCCCATCCATCAATCCTCCTCATCACGCACACACCATGACCACACGCTCGATGAACCAACTCTTCAAACCTAAACAAATTCACACAGTGTCCAAACAACCTCTTCCCCAAACCATAGAACCAACCTATGTGAGCCAAGCCATTACTCAACCTCACTGGCGTGAGGCTATGTCAAATGAACTCACTGCCCTAATGAAACATAGAACATGGGATCTAGTGCTATTACCTTCCAACTATGCACCTGTGGGTTGCAAGTGGATCTTTCGGGTAAAAAGGAATGCAGATGGCTCTGTCGATAGATTCAAAGCCCGTTTAGTTGCTAAGGGTTTCCATCAACGTCCAGGGGTTGACTATAAGGAAACGTTCAGCCCTGTAGTAAAACCAGCAACTATAAGAGCTACATTATCTGTTGCAGTCATGAGTGGATGGGAATTGCATCAAATGGATGTCAAAAATGCCTTTCTTAATGGTGCATTAACTGAAATTGTTTTCATGGTGCAGCCTCCAGGGTTCAGAGATTTATCCAAACCTAACCATGTTTGCAGGTTGAACAAGGCCATTTATGGCCTTAAACAAGCACCTAGAGCTTGGTATACAGCACTTAAAACTGTTATCCTTCAGATGGGATTTCACAACTCTAAGGCAGACTCTTCTCTATTCATTTACAGCAACGACTCCAATCTCTGCTACTTACTGGTTTATGTTGATGATCTTGTCATAACAGGGAATAATCCAACTCTTGTGACCATTTTCATTCAACAGCTAAGAGACATGTTTTCTCTCAAGGATATAGGCTCTCTTCACTTCTTCTTGGGTGTTGAGGTAATTCCTACTAGGACAGGCTTATTCCTCACACAACACAAATATGTTCGTGAGCCTCTAGTTAATACCAACATGAGTGGTGCAAAAGACATCTCCACGCCTCTGTCAATAACACAGTCACTTCAACTGGTTGATGGCACCGCTGCTGTGGACAACACATAATTTCATCGAATTATAGGCAACCTTCAATACCTCTATTTGACGCAACCAGATATATCATTCGCTGTCAACAAACTCTCTCAATTTATGCACAAACCTACCGCAACTCACTGGACAACAACCAAACAGCTTCTGCGATACTTAAAACAAACTATTTTCTATGGTGTTCAGATTCACAGAGCTGGACCTTCAGTTTTAAAAACATACTCTGATGCTGATTGGGTTGGGAATATGGATGATCACACGTCAACGTCTACATACATCAGTTTTTTGGGAATTAATCCCATTTCGTAAACATCCAAAAAACAAAGAGTAGTTGCACGATCCACAATGGAGGCTGAATAATGGGCACTGGCCAATGCGGCCTCAAAAACAATGTGGTTGTCCACTCTTTTCAAAGAACTGACATTTCCAATCCAAGAATCTCCTTTGTTGCTATGTGACAATTTTAGAGCCACGCAACTCAGCTTCAATCCAGTGAACCACTCGCGCATGAAACATATTCAAATTGATCTTCACTTTGTGTGTGATTTAGTGCAACAAGAAAGTCTTCAAGTCAGACATCTACACACACAAGACTAACTAGTTAATCTGTTAACCAAGCTACTATCCAAACAACGAACGACTGTGTTACGTAACAAGATTGGTCTTGCCAATGGAAGCTCAATCTTGCGGGGGCGTATCAGGGAAACTTGTAGAGAATCTGCTCAAATCAAAACAAAGAATGTGTAGCCGAAAATCATGGCAAAGATTATGCCATTAAGGATATATTTGGAGTTGATTCCAAACTTGAATTTTACAGTTGTATTATGCAACTATATATTGTAATAGCATAGTTTTAGCATTACCATTTATATGTTTCCTAAACTAACTTTCCTACTACTGTATATATAGCACATAATATTTATCAATGAAAAGTGTGGAGAATTATTCATTGAAACAACACCTGTGTCTGGTTTTTATAATTTGTTCATAAAATTTTGGTTTTTCTTTTTCATCTCTGATTTCTCAATAATTTCTACAAGAATAAATTCCATTGTTTATAGGCCTAAAAACTCTTTAATAAAATAGTCCATCATTTTTAGTTTTATTAGTTTTCTAATGTAAAGTATAAGGTTTTGTAACCTCTCCAACAATCTTTTCATTAGGTAGGATTTTATTAGTCTAAGCATTTATTTGTTGAGGAGAAACAGATACAATTCAGAATTGATCAATCATAAAAAGAAAAATTCTAATTCATTCTGATTAAACCCCTTTCCTTTTAATCCATTTGTTTTTCTTGAATATATAGAAATGTTTCGATTCCAAAGCCAAGATTATAATTTTTGACCGAGCAATTAAAAAGATTCTAGAGTGTATTCGGGTTTAGGTATAGTTCGTCTACTAATTTTAGTATCAAGCACTTCTCAGTAAGATCTAATATGATTAGATTCACAAGTAAGCATGTTTTGTAAATATAAGAAACGTCAAATCCCTCTAGATCCCAAACCTCTATTTCTCCTATGTGTTGTCCCTGTTGTTTATCCTTTCCTCTAAGAAGTTATGTAACATGGGCAAAATACCCATTACAACATTCATGTATTTTATCTAACTTGATGAATTAATTTTAAGATATTAGGCTTTCCTATTATAATAGGATGATTAAAGTATCTCCCATTCTTCCATCAAATATTCTATTTTTTTCCGGGCATTCAAGTTCAAATACGTACGGATTTGCTATTTATTTACCTACTTCATAAAATTCAGAAAATACTAGCTTTCTCGAAGCCTATTATTCATATCTTTCATCAAAAGGTGTTACACGATAATGTATATATAGTAGACTTTCTGCTAACCCAAGTAAGTATTGAAATATTCTTCCTACATTCATTCATAAAGGAAATCCTAATAGGTTGAAGACCTTATCAATAGATCCTTCATCTTGCAAATAAGGCATATCTTGGTAGTTTTAGACAAGTTTCTTTTGAAGTTGATATCTGAATTGTACAAATAGAATAACATATTTATATAAAATGTTAATAAGGCTTCTTTGTGATCGATGATCATAAAAATGACTAAGAAAATGGATGAAATTTTGGAATCTTTACCAATTTGATTTTGTTTCCCTAGAAACAAACATGCATTAATATTTGAATGAAGTATGTGTCCGGATAGCTCAAAGCGCTCTTAATCTTTCAATTAAAAAACAATGTCAGTGAAGGCATGTTGGTACACTATTTCACGGTGAGGGTGAGGATTATAACTTCCAATGCATTTTCTATTTATCACCCATAACAGAACTTTGCCTATTTCTTCTTCTTTTTTTTTTCAAGATCGATGAATTAAATGATATTTTTATTCCAATTTTTACCTCTTTTTCTCCCATTGAATCAAACTTTTCCTATTAGTATCATTGATACAAGTTAGATCCTAGATGTGGAAATATATTAGATAACATTTTTCATCGAAAGAAATGATATTCTCGCAAATACAACACTTAAAAAAATTAACTAAATTTGTTCGATGTAAAGGCAATCAAGAAAGTCGTATATGTGGAGAAATAACCTATAAAAATATGGGCTAATTAAACCAATCTTGATTTCACATTGAAAAGAGCTACTAGTTTATCTCTCCATCAAATCAAATTAGCCAAAAATATGTGTTCATATGCCCATGCTAAAGTTTCAATCAATTCCTGCCAATATATGTGCCAAGAAATTAAAACATAAATTGAGTTTTCCAAAGATGTCTAAATATGAACCAATAACTATTCATCCTAAAGTGGTTATACCCATTGATAAGTTGTGAAGAGTTTAACCATAAATAATCTCTTAACTATTCCATTAAATAAGTAGAAGATTTATTAAATTATGAAACGTTACCTTACCATAGTATTATGTGCTTCCAATGACAATAAAAAATAACTCATCCAATGTTATTTAACATTTAGAAAACCACCAAATAAAATATGTCTCAAGTTGAAATATCATAAGTATTCCCTCGTCCTAAACCATGACAAAGAAAACTATATCCAAAATCCTTTTTATCTAGCATTAAATTAGAACCATACACATCTAAAACATCTTTTACTAAAATTAATGTAATTGTATGTAAACCTAGAGCAATAACATGGTGAACCTAGAAGTCTCTAGACCCTATTATTAAGAATAATGAATTACTATTTTCATTAATAGCATTTAACTAGTAGGACAGGAAGGTTAGACTATTCCTTGAAGATGAAACTATATCGAACTAATATGCAGTTTTTCATAAGCTGATTGTATCCATTACGTAAATGAGTTCAATCAAGATTTGTTTCTTCGAAGTATCGAAAATAAGAATGACATTATTATAAATATAACATCCCAAAATATAGAATCTTTAAAAAAAAAAAAAAGCTAGGCCAACTTAAATAGAATATAATAGTTTCTTTATGGTATAGCATTCTTGTTAATACATTATCCTTATTATGTTCTATTTAATAAGAAATTTAGTTCTATAAGCAAAAACTCTTATTATAATGAATTATGTGAAGTATTGATGATGAGTATATAATGCAACTTGAGTAGTCTTGCTTTAAAAATGCGTAAGCAAGTAGCTAGTATATGTGTTAGGCTACTAAAGAAGTATTAACCTCTTAAAAAGTTAAAGAAATACCTAATTAAAAATGAAGTGAACTATTGATTATGTCATAAAGACCTTTATGTCTACTTTCTAGTTTTTATAATTTTGCTTTAAAGAAAAATATAAAAAAAAATGTTTACTAGGAAAAACTAATTTTTATAAAAGCAAATAAAAGATTTATTTTTCTAGCTTTTATAACATGTTTGGCCTTTAATTTTAAAAACCAACTATTTAACTTCAACTTTTAAGAGTGAGAAGTGATTTTTATAAAACTTTAAAGGTATATTAGATTTTACTTAAAAAAAAAAACATGAGAAGTACTTATTTTTTTTAGATCAAAGACTCCTTATTTTATTTGAAAGAAAACAAATGACCTAAATTTATAAAAGTTATCTAACTTCAATCATTTTTATTTTATACATAGTAATTAGCTAATATTTAACTATATAATTAATAACCTTAATTATTTTAAAATTAAATAAATTTAATTATTTTATTTTAACTATATTATATTTGAGCTTATATGGATATTAATTAAATTATTTAGTAGTTCTATATACTAAAAAACTATGTAATGTTTTTATTATTGTTTCTTTTTTACTTATATCTTTTGTGTTATTTGTGTGTTGAAAAAATAATTCATTTTTTAATAAATTATTTAGTTTTTTCTTAAAAAGATATTTAATTTAAGTGATGGTTTAATTATTTCCCCTTTCTTTTGACTTTATATTAGCATTTTTTTTTTTAATTTCAGCTTTCAATATTTAATTAATTTTAAATCGAGTTTCATAATTTATTTATTTTTCATGAGATTATTATAATTTCAAACAAATATCATGATATTTAACTGTTGCTCAGTTTTATAATTAAATACAAAACAATTTTAAAAAATAATTATTAAACTCGATAGAGTCCATGAGCTGGATTATGGGTTTGGTATATTAAGCAGTAAAATCCGGGTCGATTCAATATGTTGTCATACCTATATATATATATATATATATATATATATATATATATCATTTAGAAACTATCATTAAAGTCAAATCATATTTTATTTAGATTAATTCATTCATTATATTAAAATAATTTTTATATAATTTAATTTAAAATTTCAAACTAGAAAAGAATTTGCGTTAGAAGAATTTTAACTGATACCAAAAAGTCGATAATTTTTTGAAGTAACATGCTTTTATTTGAATTACAAAAACAACACCTTAAAAGTAAATTTCCAACGAAGTTGTGGACACAATGACTTCGTCATAATACAAGCATTACAGAGCTCCAAATATATTACTTTAGTGTGGTTTTAACAATGCATTTGTGGGTGCTTTTTTCAAAACGTTTTGAAGATAAATGTCTTTTTTATATATATATTTTATTTTCAATGCGAAAGGTATATAAAAAACGACATCATTTTTTTTAATAGAAAACCACTAATTAATAAAACACCCAACAAACACAATATCAAAAACATACTTCCTACAAATGCGGTCCGTAGGATATCATCATCACATAGAGTACATGTGAGCTGGAAGTCGGGGTTCAAGTTCTGCAACAAGAGGGATTTGCTTTGGAGTGGAAAGGCCAAAAATCTCCTGCATGTTCAACTCCTCCGTTTT
>Ga0325403_1004676_pt1 | contig 12770 bp, 7 predicted proteins | sample PopdelMetagenome_19_FD_205665 | JGI IMG/M metagenome (GOLD analysis project Ga0325403, IMG submission 205665) | Populus deltoides microbial communities from Bellville, Georgia, United States - Xylem-PdKOR-R4 | ecosystem: Host-associated > Plants > Phyllosphere > Stem > Wood/Secondary xylem...
AGTAAAAAATAACATAAGAAAATTGGCTCTAATCGATCCGAGTTAGCATGACAAACATACAACTCAAGTAATTAAGGTTGAATTGTAAACCCCCGATTATAATTTTTCTTGGCTATTAAAATATGAGAAATGTAACTAATAGTAAAATAGGTTAAATTAAATTAAAGAAACTTAAATGAAGATAAAAATTGTGAAATTAATGAAATGAAAATTGAATATAGTACTAAATTGTTAGAAAAAAATTGTGGAGAAAAAATGAATACGTTAAATCAAGAGGAGTCAATGTTCAAATAACAAAAGGTTAGGGGTTTATGTAAAAATGATAAAAAATGGTAGGGGTAAAGGTGCAATTAATAAGAAGATAACATTATAAATACCATTTTATTTTCTCTCTTGCGGTGGCTTGCAAGAGCAAGAGAGGTGTTAGGGTTCTTTGATTTTTTCTTCTCATTCCTTGATGAAATCTACACCAAAATGTTAACCAGTCAATAAGAGATAAAAGAGAGATATTTGGGTAGTTTAAAGAGTATAGAGAGAGGCTTGAGAGAAAATATATTGATGGCAGAAACTCCAATAACTATAACTCCACCTTACATCATTGGATCAGAATGATATTTAGATATGTTGTTCTCCTTTCTGTCTTGTACATTGTCACCAAAAGGATCTTCTATATTAGGCTCTATTTGAGAGATATCGCAAGAGGAAACGTTTTGGGAAAATACACTTCTGGACAGTCTCAGTCGTCGACCATTTTCTCCATCGTCCAACGTTGAATTGGGCTATAATTGGGATATGTTGTTCGACCTGATGCTATCTAGATTTTAAACAGTGGAGATTATAAATACACACTCCAAACCGAAGTTATGCTTCTTTCACAGTAAGTTTGCAAGGTTTAGGTCAGTTTAGTTAAACCCAAGTTTCTGAAACTTTCACCGTTGGATGAAGTTTATATTTGAATATATTATACTTATAATAATTACTTACAACATGACCGTATCGATTGTTTGGAATATTATTATTTTGTGATTTATGGTTGATTGCAACGGTTGTCAAAATTGATTTTGTGTGAACTGAAACAACTTCAAAATTAAAAGGAAATTGAGCATTAGAGAAACTTAATTTTTAGGAGACTTTGGGTTGTTGTGACAGCTCTGAAATTCTATGTTTAAGGGGGGTAAATACCTCTTAAAAAAAACAGGGACTAGAGTGACAACATTAAGTGTAAAGTTGTTAGGGATCAAAAGTGTCTCCAAGAAACTAAAGCAAAGCTACTATGACAGCCCTACCAATAGGTGTTAAGGGGCTGATTTGGACAACCCCAAGAACAAAAAATAATGAGAAATTAAAGTCCCATATAAAGTGATTAAAGTGAGGTAAGTTTGAGCTAAGAAATTAGCTTGGAAAAGTCTGCATGGTTCGGGTTAACGAGTGGCTATGTGAACGTGAAATAATGATTTAATTTAGATATGAAAATCTTGCATGAAATCATATAATGATGCTTGCTAGTTGATAAGAAAACATTGAAAAATGGAATGAACGATATTAAATGATGGTCTTGTGTGGAGCAGGAGAGGCATCGACTACGGGACCTTAAGTTAGCAGAACGAGACCATTGAAAGAAACAAGTAGGTGTTTACCACCTCATCTCTTTATATTTTGAAGAGTTTAATACATTTTGAAATTTTATTTGTTTATGTTGTATGTTAATTTACGATAGTAAAGAATGAGAAATTTGAGAGTGGAAACAGGATTAAACATGACAGCTGGTGTCATGAGTGATGCCGGGAAAAAAATTGTATAAGGTTATTGTGCTTGTTATCCTAATTTCTAAGGACACTCGGATTGATATAAAAGTCGGCCATATAAGTGGGGGTAAGGAAAGTTAGCCAGTCATATGAAGAATAAAGAGGAAAAGGGAGAAATTATGGTTTTTCTTATTGAATTCATTATAATATGTTGCTTTTTTTATGTCAATGTGTGTGTGAATTGAATGAAATTAGCATAAAAGAAATGAGAAAACTCTTGGTTCCCTAAGGCCATGCTTTCAGCCAATTATGCATCAAAGGTGGGAGGATGTTTAATTTAACATATTAACTAACTAAGAAAATTGGTCTTACTCAATTTGGAGCTATAGAACTTTAGTTTTGGGTCACCAACCGAGACTAGGTCATGATAGACCATATAGGGTAGTAGATCTGATTTGTTGATGAATAATTTCAAGTATCTTAGGGGCAGAATTGGATTCTCCTCCCTTCAGGGGATTTGTAGCCCCATATCTTATCTTTCAAATGAGACCAATCTTGCTTAAAATGAAGCCCTAGAACTCCGTATATAGTAAAAAAAAAAATCTAAGAAGAGAGCGAAATGCGACCTCTGCTGGCAATTTTAGAAAGTTGTTAAAGCAATTATTTAGACGTGTTAAGGGTGAAAATTGGGTCCTTTCCCCTCAGGGAACATGTGATATTACATCTTAACTTCCAAAAGAAACGAGTCATGTTCGAAATGGAAATTTGTAATGATAACTATGGTCGGACAAAGAATGATGATATTAATGGGTGAAATTGGCATGGACAAGCATACATTTAGTGTATGTTAGGATCTCGAATAAGGGGATCACCATGCATCAATGCCTATGGGGCATGGACTAGCATACATTTAGTGTATGTTAGGATCCCGGGTAAGGGGATAACCATACATCGACTAGCATACATTTAGTGTATATTAAGGTCCGGGGTAAGGGGATTGCTATGCATGGATGCCTACGAGGTGATGATGATACCAGTGAAATTAGTATCGACTATGTGTTAGGCGGAAATAGTTGTGGTTGATCTTATGAAATCTTGAATGAAAGTTGAAAATGGAAGATGAAACGATTTTAGTAGTTGAATAAGAAAGAGTTTCAATGGAAACAAAAAGAGAGAAGTGAATGGAATATGAATACATGTTTGCCTTTTTAAATTGTTGGATATTTGTGTTACTATGCTTATTGTGATATTCATGTTTTAATAATATGTATTTTATTTCAGAATCATCGCATGCACGACAGGAGTAGATCCTAGCTTTTGTTCACCTTTTGTTATCTAATTCTAGGGAGTATATCCTTGTATTTTGAAATATTAAAACATTTATATAACTTAATTTGTAAACTGATGTTTAAACTTAAATAGATGAACTTAACTCTAAAACTCATATAATCATGTTCCCTGTATGCATGTTTATCTTATTTATTTCTCTATAATGATATTTGTTGTTCAGTGTATGTTATAAATATTATGGATGTGATTATGGTAATGTTTGTGGGATTGAGATCCAAGATGATTGGGTCATGATTGAGTTATGAGATGTGAGATATTAGAAGTATAAATATGGTATATGTCGATAACTTGGGACCTCCTGGTATAGGGGAGGCTTAGCCGAAATTTCAGTAGACTTTTATATGAGAACTATATAAAAAAATTATCCGTATTTTTATATACCAAATCATAAGAAAGTAATTATAAATGCATATGAAAGTGTGGGGGCGTTACATGAATTAACCCGGAATATCCCGCCCAATTGATGGCCTAGATCATGAGATTGGAATACCTCAATATAAAAAACTAGTTATTTGACCCGTGCTCCTCTGCGGGTTAGATTTTTTTTGGTATATAAAAAAGTGTATATGCATGTTTTCCAACACGTATTTGTACATAAAAAATTCTAAGTGTAAATAAAAAAGTTAATGCATACATGTAATCAAATAAATCGAGAACTATGTTAATAAATAAAAAAAAATCATTAATGATAAATTAACCATAATTAAAATAGAAAAATCAAGAGACATATATAGATCAAGGTATTTGATCTTGCAATACAAGCTCTTGACCTAGTTGTATTTAATGGTTTTGCTTATTAAAATCAAATTTTTATTTGATCAAATGATAATAGAAATGAACACAAATGAAATTGGTTCAATAAAATAAAAGAAATATTATGTAAGGTTGCATATATTATAAATATCATCTAGAAATAAATATTTTTAAAAAATTATTTGTGCTAATAAAATTCATCTAGTAACTTTGTTTCTTAGAATAAATTTTTTGTTTAATAAAACTATTATTTGTGCCAATAAAAGGTAAAAAAAAATCATTAATGAAAGTGAATTAAATAAAATTATGAAATCTAAACTATCAAACAATTCAATGTTGAATGACAAAACTGAAAAAATAATAATTTAAAAAAAGGAACAAAAGATCAGGGTTAGCCTGTAAACCCTGCTATCATGAGCACAATATTAATGGGATAGCCCCACGAGAAGGAAAGTGGAAAAAAAAAAGCACGAAGATCAATTATATATAAAAAAATTAATGTTAAAGAAAGAAATTGAAAAAAAATTAATTTTATGAAAGGACATAAAAAATATCAAAGTTAACCGTGTTAATTTTCGAAACCTATGACCTTGGTCATGAGGTTAGATCTAATCTTATAGATGACAAAAAAAAAAAAAGAGAACATCTAATAAAAAAATATTGGGGGATAAAATTAAAAAAAAAATACAATAAAAATTACCAAAAAATTAGGGACCAAATTCAATATAAAAAATAAATTAAAATTAAATATTGTGCAATAAAATTGAAAACAAAATTTAATTAGTAAAATATTTTAAAAAATTAAAAGAATGAGAACCAAATTTGATATAAAAATCAAATTAAAACAAATCATAGGGGTGAAATTGAAAAAAAAAAGTAAAAAAATGAAAAAAATGAAAATAAAAAAAGTGGGCTAAATTGAATATAAAACTTTAATAATAGAACACCTTTATAATTTGCCAAAGAAAGAAGAGAGAAGAGAGAAGAGAGGGAATAGAAGAAAAAAGTCAACTGGAGCCCAACTATTATGTCATCGTCCATATGCACCACATCACAGTGTAAAGGATGTCAACATATTTCCAACACCACAACGGAAGGTGGTTTTTGACAGCCGAACACCAATGATGCTCATTTGTTGGTGCGTGTCACGTACACGCCACCATTTTTTTCTTTTAATCTTTACTAAAAGACTAAATCACCCCTTATTCAACATGAGTATTACAAAAAAATCCAAGCGAAAAAATACCAAAACACATGGATGTTTTAAATTTTTTTCAATCCAAAGACATTTAAATAATTTCATTGTGCATAAAAGCCACCTTCTCTTTTTATTAATATTTCATTTTTACTAAAAGACCAAATCACCTCATTCAACTTGATTATAATAAAAAGAAAATGAATAAAAGAAAAAACAAAAACACTGGAAGGATGTTTTGATATTTTTTATTTTGAGGGTAGTTAAATAATTTACTTTGCTTATAAAATGAAAATGTCAATAAAGCCTCTAGAAACCAATTCTTTTATTTTTTTTCTCTCAAGGTTATTTTAGTCATTACACTATCCTAAAATAATATGAAATGACCATTCTAACCCCACTCAATTAGGTAATGACAAGTGTGTCCTTATAAAAAAAAAACTATTTCACTCTCAATAGCAGTTAAGTTGATAGTTTCTTTAAGTGTAAAGTGAGGTTTTCACCATGGATTGTTACAATGAAAGCCTCACATCTTTTATTGTTTTTTTTAATAAAGAGAATTACAAACTTCATGACTCGGGTTATTAGATTCGCAACACCCTGTCTAAAAAAACCATGTAGTCCAATTCCCCAAACATAATTTTAATTATATGGAAGGATTAAAAAAATAAAAATTAAAAAAATAAAGATCAAAATTGAAATAAAAAAATAAATTTTATATTGGATTTAATGGTGAAATTGAAAAGAAAAATCAATTTAGCAAAATGACAAAAAAAATCAAAAGAATGAGCATCAAAATTGGCATAAAAAATAAAAATAAAATTTTGATTGAAGGGTGAAATTAAAAATAAAAATCACCTTAACAAAATGAGAAAAAAAAAACAATGAGGACCAAATTGGTAAAAATAATATACCATAAATTTAGATTGAAGGATAAAATTAAAAATAAATTAAACTTTTACAAAAAGGCCAAGAAAAGAATTAGAAATCAAAACAATGAGGACCAATTTGAAAAATATAATACAATAAATTTGAATTGGAGGATGAAATTGAAAACCAATAAAATTTTACAAAAAGATCAAGGAAAAAAATAATAATCAAAAGAATAAGGACCAACTTGGAAAAAACAATATATGTCAAATTGGAATTGATGGATGAAATTGAAAACAAAAAACTTCTATAAAAGGGCTAGGAACAAAATTAAAAATCAAAATAATAAGGATTGAAGTTGAAATAATAATAACAAAGAGGATCAAGTTGTACTTTTTCAAGAAAGAATAGAGAAAAGAAGAAAAAAAAGGTCTACCAACAACAAACCAGACCACCATCCTTGACATGAGCCACTCCGCTAGGAAGAGGACGTGTAGTGCTTCTAGTGATGACATGACAGAATAATATTTTTTGACGTGGAGAGGTGCCACACGCATTACTTAAAAGGTACGGACGCCTCTCATGCGTCGGGGAGGGCACTTTACACACCTCAACTTTTTTATATTTTTAGTCAAATATCAAATTGCTCCTAAATAGACTTAATAATAATAAAATCATTGTAAAAAGACTAAAAAGCCTCTAACTCCAGGTATAAATTTTTTGCTATTAATGGCATTTTAATCGATTCAAATTCAAGTGTTCTTTTTAATTGTTTATTATTATTTATAATTGATTCAAGTGTTTTTTTTAATTGTTTATTATTATTTATATTTGTTGCAATACCAAATTGATCATAAGTTGATATTATAATAACAAAAAAATCATTGTTAAAATATAAAAAGCCTTTCTGAGGCTAGTTTTAATTAATTTTTTTGCGTCTAGTAGTATTTTAGTTATTTCATTGTGTAAAAGAATTTATTTATTCTTGATTAATTTAATAATGATTAACTAATCATACAAAAATTACTTTAATGTCCTAGTGTTAAATTAATAAGGAGATGGGAAAATGTATTTGTAAGTTTCTTGATAGATATTTTATTTGACCAATTATTTATGGAGAAGTAAGTAGAAAAAGGAAGGCGTGAAAAGGAGAGCCGAGTGGTCAAGGCGTGTGCCTGCTCGAGTACATGGGTTCTCTCAAGCGAGGATTATTTTTGCTGTTTAGTTTTTGCATGCTCCTTCTACCAAATGTGGACTAGCCCATGTATCTCAGAGTTCGCCCATTCCAGCCCAATGAGGAGAAGGTTACTGTCGTCGCTTTAAAGGAGCCTTATTTTATCTGCTTTGAAAAAAAAAAGAGAAGGTTACTGTCACCCAAGGCTACACCACCATTTCTTTCATCTTTGAAATCGGATTTATCTCATCATGAGGTGAAACATGCCGCATTATACACACACTAGAGGCACATATATGCACGACAAATGCCATTGAAAAGTTAGGTGCTGGAGGCAAACTATCTGGGATATAATGTCGTCATTTACAGACAAAAAGGAACCTTCCATTCCCATATCAAATGATATATCAATTCATGCACAAGTCAGTTCTGCATTGTTAGAAAATATATATCAATTCTGAAGAGAAATGATTCAGAAAAGCTCTGATCCATTTTATATACAGGACGGGACCTTGTCGGCATTAATTCAACCTGAAACGTAACTTAATCTGCTCGCAGTATCCATATATAGTTATATAACTAAATCACACGAAGTCTTTATCTTATCTTCGCGTTATATTCAAGTCTCATGCTAGGTTTTGCATCACCATAGTTATAATAGCATTTCCCTCGTCTTTTTATTCTAATTTTGACAGCAATAATTAAATATGATAACTCTCCCTTGCTTTATCTTTACACATTATTGGCTAATAGGAAATTAAGGTGGAGTTATGATTGATTATATAGTCTTGGAAGCAAACCCTAAATGGGGTACTGTAAGTAACTGATAAATAGTCGTCATATATATGTACAATGAAAGCAAGCTGACTTGATTGCTTTATCTCATCTAATTTTTTATTGAACTTCACTAGAAGAAACCATCATTTTCCACAAACATTTGGAGGCATGCACAGAATAATTTCCATGTATTTATCAATTTATATGGTGCCAGCCCAGCTCTACTTATCCCACTAGCTAACAACAACTTCCACTACTGGCTTTTTGAGCTGTATACATCTAATGATATATAGTTGATGCACTTACCAGCTGATCTCTTGATCATCATGTCCTTGTCTACACAAGCTTTTATATATATGGTGTCTTCTCAAGAGGAATATATCAGTGCTCGAAAAGTAATGATGAAATTGCAACATTTCGTAAGATACATTTACATACAAGAAATATCTGGTCATCAATTAGTGCAGTGCTCTCCTGATCACCTTTGTCCTATACCTGATTGAAGCTATACATAAACTTGCTAAATCTCTTGATGAAAGCCGGAAGAATACAAAGGTTGAGAGAGAATATTTGAAGGGGGCTTATTTATAGCAAAGCTCTCTCAATTTGAATGAAGAAAGAAAATTGAATATATGTATATATATTGGGGGAATAGCCATTTACTCAACTTTGGAAATCAAGAGAAGGACAGGCCGAAACATCTCTCATGAACTCTTCCAAGTCCCAGTACTCCCCCACTTTTAACTCTTCTCCGTGCCAAAAATTCCCCATCTCAGCAGCTGCGTTATCTGTCTTGTTATGATCAGTACTAGTGCTATTGCAATTTTTGTTAAGACTACTCACGTAGCTACTATATGGGTGCTTGTCAGTGCTATTATCCTGTATAGTTTGGCTTTTTGCATTTTCCTCCATGCAGCTTACACTCTCTAAAGGAGGAATCCCAACATTAACACCTCCAAAGATCCCTTCCGGTCCATACAACCCATGATCAGAACTGTTCACTCGAACTTGATGAGTCATGCATGGTGGTGCACCATTGAATTCGTATCCGCTTGCACCACCAATATACATGTTTAGGCGATGATCATGATCAAGCATAGGTAATAATGGGTCCATCATGGTATTTAAAATCATTGCTTGCATGGAGTTTTCCAACGATGATGAAGATGACAGTGACGGATCCATGTTCATGGGCAAAATGCCTTGCTCTTGCATGGTCATGAACCCTCCCATGACTTCTTTGCTAGGCTCCGAGGATGAATCACTTGTGTTTGGTGATGCGTTGGATGACTGCAGGCTCTTTAGTCTTTTCTTTATTGTTGAATTCCAAAAGTTCTTGATTTCATTGTCGGTTCTTCCTGGCAAGCGAGCCGCTATTTGAGACCACCTTTGAAATTAAGGAAAAGAAATTACACGATCAACAGTTCAGTTAATTTCAACTAACGTGTTATTATTTTTTCTACTCGTGCATGATTTGAAAATGGATAGCCTGGATGCTTGAATCCTAAAAAAAGGAACAGTTATAGATGAAGTGTCTTCAACTCTATAAAGACAAATAAAGACCAGAAGAGGAATGTCTTTGTCATGAGCTTAATTATATTCTTCCATAATATAACAAGGGTTTTGACTATCCCCTCATGTTACTTCTAACATGATCTAATTAAGTAGCAGAGCTGACTAATCTTTGTATGTCTCACAGATAATAAAAAATGACAGCTAATTAATCTGTGTATGCTTGTCCAACATACCGCGTAGAGGGGGAGAAAAACGAAATGCTCAAGTTGTTTATGCTAGCTGTACGTACTGTATGAACTTTCTCGATTGATTTGATTGCATTTATCTTGCATGCCTTTAAGGATAGAGGTTTATGCGTGAAAGCTTGAGTTGGTGGGGAGAAACTAAGATATTTCTCCATGATTTGTAGCCATTCTCCACTATTTTTTATTAGATTTAAAGAATTGATCAAAGAAAAAGGACTTAATTTCGATCCACTAGGCAGAACAATATATATATATACACACACTCTTGCTACATCGGTCTCCTTACATCATCATATTATTATTGATGACATGTTTTTCCTTTCACAGGTGTATCTTATAGGATTAATAACAGCTTTTTGTTTATAGCTTCATTTTGGTCATGAATCAGCAACACAGTTTGAAAAACCTTACCCTTATCTGTGTAGAGAATGTAACTAGAAAAAATCTCCTATAAAATTCTTTTATATATATATATATTCGAACCTACCCACTAATTAAAACCAAGTTCATGTATTCATTCAATATTTAAAAAGAAGAAGAAAAGGGTGAAGGAATCTTTTTAACAGAATTCGAAAGAGATCGGAAACGATATACTAATTAACATACATGGAAATTAAGGTTATAAGGTCAATAAGAAAGTGAATATAAAAGCAAGTCGTGATATAAAGTGATTAGGGATATAAGCAAATTAATACCTATTGCCAAGAAGGGAATGCAAATGGATGGTCATCTCTTCTTCCTGGGGTGAAAATGCACCTCTCTTGAGATCAGGCCTCAAGTAATTAATCCAACGAAGCCGGCAACTCTTGCCACACCTCTGCAAACCAGCATTCCTTGCTACATCACTCCAACAACCTTGTCCATTGTTTAGTATGTAGTTCATGAGCTTGTCGTCTTCCTCCGGTGACCACAAGCCCTTTTTGAACTTGTTACTTATATCGTTGTTCTTCCCAGAGGCCTCTGGCTTCCTCATTTTGAGAGCCTTTGGATCCCTGTCACTAGAAAGGTGATCTATATATATATTTCTTCCCAACTGGTTTGATGTAGATCAGTTAAGGCTTTATAGAATGGCAGATTATGAGAAAGAGAGAGAGGAGCTTGGCAGAGTGGGCATGCCGATCATGATGGTGATGATGGTTGTGGGTATTGCTTAGAATATAGGAAAGAGAGAGAGAGAGAGAGAGAGAGAGAGAGAGCGAGAGGGGTTGGTTGATGAATGAGTCTGAGGTCTGAGCAGTAAAACGGTTTGGAGAGGGACTGCAGGGGAAAATGAGAGAGGTGTTTGTCTTGTCTTTGACTGCGTGATCTTCTTGTCCTTTTCCTTTACATTTTTCTTCACTCCAAGGTAATCACCACACATTGTACCGTAAGATAGACTGAAGCCAGAACACCCACCCACGGAAGGGAGGCAAAAAAAGGGTTTGTTTCATAACCAAGCCAAGATACTTGCTTCCACTTCACATAATCTTTAGCCATTCTCTCCCTGCCCAGCATCCACACGTGTAATTGAAGACACTGAATAGGATAAGAGAATAATTTTGCAAAAACACTCGGGAAATGTTCAATGGACCACAGAATCAATATGCATCTTTATTGGTGATCACAAGTTGAGGCCTCAGTTCATCAAAAGGCATGCTAGAGTAGAAAAGACTCAACATTTGAAATACAAACTTTTAATTATTTTCATGTGAGAAAGGTTAGGAAAGGAGAGAGATGACATTTTCAATCACCATCTTATAATATATAATATATATGTTAAAATACTCACAGTCGTATAAATCGCTAAGTTGCATAAATATATTAAACCTTCAGACCATTTTTCCATCCATGGAAACCATGTTAAAGTAGTTATCTACCTACCCCGACCTGTGATTTACGACTTTCCTTTCTGTTGGGTAGCTTAATTCTCGAGTTTGTACAGAAAATTAATCAAGCTAGCACATTATTAACATGATGACTAGGTAGTGACTTGTGCTACGTTTGTGGTTTATGTATTTTTTTTATTAAAGAAAAGCTATCAAAACAAATATTATTATTTTTTTAAAGAAATCTAAGATTATGATTATTGAGTTGTATGAGGTTAACAAACTCAATTAATTTAATAATATAATTAAAAAAATAAGATATTAATAACAAATAAAGAAGGGAAAAAACAACAACAATTCAATGCAAAAGATGAACGCTTTTTTAATATGATAAAAATATATTTGTATATATAATATTCATAAAACATCGCAATGATTTTATCTGTACACTATTCATAAAACATCTAAGCTCCAATTTTATTTAACTAGAAAGAAAAATATTCAAGAGACACTTATGTTTTTAAACAAGTAAGAGAAATTCGATAACCTAGTTAAATTTTGATTAATTTCATAATTGGGTGGATGGTACCCGCTACTGGTGTGGCGGGAAAACGAGGTATTTTTACTCAAAAACTCATTTTCAATCTATTTTTTATTTAAAATACCAAGGAAATACCCTATGAATCTTGTTAAACCAATCCATAATCTCTAAAAACATAAAAAATAGTAAAAGACCCAAATTTAACCTGAAACCCAAAAACCTTCCTAAGTCCATATATATTTTTTAGGTGGGAACTATTCTATGAACATTGTTAAACTAATCAATGACCTCTAAAAACATAAAACAATAGTCAAAAACCCAAATTTAACCTGAAACCCAAAAATCTTCCTAAGTCCACATACATTTTTAGGTGTTTTCAAGGTCCAAAACACCTAATCGTAACCTCTCTCATCATATGAAACCATTTGACACAAAGAATAACTGTTTTAGTGGTTGTAATCGTCACAAACGACAACTTTATCTCTCAATGTCGGAATCCGGCGACTCCCTCTCTCTTCTTCAACAAAAAAATAAAACTAGAAAATAATGAAAATGAAAATTGATATTAAAATAGAATTTTTAAAAATTACAGGCGTCGGTGACCTAATATCTCAAAAAGATGGGGATGAAAATGAACTTCCACAACAAACTTCAAACATGACCTCTATTTTACTCCTTTTTTTTTCACTTTATTTCTCTATCTTCTAATTCAACCCTCCCTCATTAAAAAATATGCAATTGAGGCTAATTTGAGCTCAAAAAGGCTAAATCATGCAAAATAAAAGTTTGGGGATCAAATT
>Ga0325403_1004679_pt1 | contig 12769 bp, 9 predicted proteins | sample PopdelMetagenome_19_FD_205665 | JGI IMG/M metagenome (GOLD analysis project Ga0325403, IMG submission 205665) | Populus deltoides microbial communities from Bellville, Georgia, United States - Xylem-PdKOR-R4 | ecosystem: Host-associated > Plants > Phyllosphere > Stem > Wood/Secondary xylem...
AAAATTTGAAGAATAGTAGCATGTTGTCTACATGATGGAGGACATTCAAGTAAAATCTCATTTGGAATTGTGGACAGAATTCCTATCTTTTTATTGGCTGTGTACCAAATATATTCTAAGCCAAAGTATGTTTGACTGGGTGAAGGCACAAGCCCTATTGACATTTCCTGTTGAAAAAAGCCCTAAAAATGTTGACTGAAATGGTATTCATGTATGACTTATTGTATCTGGTATATGTGAATGTGAAATGCTAATGCATACATCTTTGTTGCGGAATGTTGAGTCAGATGGATTTTCATGTCCGTTTCATATCTGGTGCATGTAATGGTGAAATCCTTAAATCTTTATCTTGGTGAAGTATGTCAAATCATGATGCAGAGTTTGACACCTACATGCTAGTTAGTACTTTCAATCATTAAGATGTTAGTTGTTTCTCTGTTTTTCCTGCATCATTTTCCCTTTCCTTTTAGTGGAAAGAGAGAGAAACTTTCTGATAATTGCTTGTCTACTAGGAATGAGAAGAAAGTTTGATTCAAGATTTGCAGTGGAGTCACTTAAGTAGTAAACTGAAATAAATCTTGTTAGAGGCCAACTGCTGAAGTGACCAGCTGGTTTCTCGAGTTTTTGCTTTGCTGTTGGAATTTTAGCATTCTTTCATGTGTTTAAATTGAACCCCTCACAAACTTGTCCATGGTTTGCTGATTTGTAGAGGTGCATCTTTTCTAATTCTGTGCAGGTTCCTATTCAAGTCAATAAGTACCTGGCATACAGTGATGGGATGAGAGTCATTGAATCTGGAAAGCCAATTCAGTCCCATGCTTCAAATGGCTTGTTATTCACTGAACTAGATCGGTGAGCCTCAAAATCTTTAGATAGCAGGTGTTCACCAGTCAAGATATGTGAAGTCAGGACTTTGTATATGTGCAAGGGTTTTGTAGTCCATGTTCAGAGATTAATGTGGCCTTTCCTAGATTCAAGAATATAGCTACTGTGTGTGACTCTAAAGTTAACTATCAATAGTTTGGCATCCTTTTCAGATTGATAACTGAATTAGTAATTTGCACAGTAAGTAATTGAATCCATCTAAATTATGCCTATGCTTTGAGAAAGAAAAGTGTAATTGGAATTAATATGGTTCAGGCCCACTGGTCAACCTTGTCTTGATACCAAGGAGTTTGATCTTGTGCGCAACATGTTGACTGCTGCCATTGAGGAGCGTTATGGAGATGCTGGTATGTTTCATTTCAATCTCTTTCGCCCATTGCCTTTTGGCTGCATGTTTCCTGCACTTTCCCCCCCCTTGTGGCTTCCTTTGTCTATTTAGCCAATAGCCATCATCAATTTGAAACAAACCAGATTGGTTTTTCTTGTATCGTTGCACTGCACATACCAGTCTACATAAATAACTTGTGATTGAACACAAAGTCAAATGTAATAATAACTTGTGGGTTTAAACTTTAAAACTCCCTGCTGTTCATCATTGTGAAAGGTCTGGTTCCAAAATTTTCCTAAGTTGCCCTTTGTCTATTGAAACCGCACTGTGGCCCCCATACTTTTAGCATGCTAATTAGTTATTTTCACTGCTGCTATCTTCATAATTTCCGTGATTTCTACAGCTCAATGGAGAGACAAACTTGGTCAATTTCGAGCAAAGAGGAACTTGAAGAAATATACGTAAAAGGTGGAAATCTAATCAGTGTCTAATTCCAAATGAAAATTTTCTTGGATTTGATTCAATTGAAAAAGATTAACTAACAGGTTGTTTATTCTTGGCTGTTTCAGTTCTCACAGCTTAAACTTGTGCATATAAACCATTGTTGGAAGCTGATGAGGATGGCGGGATTATGTCGCTTCCCCCTTTTATCAATATGTACGTAGCAAGTTTGTGAATATATGTATAGATAAACTTTGCTAATGTAATGTTGGAAGCAATGGACGACAGTTCATTTCCGCATATTACTTGTATGGAAGGCAATGCTCATTAGCTATTAATCACGCAAGAGATTTGCCTTGGCATCAAACGTTTCACTGCTCTATGCTCTATAGCTTTTGCCAAAGCATGTCTTAAGGGTATCTAAAATCACAGCACCCTATAAATGTTTGAAATCCAGTAAATGATATTGAAGATGACTCTCTCTTGTATGTGTGTGTTTTATTTAATACTCGTCATTCCTAGGTCCGAATGTCTCTGTCAGATTCGATGCCTGTTAAAACTCTGCATGGTGATTGCCTGATTGGTGAGGGCATTTCCAGCTTGACCCTTGTCTTCTCCCCCCTTAGGTTTAGATAGATTTCCCAAGTGCCTCCTTTCAAAGGGCGTTGCCTGCATTTCTGTGTTGCCGTGTTCATGTTTATTTTGTGCTTCTGCTAAGCCTGGTTTGACACGGTAGAATTGGATGTTGTTCTCCATCAACCTCGGACCATAGCCATGCGTGAGAGAGAGGCAACCCGAACATGATTTTGTGGGATTATTTTCTTTAGTAGGTTATCTCTTTGCCAAGAGTTATGCCGACACGACTCAACATACTTCCACCCGAAGAGAAAATTCAAATCTTCTCAAAGGAAATCTTAAGATTAGACCAAATGGCAGATGATAAATAAGAGCGACCTCAGGTGGTTGTAAGGATTCTAGACATGCATCATCACATAACATAGCGTGTGTATTGAACATGGTTTTTAAAGTGTTTTTTATTTTAAAATATATTAAAATAATATTTTTTTATTTTTAAAAATTTAATTTTAATATTAACACATAAAAATAAAAAATATATTAATTTAAAATAAAAATAAAAAATAATTTTTTTAATTTTTTTAAACACTTTCGAAAAGGAATATCAAACACTGCAATATTTACGTTCTTGAGGTTTCCATGCTCCCTTAAATTGGGCAGTGGTCATAAAGTCAAGCAAGCAACACGTTTTAAATTTGGGGATATTTGAAGAAGTGAGGGAGGCGTTTACCGTAATTAGATTGGAAAATTCGTGCCCAGATATTTCGAAACACGCAAGTGTAAATTACAGAATCAGCAAGGGACCCGATGGCTCTCTTCCTTTGAACCAGGCTTTGCTTCTTATTAAAGAGTCTATCTTGGTGGCTCGGAAGCTGAAAAATGAGTTTCTTTTATCTTAGCTGATTTTTTTTTTTGTAAACGAGGGTCCGAGAGAATCTAATTGTCGATAAAAAATGATAAATTAATAGTACACCGTGAAACCGGTTAGACTAGAAAACTTATGAACCGACCCTGCTTTCGGTGAGTTTTGTTTTTGTAGTAAAAACTGTGTTTATACGCGTTCTAGGGTGTGTTTTGTTCTGCAATGCAACCATTATTTTATCAAATTTTAATTTATTATATATATATATATTTTTAAATTATTTTAATTTGTCAATGTTAAAAATATTTTTTTAAAAAATAAAAAATATTATTTTGATGTATTTTTAAATAAAAAATATTTTAAAAAGCAACTACTATCATATTCTTAAACACACTGTTAAAAATTAATTTGATATAAAAAATTATTAATTTAATATATTTTTAATATTTTATTATAATTTTAATATATTGATGTTAAAAACAAAAAAAATTTATTTTTGTTGACATAATCAAACAATTCCATCTCACTATTTATTTTGATTAAAAAAATATATAAATTAAAGAAAATATAATGTATGTGACATAATATAAAGCAAAATAACAAGGTTCATTAATTCTTGAAGCAATTTATCACAAAATTGTAGGAAAATAACCCTCAAGTTTTGCAATTAAAATCCAAAGATAATTCTTGCAAGTTGCAAATTCAAGAAAAAAGCAATTAAAACAAAACTGCTATGACCCAGGGGTGTCGGCTAGTAAAATTCCCGCCAAAGCTGAAACCCCACTTGGCTCCACCTCTTACGGCCGCGTGGCTATAGGACCCACAAACGAAATCAAGTTTAACCAGGCAATTCCGCATCTATACGCGCCGTTTCTCCGCCTTTCCACCTTCCACTCTTCTTCAGTTAAAATATTGAACTTGAATTTGCTTCACAAATAATTATTACTTATTACCATAATTATTATTTATTACCACTATCTTGTTTTCTTCAGTTTATCAATTTCCAAATCGTAACTCTCCTTCTCCTTCCGTTACGACTACTTTTTTCCTCTACAAGCATAAGCAGCAGCAAGGAGTCCATGAAAAGATCATAAAGATACTTAATTTCGTCAAAATCAGATCCAAATAAGCGATTCAACAGTTGCAGTTCTTAATCGAATTGGTTATTGATTTCTTTTTGTAATCTTGATCTCTAAATTATCGTCATGTCAAGTCCGTTGGATCTCTTAGCTCGGCCTTGTGAGTTCTGTTTCTTTAACATCTTCAATCTATGATTTTCTATTGATTTTGATTTGATACTTTAATTTTTAAATGGATTCTAGGGATTTGAATTGTCGATTATTGTTAGTTTCTGTTAAATTTTTTTCTCATGAATTCCGTATCAAAATTGTCTTTCATTTCTTTGATAATTTGGAAAGGTAATAGTGGTTTAATTTGTAATGAATTTTTATAATACCTTGAAATTAAATTTCCCATTAGTTTTTTTTTAATCTTATTTGTGGCTTTTAGGCTTTGAGGGATTCTCTAGTAATGATGAGAAAAGGGAGCGGAAATCGGATTTTGATAACTCGGAGGAAGATAGGAAGACTAGAATCGGGAGTTTGAAAAAGAAAGCCATAAAGGCATCTAGTAAATTCAGGCGTTCTCTCAAGAAGAGCAAGAAAAACAATGGCGGCAGTGGAGGTGTTGGTGGAGGGGTTTCTGCTGCAATTGAGGATGTTCGAGATGTCGAGGAGCTTCGGCTTGTAGATGCATTTAAACAGGCACTTATTTCGGAGGATTTGCTTCCTCCCAGGCATGATGATTATCACATGTTATTGAGGTTCTTTTTTTTCCTTTCTCGCTTGTTGTGCTTATTATTGTTTTGATAAAATATCTTGCTTGCTTTCTGTTATTTTGAAGCGGTCATACTCGGGGCTGCTGCAGGTTTTTAATTCTTGACATGTCCTCTTATTGATTTCTTGTTAGAGTCTGTATTATAATTTATTGATTACTTAAATGATTGCTTATTTCCTTAAACTCTGAATGGATTTTGTTGTGTTTTAGCTGTTACATCCTTTTCCGAATAATATTCAAGAGCTGACTCTGTAATTTGCCACTTGCTGTCAATAAATAAATTAAGATTGGCCTGTAAAAAAAGAAGGAAAATGATTGGCTGGTCAAAGTCTTCAATGTTAAGATGTAAGTTATTGTGTTCCTGATTTCTTTTTGAATCTCCACTTTGGCCTGTAAAATATACGTTGTCATGTAATTCATTAGTTCTTTTTGTCTTTTTCTTTCAGAATTTCTATTTCGGTTGCAGAAGTAATGAGAGGGAGGATGATTAACATTGTTAGTTGCACTGTTCATATTGGTTTAAAGTCAATTAAAAATAGGCTTTTAATATGAGCCTCTATAGTGGCTGTTTCATATTCAGTTTTATTGTACATATCAGAAGTGCTAGCTTTTATTAATGTTTCTATAGTCACATATTTGTTGATGCTTAAAATGAGGCATAGTTACCAGAACTTCTGTGCAGCTTCAGTACCCAAGAGTTTCGCTTTGCAGGTTCTTAAAAGCAAGGAAGTTTGATGTCGAGAAAGCAAAACAGATGTGGACCAACATGCTACAGTGGAGGAAAGATTTTGGTACTGACACTATTTTGGAGGTAACACTGATTCAATCCTTCTCTGTTTCTGTATGCTTAATTCTTCCTTCCGTTTGGGCTGTTCTTGAGTTTAGCAGTTAGTATCATACAATCTTGCTGTTTTTCCCTTTTCTTCTGATGTAAAGTGTAACGTGTTGTTAATTAAGAGATGTTGAAAACTTTATTGTTCAGGATTTTGAGTTCAGTGAGTTGAAAGAAGTTCGAAAGTACTACCCTCAGGGTTATCATGGTGTAGATAAGGATGGCAGACCTGTTTACATCGAAAGACTAGGAAAAGTTGATTCCAGCAAACTTATGGAAGTGACCACTTTAGAAAGATATTTGATATATCATGTGCAGGAGTTTGAAAGGACTTTTGCGATTAAGTTTCCAGCTTGCACCATTGCTGCAAAGAGACACATTGATTCAAGTACAACTATTTTGGATGTGCAAGGAATTGTATGGTAGCTGCTTTTTTTCCTTATTAATAATCAAATTTTTGTTTAGTAACTCATTAAGATTGTTACCTTCTGCATTCTTGTTCAAAAAAATTGTTCTTTAGGGTTTGAAAAACTTCACCAAGTCTGCACGAGAACTCATCATTCAGCTTCAGAAGATTGATGGTGACAACTATCCTGAGGCATGTGATTTTTCTTGCAATTTTCATAGAAGCTTTTTTTTAACACTAGATCTTCCGTCTCAAAATCAAGCTGGGATGTCATTTTATTACAAGAGCTAAAACAACAAATTGTGCAGACACTTTGCAGAATGTATGTCATTAACGCTGGTCCCGGTTTTAAGCTGCTTTGGAGAACAGTGAAATCTTTTATTGATTCCCACACAGCTTCCAAGATTCATGTGAGTAGTCCTTTCCTTAATCTTGTCGAATAGCCAAAAATTTACAGTTTAACAGAAGTATATTAGCTGATTTTGGAATTTTAACAGGTTCTTGGTAACAAGTACCAGAACAAGTTACCTGAAATAATAGACTCAAGGTAACCAATTCTATGGTTATTTCCTTGCTAATCATCATCCATTTCAATTATACATATTGTCTAAAACCTCTTAAAATATCTTGGAATTTGTTCAGTGAGTTGCCTGAGTTTCTTGGGGGTAGCTGTACTTGTGCTGATCAGGGAGGTTGTATGAGATCCGATAGGGGGCCATGGAAAGATCCAAACATTTTAAAGGTTGGTAGTTACTTGAAATTATCAGCAGTGCTGTTGTATTTTGAAACCCTTTTTCACTCTTTTTTTTTTATTGAGCTTTTTTCTTATATACTCATGCTATATGATTATTTGCCTGTGTCCAGATGGTTCATAGTGGCGAAGCACTATATTCCAGACAAATAGTAACTATTTCAAATAGTGGGGGCAGGGTAATTGCTCTTGATAAGCCATTCTATCCAGTGAAGGTAAATTCTCTCAGGACAGCTTTTGTCTTGTAACATGGTATTTCGACTGCTTGCTCTCTAAATTTGGTTTTATTTTTGGCTAAACCAGGTAAAAACAAGTGATACATCCACTGCAGAGTCAGGATCTGAAGTGGAAGATGTTGTCTCTCCTAAGCCAACCGGGAGCTATTTGCTGCCAAGGCTGGCTCCTGTCTCTGAAGAAGTAAGCTTTTCTGAAAGTTTAAATGTACAATTCTATTTGAAGTTCAGTTAAAGTTGTTTCAGACTTTCAGTCTAGAAGACTGATGCATTATCGTATCTTCCAACAGAATCCATTTCTTTGCATGAAATGCAGAGTGTGTGTGTGTGTAATGCTAATATCTGAAATTAATTGATCTCATAGGCCATGCTTGGATGTTTTATACAGGCCAGGATGGCTGGTAGGATGAATGCTGCCAGTGTCTCTGAATATGACGAATACATGCCTATGATTGACAAGACGGTGGTTGCTGAATTTGAAGATTTATGTACTTCCAGAGGTTAGCAAGTTTCTGCACCATTCTTATTTGCTACCAACTCTATCGTATGGAGAAATTCTGATTGGTAATAGTTAATGACTGACGTAGATTTTTAGAACCTTTGAACAAGATGGTATCATTTGATGTAAAACAAGTTACAAAATTTGTGTAGAAGAACGTTGTCTAGCAGTTAACGCTTGGTGGGAGTTCCAACATACGAAGGCACAGGATTGTGGCAGCCTTGAGAAGTGAACTTTGAAATGAAGTTAAATGTAATAACCCTTTTATTGTAGTTTCACCAATAAGAGTTCCATTTTCCTTGTGTTTCCTTTGGAGAAGTCAAAAGAACACCAATCGTAGTAGGTTGTATGTATGATACTTTAATATAAAAGCATAACCTTTGATTGCCTTGATATGGAGATCCTAAAGACTCCTATTGTTTTGGGAGAACATTAATTGACAGTCCCAGATCTTTTTTTGCCTGGATTTAGGTTTATGCTCTATTATCTTTTCTGATAAGGGGTATCCACATGGCTAGTTGGATATCACGAAGACTTCACTAGTTTAAATTGGAGTCAATGTTATTTGATATGATATTATATCATGCGCTGAATAAAATTAATGAAATTGGTTGCAGGCACACCTTCTCTGTTAAGTGTAGAGAAGACTTCAGAAGGGATCCCTGCTCGTGTCTGGGCTTTGCTTGTGGCCTTCTTCATAACCTTTCTTGCCTTCTTTCGTTCAATGGCATTTTGGAATACTAAGAAACACCCAGTATCTGATTCTGCCAGTGACATTACTGACTTGACTTTTGAAACAGCACCAAAGGAGGAATTCAGACCCCCTTCTCCTGCTCCAGGGTTTACAGAGGCAGACCTTCTTTCATCTGTCATGAAAAGGCTAGGTGAACTTGAGGAGAAGGTTGGTACATTACAGACAAAGCCTTTTCAGATGCCTTGTGAAAAGGAGGAGCTGCTTAATGCTGCAGTTTATCGTGTGGATGCATTAGAAGCAGAGCTAATTGCAACGAAAAAGGTAACTGTCTCTCCTGCTTAGATATTCTGCTGGGAGAAATAAGCCTTTACCAACCAAACATTAAGCTATTAGATACATGAATCTCCATGTGTGTTGGGGTGGGGTTGGATCTCTGAGTGTTGGACATGCTAAATAGGTTTATATGCCAACACCTCATTTTTTCCTCATGGCTCTTTGCCACCGTTTTTTCTGCATTTAATAAATAACTAGAACTTTTAGGACTTGTTTAACCAGAACATAAGAAATGTAAACCTATATTGTTAGAGCTAAATGACATCTCCACGGACCATGTTTTGTATGGATTACATGATGAACTACTAGGTATCTGATTATCATCTTTAAGGAGTCATGAGACTAACCACTGTGTTTGGTGGGAAAAAACGAGAAGAAAATCAAACCTGTGATGCCACTAGGATTTCTCGATGAATGCATGCCTTTTCATTCTGATCTGGAAGAAAAAAAAAACTTAGATAAAATGAGCTGGACAATGAAGTGGGCACTGGATTCTCATCTTGCAAGAGTCATGTGTCCATGAAATTTGCATTTTCTGATAAAGGTTTAGTCTTTTATCGAAGTTGATGACTGTAGCAAACCACTTGCTTTCGGTTTTCTTTTCTTGAAACTGGTAATACGTTCCTTTGGATGGAAAGGAATTTTGTAGTTGTTGTGGTCCACATGACATCTCTAACCATCATGCTTCTCATTTAAAGGCTTTGCACGAAGCTTTGATCAGGCTAGAAGAACTTCTTGCGTATGTAGATGGTCGCAAACAAGCAAGTTTTCAGGTAAGGTTGTAGTCTTACACATGCATTTTAAAGCACAGACCGAAATCACCATGTTTCATTTATTGGGATTAAGATTTGGTCTGCCTGATGCAGAAAAAGAAGTTTTGCTGGTCAAGAGGTTTCTGTACAGGAGGAATATATTAGTGTGGTCTTGATACCACTCCATCAATTTCCATAATTAATCTTCCAGATACATATAAGGTACCATTCCAATTTACATTGGTTGAGAATTTGGTGTCCATAAAAAAAGAGGGCGGGAGTAGTTGCTCCTGTGGTAGTATGTCTTCTCGAGAGAAGATGATTCTTGTCAGGAAGTTCCTTGTGTGTGGAGGTATAGCACTTGGATGATGTACATTAAATAAACAGAGGAGGAGACCCAATAAATTTGTGGCTTTAATTGGCATGTTGGTGTTCCCATGCCCCATGGGCTCGGGCTTGGCTTTCACTGCCAGACTAAAAAGAGAGAGAGCCGAAAAAATAAAAGAAGAGAGAAGCGTTTTCGTTGCAATGTCCATTCCATATGAAATTGAAATGCAAGCCCGACAGAATTAGTCATGGGAAGTTGTTTTTATTTGACAATCTGCACCAAGAGGCAAGGAACATACCATTATCTCGTTAAGTTGGCATGATGTCGTTTTTTCCTTGTAAATAGATATCCCGAAAGTCATTTTGTATAGAGTGTGGGCAGTGAAAAGGATGTGAACATTTACCAAGAGGAAGTATAAACTGTGAAAATAGACCGATCCCTTGCTTTCAATTTGTAGCTGCAATATTATATTTTAGAGGTTTGGTTAATGAGTTTTTCTTTTTACATTATTAACCAGAGCGTCAGATTTAAGAATGGTTATGAGGTGCAGGTGCATATTTTTCAAGGTTGTTGGTAATTAATATGCTATTGCTATTTGCAGTTCTGTTGACTATTTGTACATTCTTAAGATGAAGGATGGAGTCATTTTTCCAAATAAAAATGGAGTATAATTATTAATTAAGGTCAACTTACAGTTATTTAATAACTCGAACTACGAGCTGAACACAGCGCACAAGCCCTAGGAGTGAAGCATTAGAGTGGCAGTGAATCACGTGCTGTAGTCGTCTGTTTCCTCGTGTTTGAATTCAAATAATCTGCAGCAAGCATTGTTGCGTTCTCAGTTTACTGACCCATGTAGTAGGTGGAAGCTGTCTTCGTTTCTAAAGGTTGCCTCCTTCATGGCTGGTTTTGATCTTGTGTGTGTGTGTGTGTGTGTGTCTTATGTCTGGCTGTCGGGCTCTAGTCTCCAGCCATCCTCTTGATGGCTTCTTTGTTTCCTATCCGCAGGTTTTCTTGTAATTATATTAAAATTTTAATATAAACTTGAAATAGCAGACCAGTAAAATAGGTGCAGCAAATAATTTGTGTGGTCTGGCTGCTGATCAATTTACCTATTAATCAACCTATTACTGCATGTTTAATTGAATTTAATAAATCATGTAATATAATTATTAATTATATTTCTATATTTGATTTTGTAACTTTTAAAATTATAATGTAATAGACTGTTACAACTATGGTGATTCTTTACATTATATAAAATAAAAAAAGCTATATAATATACTATTACACGATTAATAATAATTATGTGAAAACATAATTATCAACAATTTTTTGTTAGGACTAAATTGTACTTTAAAAAAAATGTAAGGGCCAGAAAAATTTCAAATAAGGATAAGTTTGTAAATAAAAATAAAATAAAAAGATTAAAAAAAAATTAGAAACTGAAATAAGAATTTATATAAAAAAAACCTCCATTACATTACTAAAATATTAATAGTCCAACAAATAAATATTTACACAATTAATTACATTCATTGTATTATATCGCACCCAAACATAATCATCATTTCAAAGAATAATGGGTCGAAACCATAGTCACAGAGTACCAGCCCATGGTATAGCCCTCCTAAATAAACAACATGTAGCCCATGCGACCCTCGCTTGGTTGCTGGAATAGAGCCACCGCAGCTCCAGTTCGAAATCTCACCGGCGGTCAGCACCTCCTACGATCTGGCGTTTGAACAGCAAATTAAAGTCCTTTTTTCTCATAAGAATTTCTCTTTCATCATAATTCAGGAGATAATTCAGATGGTGTTGCATTATTGTACTCAAAGGACTCTATTCCAGTCAAAGGTTTTTCACTTTTCACAAAAAGATTTTTTTTTTAATTTTCCAATTAATATAGTTACCCTAATTGCATGCCTAATTTTGTTTCTAGGTTTTACTGAATTCGAGCAAAACCAGCTTCTGCAATTCAGCTTCTTTGGCTGCAACCTCACCACTGTTTAAATTTCAAATCTTAACTTCAAATTACAGACGATTTACTGCTATAGCGGGTGAGCTTCCAATGAGGAGTTACCAAGTTGTGGTGGCTGCTACTCGAGATATGGGGATTGGAAAGGATGGAAAGTTACCTTGGAGATTGCCTTCTGATCTCAAGTTTTTCAAGGAGATTACACTGGCCACATCGGATCCTGGGAAACAAAATGCAATTTTGATGGGTAGGAAAACATGGGAAAGTATTCCTATCAAGTACCGACCTCTTCTGGGTCGATTGAATGTGGTCCTGACTCGGAGTTTTGAGATCGAAGATGAAGAAAATGTTATTACATGTGGGAGCATTTCCTCAGCTTTGGAATTGTTAGCTGAAGCTCCCTATTGTTTCTCAATTGATAAGGTTTTTGTCATAGGAGGTGGCCAGATATTGAGGTAATTTTGCTAGTCAATGAATGCTTAACTTTCCGTGCTAGTCTCAACTATGCTACACAGAATATTTTGGTTTTTTGATGCAGGGAAACACTTAATGGTCCAGGATGTGATGCCATCCATGTTACGGAGATTGAGACGAGTGTTGAATGTGATACGTTCATTCCAAGTATTGATTTTTCTAAGTTTCAGCCTTGGTATTCGTCTCCACCATTGGTTGAAAATGGCATTCGATATTCTTTTGTAACTTATGTTCACGTGAGGAACTCTGAGAAAGAAACTATTGCTGGAAAGACTGGTGGAAAGTGTAATGACGGTAAATCGAATTCTAATAGGGTTGAGGTAAAGGATTTCTCATTTCTACCGAAGATGATTTTTGAGAAACGTGATGAGTACATGCATCATACAAGCAGTACAAAATAGTTTGTTTACAGATCCAATTTATTGCAGGAAGCTATATTGAAGTTCCAAGTTCTCTGAGATATGTCAGTTGTAATATTTTGAAGGTATTAATGTTTTGTTGCCAGTTGATAGTGGTTTCTTCTTCTTTGTAAACACTTTTTGTCTGCAAGCAGGATAGTTT
>Ga0325403_1004681_pt1 | contig 12765 bp, 8 predicted proteins | sample PopdelMetagenome_19_FD_205665 | JGI IMG/M metagenome (GOLD analysis project Ga0325403, IMG submission 205665) | Populus deltoides microbial communities from Bellville, Georgia, United States - Xylem-PdKOR-R4 | ecosystem: Host-associated > Plants > Phyllosphere > Stem > Wood/Secondary xylem...
AAAACACGGACTCTTAAGTTATTAGTAGGCAAGTAACTTTGCATTCTTGTCTTAGATGGAGCTAGCTTGGGGCTTTGGGACCTGTGATCCATCATAAACCAACTTCATATTCTTACAGTGATAAAACAAAAATATATCCATTCTATCCTTGATGTTGTTCTTTGTCTTTCCTTTCATATCCATAACCGTGTTGAAAATATTTTCAAACATGTTCTTTTCAACATGTATGACATCAAGGTTATGGCGGAGGATATACTTTGTTTTACCTAATTGTGGGTCAAACCAAAACTAGAAAACTTTTGCTTACCAGATTGAAAACCAAACACAATGTCATCATACTCCGACACCATGTTATACAATTCTTCACCTGACGGTAACGGTGATGCAACATCCCTTTCAACATTGTCAACAAAGAAGTCTTTTCTATTTTTTATGTACTTGTGATCCATTGGCAAGAATCATATGTGGCAATAATTAAAAGATATTTTACCACTATTTGTTAACGTGAAGGCCTTGTTATTTTCTATATAGTATGGACATGCTAGTTTTCCATACGTGCTCCAACCAAAAACCATTCCATACATAGAAAAATCATTGATTGTTTAAATCAAAGCTGCCTTCATCGAAAAGTTTATTTCCTCGATACATCATATGTCAAAGCCCTAGATGACCACAATTTCTTCAACTCATCAATCAACGGACAAAGAGAAATATTTATATTCTGATCTGGATTATTAGAATCAGGTATGACTGTAGATAAAAACATGAACTCCGACCTTATATACATTCTCGGTAGCAAGTTGTAAACCATGAGTATCACTGGCCAACAATAATAAGGAGCAATAAATGACCCGAATGGATTGAATCCGTCTGTATATAACCCAAGATGTATGTTTCTTAATTCTACTAAAAACTGAGGATGCACCCTTTAAAATGTTTCCAGGTTTTACCATCGGAATGGTGCACCATCACTCTATTTACCACATCATGTAAATGATACCATGTCATATGCTCAGCAATCTTTAGTAACATGAATAACCTTTTATAGTCTAGGTATGATTAGAAAGTATCTAAATTTTGTATGTACGATAAGAGTCCTTCCCTTGCCAATTCTGGGTTTATAATGAATATGTCCACATGTTCTACACTAGGTCAACTCTCCATTTTAAAGGTAGGACAGCATGTAGAAATTTGGACACATGTTAATTTTTTGGTATCCTAGGCTAAGGGATTTCACAATGAATTTAGTAACATAAAAATTCTCTTTCAGCCTATCCCCTTCAAGTAAAATGCTTTTTGCTTATTCAACAATTATATCATAACCGGCCTCACTCAACCCATGACTTGACTTAATGGTGAACATATGTGTAGCTACCGATAATTTATTGTGATTTGTGCACCCATTCCATCAGTCTTTCAAAAGATAAAAAAAAAACTTGGTCTTGTCTGTATTAGGTTCTTCATCTACTATTGAACATTGGCTGGTATAACCCTGATTCATTCACATCGCATCTATAACTATATTCCTATAAGAACTACTATTGTCAACAACAACTTCATGCATATTGCTATAATTAAAAGTTAACCCAATCATCTTTTCTACCATGGTCTTGTAAGGAACATATGGTTTTCCATGTGCAAACCAACACAAGTATCTCTCTACGAACTCTTTTGGTAAAAGATGCATCGTTACAACATCTGGATCGATAAATTTTTTTAAAACTTATACCTTTTATATGGACATTTAATACCGCCTCCACTAATATTTCTCGGATTAGATAATGCGTAATTAATAAAATCTTGAATCTCATTACAATAATCTATCCTACACAACCTTCCGGGTGAATCTCGATACATCCATGAACGATCATCCATTACTTATGTCAAACCTATATAGAATATTGATGACAACTTGTATTAATTATGTAAACTAAATAAATAACAGAACATTGATTTAATTCAAACTATTTTAATAGTAAAACTAAATATATGCAACTCAATAAAATTTGAATTAGAACAAGGATGCTAACAAACTGAGTGTTTAGGTGACTGGATTTGTAGTGAGAGGTTGATTTGTGATAAAATTGAGGGGGGTGTTATGGTGTTTTTTGTAGAGAAAAATGGAGGAATAAGGGGGTGTTATGGTGTTTTTTGTAGAGAAAAATGGAGGAATAAGAAGAAACGGGGGAGGGAGAAAGGAGGGTCTCTCGTCAGGTCATAAATTAAATATTATAGATAGATTTACCGATGAGTTTAAATCCATCGATAATTCTATCTATAAAAATGACTTGTCATCATATTTTTTTATCTTTTTCTCATTTTGTTTTCCACTGTAATTCTCTCAGTATATATCGAGAAAATATTTTTATCGATGTTTATCAATAACTACTACGATGGTATATTCAATTGGATAAATTTACTGCAATTTACTGATAGAATATTTCTATCAGTGTGTCCATTTGTATTTGCTAATTTTTTGTTAATGTATGTGGTTTATAGTGGATGCCAAATCCATTCAATTATATGAACCACTTTACCAACCATCCAGCTGCTACATCAGGCTTCTAAAGGGTTTGTCTCAAAAGTTAGGTGGTAGCTAATATATAGGATGAGCCTAAAAATAGGAACGTTAATGCACATTGTTTGGTGGGCATATATTTACGTTCTAGCCCGTTCATCATCTTATTAATTATATACCTGCTTCTGTTTTCCCATCATTTCCCTCACCAACACCTCATAGACAATGTCTATAGTTATTGCTAATATATATAATTTCCATCGATAGTGGTCAAGTGCAAGTGGCTTTTCCAAACACGTTTTGAATTCTTTAGACTATTAAAGCAATTCAAATTAACAGAAAACAAATACAAACATAAGAGAGAAAAAGGTTAAGGTTTTCATTAATCACAATATTTTGAAAGTATGGCTTTAATCTAAATATAAAGAGATTATATATAGGTTAAACTGTAAATACAATTCTACCCTTAATAAATAAAACAAGAAATATATATATATATATATATATATATATATATATATATTAATATCTCCCCTCAAACTCACAATGTGGCAGCTATAAGCATCGAGAGTTTGCCAACTAGAAAATGAAAATGAGAAATGGAATTTGACTTAGTAAAGAAGTCTGCAATCTGCAAAGAAGAATAAACAAAAGGTAGAGTAATGGTGTCATGCTTGAGATGATGACGAGTAAGATGACAATCGATCTCAATGTGCTTAGTTCATTCATGAAAAACCGAGTTGTAAATAATCTGAATAGAACTCTGGTTGTCACAATACATAGGAGTAGGATGAGAGAGAGAAACTCCCATATTAGCAGTAACTAACGTAACCAAACAATCTCTTTGGTAGTAGACGTCATAGCACGATATTCTACTTCGGTTAAAGATTGAGAAACAATAGACTATTTCTTGTTGTTCCAAGAAATAAGAGAATCACCTAGAAAGATACAGAAACCGGTAACAGACTTGCGACCTGTGGAATAACTGTCATAATCAGCATCAGAGTATGCATGCATGCAGCTACAAAGAAGAGGTGGATGGGAGTAAAAGACTCTGAAAGACCGTACCATAAAGATATCGCAAAATACAAAAAACAGCTGCCCAGTGAATTGTAGTAGGAAAAGCAACAAACTAACTAATAACATGAACAACATATGCAATATTTGGACGAGTAATAGTGAGATATACCAAGCTCCCAACAATAGTGCGATATAAGGTAGGATCTGTCAAAGGTAGACCATCAGAAGAAGAATACTTGCGTTAATCTGAATGGTAATGTCTACAGTCTTGTTATCAATAAGTCTAGCCCGCTGAAGAATATCTGCAACATATTTCGACTGAGAAAGAAGATAACCTCTATGTGAGTAAGTTACCTCAATACCCAGGAAATATCAAAGATAACCCAAATCCTTCATTTTAAACTGTCTAGCCAATTCTGTCGTCAAAACTGAAATATCATCAATGTCATCACTAGTAATAATCATATCATCAACATGTAAAGACAAAATAATACAACCTATATTAGTGCACTTAATAAAAAGAGCAGAATCATAACTACTAGAAACAAATCCAAAAGACGAGATCACAACAGAAAATTTCTCAAACCAAGCATGAGACGCTTGTTTTAGACCATATAATGCTTTCTTGAGCTTACAAACATACCCAGAGTCATGTAAAACACTAGGAGAGGGCATCATATAAACATCTTCTTGAAGATCTCCATTTAAGAAGGCATTTTTAACATCAAGTTAGGAGATATGCCACTAACGAACTGAAGCTACAACAATAAGAGTATGAATAGTAGTCATTTTTGTAACTGGGGTAAATGTCTCCTCATAATTCATACCATACTGTTGAGAGTATCCTTTTGCAACCAACTTAGCTTTGTATCGCTCAAGAGACCCATCAGAATTAGTCTTGATCTTATACACCTAATGACAACCAACAACACTCTTACGAGGAGATAGAGGAACCAAATCTCAAGTATCTGTCTTATGCAAAGTAGAAAGTTCCTTATCCATAGCTTGCTGCCAAAGAGGATCAAGGATTGCCTTCTTATAGGAAGAGAACTTAGAGAGACAATGAACAGAAGTTAAAAAGAAGTAAAGGATGAAGAATAACAAGAATAAGCGAAACCTGGTAGTTTTGTGGACTTACAAATACGTATGGATGAACGTAAAGGTGGATCCATAATCTCAGACAAAGCTTGGGGGCTGTAGATGATAATTGAGCTTTAGGTGTGCCGGAGAGTAAAGTGTCAGTACTTGCAAAATAATGAGTAGAAACAGAACGAACATGGGAAAAGGTATCTAAGGTACTGGGAACCTGAGATGATAAATTATCAGAATTCTCAAAAAAAGGATTTATATGAATAATATCAAATCTAGTCAAGCTATGAGTAGTGGATGGAATAGAAAAAGAAAGGTATATGCTTGAGAAAGATAACATGATAAGAAACATAAAGTTTCTGAGTTATTGGATCAAAACAACAATACCCCTTTTTACCTTCATCATAACCTAGAAAGACACAAATAACAGATCGAGAGGACAACTTACTACGTTCTGTATGAGGACGAAGAACGAAACAAGTACAACCAAAAACTGTAGAGGAGGAATAATCAAGGACATACCCATATAACTTTTCAAAATGAGAAAAACCTGAACTATGAGAAGATGGGATTGTATTAATCAAACTTACAGCAGTAAGGACAGCTTCTCCCAAAACTTACTAGGAACAAAAGCAGACAACAAGAGAGAACGAGCAGTTGTGACAATGTGCCTATGTTTTCTTTCAACTATACCATTTTACTAAGGAGTAATCTGCACATAAAGTTTGGTGAATGGTTCCATCTAAGGTAAACAACTCACAAAATTTATTATAGGTGTATTCCCCTTCCAAATCACAACTAAAACATTTGATAATAACAAAATCTTGAGTTTTAACAAGAGCTCAAAAAGCTGTATATATCTCAAAGAATTCAGAATGATGTTTCATTAAATAAACCTAACAATAATGAGTATGATCGTTAATAAAAAAACATAATTTCGAGACTCTTCTTTCGTAGCATCAGGAAAAGGTCTTCATACATCATAATGAATCAATTCAAATGGGAAAGAAGAAACAAAAATACTTTGATTGAAAAGTAAAATAGAAAATTTTGCTAATTTATATCCACTACAATCAGAAATATCACAAGGTTGTAAATTTTCTAAAGCTCCTATGGATGCCAAAATTCTCAAATGAGAAGACAAAACATGACTTAGACAAGAATGCCATAAATAAAAACTAGAAGAGGAATGACTTAAACAAAAAGAAGACAAATCAATAGTAGTAGTAGCAGCGGTAGCAGCAACTGACACTTTTAACTCATCTAAAATATATAGTCCATTCTCCCTATGGCCTGTTCCAATCAACTTCTGAGACTGCAGATCATGTACACAACAAAAGAAAGAGAAAAAAAATGACTAAATAATCACCAGAATCACATAATTATCCAATAGAAGCAAGATTCAATCTAAGTTTCGAAATAAAATAAACATTAAAGAGAGACAAGTGATGTATGACAACATAACCAACACCTGCTAAAGGCATTAGAGTGTCATCATCAGTCATAATAGGGATGGAGGGTGAAGGGGACATAGAGGAAAAAGATGAAGAATCTGGAGACATATGATGTGAAGCACTAAAATCTAAGACTTATTCAGAATGTGACATATACTTGAGGAACTATAAGGCAACTAACCTATGGAAGAAGAAGTAGACATTGTTTATGGCTGTAAGGAGAAAAACTTCTGAAATTGCTCAGCCAGAGTACTAGGATCGGTGATAGGGCCTGATGAAACTACTACTGCAATATTGTGGTGTGGAGGTTTATAACTCTGAGATGGTCTATTAGCATTAGATTGTAACTGGCTGCCAAACTTTTAAACTTGATTCTGTTGTCTCAACTTAGGACACTGAGTCTTTCAATTACCTTTCTGCTTACAAAAACTGCACTCATCAAAGGCAACCTTTGTATAAGGCTTATTTTGATGATTAAAGAATGACTTGGAGGGTACTGCTAGTACAGATGGATTCAAAACAGAAAGAATTCCCTTTTTAGAATAAAACTAGAGATGTATTTCTTCAGCTAATAACTCACTGAAAACAGAGTCAACAGAAGGCAGTAGAGAACGATGTAGAATTGAACCTCTGAGCCCTTCAAAATCACTGCAAAGTGCTGTTAAAAACTGTATTAATCGTTGTTGTTCCCTACGATCAATATAGGCACTACACGCCTTTAATTCTGCTGATTCTATAAGAGCCAATTGATCCCAAAGATCTGTCAATAGAACTCTTGAATACTCATATTCTTCTGGTGAAGAGCTCATATGTCATTCTCTAACTGATACTGCTTTGCAAAATTTGTTTGCGTGAATAACCTTTACAGATGATCTCAAACCTCCTTTGCTGTCTCATACTTCGCCAACAGTGTACTTATGGAATGCTCAACAAAAGTGTTAATCCGAGTAATAATCTTTGCATTGTTTGCTTCTCATGCATCTATCAAAACAACATCCCCTTCCTCAGTATTCTTAGGTACCACTAACATATTCCTACATCTTTTTACCCTTAAGAAAATTCCACATTACATAACTCCAATACGAATAATTCTTCTCATCCTACCTTACACTCACAGATTGAAGCGAATCATCTCTTTCAGTAGCCATAATCAACAATCATAGAGAACCAGAATGCAAAAGCAGCGAAAAACAAAATATCAAATTGCAGAAATTGAACGGATATCGCAGAAACTAAACAAATATCTTCTCGAAGTTATACGATTACTCCAAAAACAAAAAATTGCAGAAATAGAACGTAAATACCAAGTTGCAGAAACTAAAGAGATGACGGAATACTAGATTTGCAGAAACTAAAGGGAAAACAAAATACCAGATTTGCAGAAACATGACAAATATCACTCCAAAAAAAATTCCATGAAACCAGCTTTGATATTATGTTAAAGTAATTCAAATTACCAGAAAATAAATACAAACATAAGAGAGAAAGAGGTTAGGGTTTTCATTAATCGCAATATTTTAAAAGTATGGCTTTTACCTAAATACAAAGAGATTATATATAAGTTAAACTGAAAATACTATTCTACTCTTAATAAATAAAATAAAATAAAAAAATAAATATATATATTTCTTCACGCAACAACTTTCATTCCATTCAAATTCTGTAACTTTCATTGACAATTTGAAGAAAGGAAAGCATCTATCAGCCGACCTGGCCACGAATCTGCCAACGCTGCTACTTTCTTGTCAACCTCGAGGTTAGAGAGAAGACTACTTGATCGTTACAAGGGTTGTTTGAAAACCAACATGCAATTCGAGAAATGCAACCTTCAAGGACTATAAACAAGGTTTAGAGGTTGACAAGAAAAGTAGCAGCGATATATATGTAGCTATTCTATCTACTTTTTATATAAACCTTCCTTTTTATATTCCTTGTACTCCATGCCCCAAATAACTTGAGTAAGGGCAATATTATCTTTTTATATAGAAGGGAGACACCATATATCAATAAAAACTATTTTTTGAACATATTAATAAGCTTATGTAAATATACAATTAGGAAATAGTTAGTGGTTAGTTAATTAATATTCATGATTTTTTTTATAACTAGAGTCATAAGATATTCTGCTACCTAGGCAAATGCTCTTCAGCAAGAAGAGTAGTTGGCAGGTTGCTTATTTATTTTGAATTTAGTAAGGAAATTTAAGTCCAATATATTTTTTTAGAATGGTTTAATAGAAATATGATTTTTGTTTTCTCTCGTTGTTTTCAAAATTTTAAAACCAAAAATAAATATTACGTTGAAAGACAGCAAAATCAAGTTTGGATGATATTTTGAATAAAATTGATAATTGGTTGCTAAAATTTTTGAATAAAAAAAAATGATTTTCAAAAAATTGTGAAGGTTTTAATTTTTTTGAATAAAAAAATATTCTTTGCTTTTGTTTCCAAAATTTTGCAAAAAAAACCCACAAATGATCCTAAATGGCGCATAAAATACACACTAATTTTCAAATTCCCAGAATTTGTATCATGTACGATACAAGACTAAAGAGTGAAATAATGATTGCAATATGAACTCGAAAATAATTATTGATTGAATTCCAATATCCAATTATTATGATAACAGAAATACATGACAAGCGTGACATCATCTAACCGTAGCATCTGGAGACAGCGTGAACCACAAACATTGGCATTAGCCCCATCAAAATTAATGTGTTGTGCCCTAGTAAAATGACTGCTTTCACACTTTTAGGGTTTTGTATCTATGAAAAAAATTATTATTTTATTTTATTTTTAATATTAACACTTTAAAAAAATCTAAAAATATTTAAAATTAATTAATTTAAAATTAAAAAAAAAACACAATCCATCTCCATAAATAAGCTTCGTCCTTTATAGAGAAGTCAAGAATCAGAAATTTTATTATTTTATATATAATTTATTAATAATGTTAAACAAATTACAAGAAAAATAGTTTGTTGAACCAACTTTAAATATTAAGAGTATAAATTATGCACCTACAAAATTAACTAGCAGAAAACAAATTCTTCAACCTAACATTTTATAACGAAAGAAAGCACAATGGACAATGCCAATAAGTTATATTTTCTTTTCTTTTTGGACATGAAGAAGGAGTTAAGCTAATTTCTAGTGAATGTAACGAAAACAAAATAAAAATATTTGAAAAAGAATAGTAAACAAATTAATTAATGATCACTCCAGTAGAATCCATATATTTCTAGCCCGATTACCTACTTCTGCCGGCGGGGGGGAGAATCCTTAGAGTAGTTCCGACGTACTTTTCACGAATTCAAGCAAATTTAACATTAATGAAACTTCGAGGAACTTAATCATTAAACCTTGACCTAATTATTGGATTTATCGACATCAACAATTGAATAAAATTCAACACTAACTCCTTTTTATATATAAAAAAAATAAAATAAAAACGTAAAATCTTAATCAATGTAAAGACTGTTAATTTAAATCTTCGAAAAATTTCCCTTAAGAGAATTTCTTACATAACGAATAATTTGGAACCAATTTTTTTTCCTTAAAAAAAACCCATTGGCCATCTTGTTTCTGAATCATTATTGTGTCAAAATGATGTCATAATGCTCTAAGCTTGAGGTGTGAATGCGACAAACTAGACAACAATACTTGGATTTGGACATAAAGTGGTGACCTCCATGTGTGTGTCAGTGAGAGAGAGAGAGAGAGAGAGGGAGAGACGGAGGAGTAAATGAAGAATGCAAGAAGTATGCAAAGCAAACCATACAGGGTTTATCATTTACAAGTTTTCCACTATTTTCTAAATGAAAAAAAAACGTTCAAATTTTTTTTTTTGTATACAAGTACTTTTTAATAATATAAAAGTTTAAATTTTTTTTTATATTTAGTTAGTTTTATAAACTTAATTTTTATTATAAATCTATTAAAAATATTTGTTTAGTAGACACAAATCCGCACTGCACCATGTGTTTGTATTTTTTGCGTAAAAATGATGTCTAGATGATACAAGAGCGTTTCAAATAAATAAAAAAAAATAAATGACTCAGGTCATAACTTTAATTATATTTAGTAAAATTGTTTTATTTTAATTAAATGATAAAAAAATTTAAAAACGATAATAAATAGATAATTTTTTCTTAAAAAAACACAATAACTTGAAGAAAAAAACAAGGAAGTACATAACTAGATTAAAAGAAAAGGTAAAAAAGGGCTTGAGTCAACCAAAGATAGTGTCATAAACATGTAACTTTGATAATAAAAGATGAGCCAACTCGAGTTAATTAGCAAAACTTGTGGCTTGGATTATAAGATAGAGATAGCCCAATAGATAAAAAACTAAAAAAAACTACAAAGCTTATTTTTTATATACAAAAAGAAACTAATGTCAAACAATGAAATTTAAAAAAAAAAGCAAAAAAAAATATCGACCTACATTAACTTTTCAAACCTATAACCCGGATCATTAAACCGAAAGCACCAAATATGAAAAAACCATGAAGCCCAATTCCTAACAAATCAAAGAATAAGGGTGAAAATTAAAATAAAAAATAAATTAGAGGGCAAGGAACTTTTTTTATTTGAGGGTTAAATTAAAAAGAAAAGTAAATCTAACAGAAGGAAACAAAAAAATCAAAAGAATGATGACTAAATTAGAAGAAAAAAACAATACACTGGAAATTTGGATTGAATGATGAAATTGAGAACAAAAAAAAATCTAATACATGATAAATTAGAATTGAAGGATTAAGTTGAAAACAAATAAAATTTTAACAAAAAAACAAGGACAAAAATTAGAAATAAAAAGAATAAGAACAAAACTAAAAGCATCAACAACAAAAAAGACCACCTTGTATTTTTAGGGCAGGAGAGATAAGAAAACAAAAAAGGTCGACTAGCGACAAATCACCTCACCACCATTAACATTCACCACTCTAAGATTAAAAGAACGTGATGATGCATCTAACAATTTAGTAGAAGAGCATTTTATATCAATGTGAGGTGCCACACGCATCACACAAAAGGAATGAGGTGCCTTCCACATGCTAACAACTTTTTAGAATTAAATAATATTTAATCAATGTTAAAAGACAAGAATGTCTTTGATTACCCTGGTAAAAAAATCTAAAGGAAAGGACCAAAAGGCCCTTGAACCTATAGTTTAAATGTTTTGATTCCAAGTGTTTACTTGTCAATTTATTATACATGAATAAATAAAAAGACAGGTATATATGCCCCTCTTCAACAATGTTATAAATTTATTATACATGACAAATATGTCATGTGAAAAGACAAAAATACCACCGGAACAAAGGCAATTGGTTTTTTCGGAAGGGCAAAACCATCATTTTACCTTTCTCTTTATCAAAGAACCATCTCAACCCAATAGCTTAAGTTGTTAGGTAAGGTTCTAAGATATGATTTATATTATTCTCTAACACATCCCCTCAGTTAAAAGGCCTTTAGACTTGAAATTTGCACAGGCTCACATTACCTTGTGCTTAATTTTTTATCAAATAAATGGGGATGGTAAGATTCGAACTCGTGACCGCTTGACCATTAAAATTCTGATACCATGTCAAAGAACTTATTGGGTTGAGATGGTTTAGTAGCTTACTATGTGGACCATTAGAAACATCCTATTGTATTTCTCTACATTGTCAAAGAACCATCTCAACTCAATTGCTTAAGCTGTTAGGTAAGGTTTCAAGATATGATTTATATTATTCTCTAACACTCTTTAATTTTTTATATAATATTTTAATGATAATTTTTAATTTAAATGAAATAAAATTAATATTATACTATTAATTAGATTATCACAAACACAAAATGTTAAGATGGTTATTATAAATTATAGTTTTAATTTTTTTTATGAAAAATAGTTATAATATTTATGTACTCTTCTTTTAAAAAAAAAATCATCTTCATTTTTAATAAAAGAATATTTTTCTGATTTTTCATTGAAAATAGAAAGTTGAAAAAAGAAAAGAAAAACTAAAAAGGAGAATTTAACACCCTTGGTTTTTCAGCTTTATCATTCCTTGTGTGTCTGTTTGGGAGTGTGGTTGTGGTTATTTTTTAAAGTGTTTTTCACTTGGAAATGCATTAAAATAATATTTTTTATTTTTAAAAAATTATTTTTAATATCAGTGCATCAAAATAATCTGAAAATACTAAAAAAAATATTAATTTAAAATAAAAAATAAAAAAATTCAATTTTTTTCAAGAACATTTTTAAAATATAAAAACAAATAGGGTTGTAAACTTCAGGTGTCTATTTCCATTCTCTTCTTCTTGTTTTTTTACTTTTTTTTTTTTGTCTTCCATATTTCTAGTCAATTCCAAGTGTATATTATCACAATGGGTATGTTTACTTCATGGGTATCTCCATAATATACTAATTACTTCTATGCTGCTTAAAAGACTATATTAAATATGAATTGGCGTAGGCTAATTGATTGTCTTGTTTGGAGTGATTTATTCTTGGAGAGATCATCCACTGGATGATGCTAGTTTGATATGTCACAAGTCAATGAATTCTGACCATTTAAGATTACCGAGTACTAGTAGTCGTCCATTGATATAATTTTGGAAATTGACTATGAGAAGGGGTGAAACCGAGGGAGCAAATTGAGTGGTCTAAATTTATATATTTAGCTATGCGTTC
>Ga0325403_1004682_pt1 | contig 12762 bp, 9 predicted proteins | sample PopdelMetagenome_19_FD_205665 | JGI IMG/M metagenome (GOLD analysis project Ga0325403, IMG submission 205665) | Populus deltoides microbial communities from Bellville, Georgia, United States - Xylem-PdKOR-R4 | ecosystem: Host-associated > Plants > Phyllosphere > Stem > Wood/Secondary xylem...
TTAAATCATTACGCACATCATCAACTTCATTTTTAAATGTGGTTTATCCCCTACCGGAGTCAAGATTCAATGTTACAAAAATTTTGGTGGGAAGGAAACCGGTTTTCTGCCCCTATCGCAGCTAAATCCCCTGTTTTAATAATTCTCATCGAATTTGCCAGTAGAGGTGGCAATTTGACGTTTCCTCATATATTCACCTATATCTAGAGCTTTAGAGCTCCAAATCGAGCGAGATCGGATTCGTTGGAAAGCTAACATCTCAAGATACAATTTCTACGAGAGGTGTTTCCTAAATTTTATCGTTCTGAGGCCCGAATATCCCTTAGAATGTGCATGATGAATCTGCCCAGAATTCATCGGTGATTTCTAAGTGGGTTTTCTGCCAACCTCACTTCTCTTTTCTTACGCTATTTATTTTCTACGTATTCCTACATCTTATGATTCTTTCCATGCTGAAATTATGAGCCATGCCCATGTTCAATAATTAAAACTTACCTAACGAATAAAATCCATATAACATTAGGATTTCTAAATAATAAAACACTATTTAAATTATAAGTCCTAAGTAAATAGAAAAAATAATACAAATATAACAAGGTAAATAAAAACAATCCTGCATAATAACTTTCGAGTCTTATTTAAAGGTCTTTTCAATTTTCAATTATCATGAATTTTTAACTTAGCAGGAAACATGGGTTAACTCGAGTTGTTTTGTTTTGTTTTTTTTAATTATTATTTTTTTAATTTCATCTTTCAACATTGAGTTGATTGAGAATTAGATTACTCATGGGTTATTAAGTTGAGCTGTTGGACTGGTTCGGGTTTTATTGAGGTGTTGTTAACTTATAGTGAATTCCTACCCAGACATGAAATTATACTTTCAATCTTTTTGCCACCCACATTTAAGATGAGGGATGCAGCTGCCATTATAAAAGATATGAAGATCATACCTATTTACATATAAGGTATTAAAGACTATTAATTGCTGATGATTTCTTGATATGACACCGTTTACATTATAAGGATTGTGAGTACTAACAATATCAAATTATGACAACTTTTTTGTGCTTTTATTGCTTAGTATACCTTGCTTAGGATTCTTGCACACAATTGCAGTGGAATATGGTATACAAATGAAAGATCATTTCTTTGACACCATCTGTTCTAAAGAGAAGTTTGCTTCTTTCTATGCAAGAAAAAAAGAGAAGGGCCTAGAACTCTATAAAGATCCAAAGCCTAAAGAAGAGCTCAATTTAAATAGGCCCCTCAAACATCATAGCAATATACAAGAGCTAAGCCAATAGCAGTGACAATAAGCGTGGATGGAAAACCAAACTTCAAATGGCTCCAAAAGGTGATATTATAACTAGGGTGGGCACCAAGAGCTTGTTCACACACAATTAGGTTTGCGGCAGAACCCAATAACGAAAGGTTTCCAGCAACTGTGCTAACCCATGCCAGGATGAGCCAAGCTTTCTTCTCTTTACTGGGAGATATTGCAGTGGCAGAAGCAGCTACCTTTGCTCCAAGCAAAAGAACTTGTAAGCCAAAAATAATTACAGATTAGATTGTTTAGTTTAGGGGATAAAAAAACCAAAATATCTTTTTCACTCTAAAGTCTTGTGATGGTAACTAGATTATTTGTTTTTCTGTTGAAGCAAAAACCGCACACCCAAATTTTTTTAACCATGTTTCAATGAATGATATCTCCTCAAAAGAGAGTGCATGTTTAAGTTTAATAAAAATTGTTTTAAAATGTGGTTGGTTAGTATTTTAAGATAAAAAAAATAAATATAAAAATAACATATATGTGTTTGGATAAAAAAAAGAACAAATATATAAAATATAAATATATCTCTAGAATAATTTTTGAATGAAATTTTATCCTTTTTTAAATAAAAAAGACAAGGAGACATGTTCTTTTTATCCTTGTTATCCTTGTCTTTTCTATTTTCGAGACAGTTACCAAACATTATCTTAAACATGCTCCCTTGAACAAGATCTTCCTCCACCAAGAAACAGAGGTACCAGATGGAGACCTCAATTGTCTACCATGAAGTGATATTAACTGGAAATTACAATTGCCCTTCTATAAGACTCTAAAGCCGTAGTGCTGTAGTTAAATCAAAGGAAGAGAATCAGGGCATCAACTTACCAGTTGGTACATTCGAAGCAACATTTGAGAGAACAAGTATTACAATGGCCAGCACAGCAATCCCACTGGCATGATCGATCCGTGCATGAGGCTCCATCAAGCTCCAGAGACTGCCAGGAATTCCAGTTCTATTGAAGCCCTCAACCGTGATAAACATTCCACAAAAGAATACCAGAAGAGAGTATGAAACCTGATCCAAGCAACTACGGGTAAGTAGATTTTACTGCATGGAAGTATTACAGTTGATGAAAAGATATTTAGGAAAGCAAACAGAATTTTTGTGAAAGACCTGTTGATTTACCTTCTGTAGGCAAGGCCCTGCATCTTCGAAATCAAGAATCGCAAAACTGAGGGCTGCTGTGAGTGCAGTCCAAGACATGTCCAAACGCATTAGAAAAGCAACCAGCATTCCAACAGTACCAAGGTAAATACACAATCTCTTCCATCTATTCAGCAGGCCTTTACTTTCTTCAGTGGACTGTTGCGGCCCGGACTCTGAATCTTCCTGAACAATAATTTCATACAAAGCATCTTCTTCTTCCTTAACATCAGATAACAACCTCCAAAACATGCATATAAGAATTAAAGCATTCACAAAGACACCCACAAGCACCGCGGGAAGAAGTCCCAATACGAATTCCCCAAAAGAGATGCCACTTTGAATAGCAATTATCAAGTTTTGAGGGTTGCCGATTGGAGTTGCAGAGGATCCAATATTCGAACTTGAAGCCAACCCAAGCAAGAAAGGTTCGGGTCGAATATTGTTTTGTCTAGCAATCTTTAATATGAACTCAGTGAGAAAGAAGCATGCGGTGTCATTAGTGAACAGAGCACTTGAAATGGCAGAAACAATGCAGATCCGGCAGAGCATGTCCTTCGCACCCCAACTCTTCCATGAGAACAAGACTCCCAAGTGCTTGAACATGTCTGCTCTTTCAAGATAGATGCTTACAACCATGGTTCCAAAGAGAAGGCCCAGTACAGGGAGGTTGATGGCAGAATATGCTTGCTCAGGGGTGATGACTTTGAAGATAACCATAAGAATTGCCCCGAGGATGGAACCTGCTGTCCTTCCAATGGGTAAGAAAGGAACTGCTGGGAAAACTGCCAAAATCCAAAAGATTGCGAAGGCAACTGAACCTAAGACAACCTTCTTAAACGAACCCAGAGCCATTTCTGTAACTTACAAGATTATGCTTGTTTGTGAGCTACCACTTAGCAGACCTCCACCTTTGCAACTTCAGATAAATTACTGGCTCTGAAAGAAGAAGATATCACCCTGTAGCTCAAACAGTATTTGCAACCAACTGAGAAAAGAGTAAAACTACAAATTTATTAAGAGCTAGTGAGATGGAAGTTATTAAAAGTCTTTTAAAAAATTCCGAAAAGGATTCTGGAACCAGAAAGATCAATGAGTTCATCTGAATATTTCCACGATACGTTTAAAAGACGCATCAGAATGGGAGGCTAAGAAATGGATTGAAGATGCTGGATATTTTCTATTCTGAAGCAGTCAAATCAGCCGAAGACATTTCAGAACAAGCAAACGATTTCCAAAATAACCTTTAGCATGACATTCCATGCTGAAAATGTAGTAGTTTTTGAGCAAAAGGGAAATGCGTGGTCCTAGAGCACGTATCTTTTTCCTAGTTGATATGGAGGTTATTAATTTTTTTTTTAAAATTCCAATAAGGATTGTGGAACCAGAAAGATAAATGAGTTCATATGAATATTTCCATGATACGTTTAAAAGACGCATCAGAATGAGAGGCTAAGAAATGGATTGAAGATGCTGGATATTTTCTCTTCTGAAGTAGTCAAAGCAGCCGAAGACATTTCAAAGCAAGCAAACAATTTCCAAAATAACCTTTAGCATGACATTCCATGCTGAAAATCTAGTAAATGCGTGGTCCTAGAGCACATATCTTCTTGCTAGTTGATATGGAATTTGGATCATGCGCAACCAGCGGGAAATATGCTACTGAGACATCATATAACAACGTTAACAGTTTAGGACTTGTGTGTGCAGGTGAACCTATGGGGTGGGACCGTTTTCAGATATTTAAACATTATATCTGGAAATTAATAGCATGCAAGCAAGTAGTGAAGTTGACATATTCTCCAGCTAAGAAATACTGCCTTAAGAGACTCTACATACCTGATCCTTGCATGAACGCACACTCTTGATCCTCGTAACATCACCAACACGAATACATGGCTCTAGGAAAATAGAGTCACCATATGAGCTTGGCTTGTTCAGCTTCCAACTTCTCGACAGGGAGTCTTAAAGCTGCTGCAGGTTCCCACTGAGCAATCTCTTTGGAGCAATTATGTAAGCTCACAGTTACTCTGTCAACCTAATTGAACACTGGAGTTCTGTCTTGCTCCAAAGAAACTCAAACTGGAACAAAGTGAGATAAGCAAGCAAATTAAATCCTTGGATAAAAGATAGTGAGGGGTTGGGGATTTGCTCTCTACACTTCCAATGCCGGTAAGCGCAGTGCGGATTTATATACAGGGAAAGGCAAGAGAGTAAATAAATTTATGCCATAAGAGGAAGACTATAAAAGGAGAAGACGCCAAGAAGAAACACATACAGTGAGTAAGACTAATTAGGTAATGTATATGATTACTTTTTAAATTGTATTTTACTTATAAATGTATTAAAATATTTTTTATATATTTTTTAAAATTTAGTTTTGATATTACAACATCAAAACAATTAAAAAAACACATAAAATAAATTAATTTAAAATAAAAAATAAAAAACCTTTAAAAATACTATTAAATTACAAAAATAATCACTACAATAATATCTGTTTGTTTTAATGTCGTGACTGCGTTTTGCTTCATGCACATTCTTCTACACGTATTATCATTTGTCTTTAAATGATTCGTTAACTTCGTTTTTAATTCCAACACAACTAACACTGATCCAACATGTTTGAAGCAATGATCTATGTTCTAATTTGTTTTAAAAAAAGTATACTTTACTTTCAAATTAACATTTTCTTTGAACCCCACATCTAAATTTTTTTAACCATGTTTTAATGAATGATACTCGAAATAGAATGCATGTTTAAATTGAACAAAAAATATTTTAAAACGTGATTAATTAGTATTTCAAAATAATAAATATAGAGATGATAAATATATATTTGGATGAACAAACGAAGATAAAGATATAAAATAAATATATTTATATAATTGTTTTAGAGTGAATTACTTATTTTTTAAATAGAAAAGACAAAGAAACATGTTTCTTTTATTCGTATTATGTTTGTCTTTTATATTTTCGCGACAATTACCAAACATTCATTATCTTAAACTTGCTTCCTTGAACGAGATTTCTCCCCCCCACTCCCAACCAAACCCTCTCCTCCAACAACAAACAGAGGAAACAGATGGAGACCTCAATTGTCTACCATGTGATATTAACTGGAAATTAATATTTCCCTGAACACGTTTACAAAGACGCATCAGAACGAGAGGCTAAGAAATGGATTGAAGAAGCTGGATATTTTCTCTTCTGAAGCAGTCAAAGCAGCTCAAGACATTTCAAAGCAAGCAAGAGATGAAAAGCTTCTGATGTAAAAGCAAGAAATATACATCTTTACCAGTCAGATGTATATTGCAGCTTCTGATGTATTATATCAAGAGCATTAGTCTCACGGTTCTTTGCACTCAATGAAAAGCTTTTTAACATTTTCATAGCTTAGCAGGCTCATGTGGTGGCTTCGAGGCTTGAATGAGTAGAGTTCATATTTTGTCCATCTTCTTTTAAGTTTATTATTTTGTATTAGAACTCAATGAAGATCTTAGGATTTTGCAGTGTCCCCTCGCTTTCTCCTCTTTTAACCTTTTGTTTTGCTTTGTTTGAATAGATGTTAATAGCAAGATGTTCACTTACTGGGCTCTACCTATTAGTAAATGGCCTGGATACATAGCGGATTTCAATTACAAGATGTCCACTGACGCTTTTCGAGCTCTAAAATTACGTATCCATGCGGTAGAGAAATTTCGAGACTACTTATAATATTTTATAAATTTTAAATATGAATAAAATTAACTACATATTTCTATTTATACTAATTATAGACTTAGAATTCTTTTTTATAAGAAAGGATTCCTAATTAAAACTAAAATCCTCAATGAAAGGATTCCTAATTAAAACTTAACTATCTAATATAATCTATTTAGCATTAGAATTCTTAAATAATACTATTTAAATTAAAAGTTCAAAACTAAATAGAAAAAAGAATCCAAATACAATTCTAAATAATAAAATATTATTTACATTAAAATTCCAAAGCAAAATAAAAAAAAATCTAAATACAATTTTAAATAATAAAATACTATTTAAATTAAAAACCTAAGTGAAATAGGAAAAAAAATCTAAATACAACAAGGTAATTAAAAACAATTCGGCACAATAAATTCTGAGCCTTATTTGAAGGCCTTTATCATCTTTGATTGTTATGAAATTTTAACCTAGTAGAAAATAAGATTTTCAGAATTTTTTGTTAAAATTTTGGCTCGATCCAACAGTTGAATTAAAAATTATACTTGATTTACCAAATTATATCTTGAACTCTTTTTAAATTCCTTAAAACCTATAAATCTTAACCACTAATGAAATAATGTAATAAATATTATTATATCAAGAATAATGAAGATATTTCCCACGCTAGCTTTTTTTACTTCTGAAAAACTTGTCCTTGAGCTATCTATTAAAAATTAAACTCTTCCTTTTTAAAGGAACAAAAATACAACATTGTAGCTGATATATTCATGAAGTAATATGTCTTTTATATGTGAATTCTAAAATTTAATTTACGATGTGTGCATACTAAAACATAATCCATATTAATATTATACTTTATGTTTCTATGAAATTGACTTATAGTTTCTTCTCGCATTCTTTTGCTTCAAACTTGAGTTCATCTATGATCTCCAATACTTTAACCATTGCATGTAAAGAAACTTAAAGATAATTTTTCATAATATCTTTAGAAGAATTGTCAGAAATTACCATGTACTCCATATTGTTTTTTGCAAGATCTTCAGAATCACTACAAGATACTAATTTAAGAGCCTTCTTGATTTCTTCTTTACCATTAATTAATGAAACATCGACAAATATAGTAGTATTTGCAGAAGTGTTGTTGGTGTTATTATTGTGATGTTGAAACTATTTTCTTTGAAGAGACGATATCTTTTTTATAATTTTCTACTTGCTATTTTAGAAGGTTGAATAAAAAACAAATAATAACATTCTAATTTCTTATTTACTCAATATAAAATCTCTTTATAATCATCTTGTATAAACTCTAAAATTAATGATTGTCTTAAATCTTACCAAGCTGGAATTAAAGACATACCAATACGAGATCTAAAGTCCAGAAATTCAAATCACCATTCTCTAGCACCAAATAAAGTTTGTGTGCGACATGTCCTACCTTTTGATGATAAGGAACCTTGTTGAAATAAAAGTAAACTTTAAATTCTGTTAACCATTTAATAAATCCTTTCTTCGAAAATATCCTATCATAGAATGTAATCTCATTGAATTCAAGAATAGGTATGTGGTTTGGCCTGTCTCCAGGTAAATTTCTAGGCAAGTTCCTATCCTCTTCACGATCCTTGTTTGTGAAACCCATTAGCTGAGCTAGATTTGTTATGGTTTTCTCCAAGTAATCAAACCTCTGTTCCCAACGATCTAATTTTTGCTCTTAAGCCCGTATAGTGCATTAGAGGGCCTCCACTCCACCAATGATGATTGGTTCAAGTGGTTCAGCTCTTGTTCCCCTTAAGCAAGGTCTAGAGTTCGAGCCTTGTGAATGGAGTACACCATCATCGGGAGAGCTTTACCCCTTAATGGACCGACCTGGCTTGACATGATTAGTTGGGGACAATGGACTTCTAGATACCAGGGTCTAAAAAAAAGGGTCTCCACTCCTGCATTGCGGAGTGGGTTACTACCATCTCTATCCATCAAAAAGACCAACTTGCTTTGATATGTATTGACGCGGTGTATAACGTTGATAAAAGCTAGAGTCCTTAAGCCCTAAGGTTACAAGCCTAATAATGTGAAAAAAATAAACAAGACATCTCTATTTATACTAGTTATGAACCTAGAATCCTTTATAGAAAATGATTACTAATTAAAACTTACCTAACTAATAGAATCCATATAACATTAGGATTCCTAAATAATAAAATACTATTTAAATTAAAAGTCCTAAGATAAATAGAAAAAAAGAATCCAAATATAATAAGGTAAATAAAAACAATCCTGCACAAAAACTTTCAAGTCTTATTTAAAGGTCTTTTCAATTTCCAGTCATCATGAATTTTTAACTTAACAGGAAACATGACCTTCAAAATCCTTTGTCAAAATTCTAGTTCAATCTAATAGTTAAATTAAAAGTTATATTTGATTTACCAAACTCTATCTTGGAGTTTCCTTAATCTCCTCAAAACCTAAAAATTTTAACTACTAATAAAATAATGCAATAAACATTATTATGCCAAGAATATCGAAGAAATTTCTCCATGTCATCCACTCACCATTTCTCTCTAGCTTTTAGTGTGTCTTTGGCATTGTAATAGTTTTTTTTTTTTTTGTGGTTGTGATTTGAAAAAATAGGTTAAGAAAAGCTACAAATTATGGTTTGAAAAAAATAAACTAGACATCTCTATTTATACTAGTTATAAACCTAAAATCCTTTATAAGAAAGGATTACTGATTAAAACTTACCTAACTAATGAAATCCATATAACACTAGGATTTCTAAATAATAAAATACTAGTTAAATTAAAAGTGCTAAGATAAATAGAAAAAAAATCCAAATATAACAAGGTAAATAAAAATACCATGCACAATAACTTTCGAGTCTTATTTAAAGGTTTTTTCAATTTTCAATCATTATGAATTTTCAACTTAGTAGGAAACATGATCTTCAAAATCCTTTGTTAAAATTTCATTTCAATCCAATAATTTGATTAAAAGTTATGCTTGATTTATCAAAATCTACTTTATTTTGGAGTCTCTTTATTTTTTTCAAAACCTAAAAATTTTAACCACTAAGACATGTTTGAGAGCGTGGTTGCGGTTGCTTTTCACTAGGAAATGTATTAAAATAATTTTTTTTAATTTTTAAAAAATTATTTTTGACATCAGCGCATCAAAATAATCTAAAAACACTAAAAAAATATTATTTTAAAGCAAAAAAAAATAAAAAATTTTAAATTTTTTCAAAAATATTTTTAAAAAGCAAAAACAAATATGAAAAAAATTTCCGCATGTCATCCACTCACCGTATCTCTCTAGCTTTTAACAGTTTTTTGTGGTTGTGGATTTAGTTCCTTTTTCTCCATGTGTTCTTCTGGGCACCTCCGTCTCTGTGCTCTCGGTTTGTTCTTTTTCCGTTTTCTTCTCCTTTTTTTTTTCCCGTCAATGTCTTTCTCTCTGTGTGTTTTTCTTTAGTCCCCTCCCCCCTGTGTGACCTTCTCTGGCTTTTATAAAACCAGAGAATGGCCACCTCCTGTTAATGTGTTCGTGCCTCACGATCGTGAGGCACCAACACCTCTGTTTCTTTGAGAAGAAACAGGGGAATGACAGTCCTGCTTTTGCAGGACTGTTCAACGTGGCTCTTGGAGGATAATGCAGCTGAGGAGACGTGGGGGACGTGGTTGAAAACGGTTTTCCTGTTGAATCAGTCTCTGGTCTGGAGATGAAGAAGGCGATGAATAGTGGTTCAAAACGGCGTTGTTTGGGATGGAACTGACAAATTGCAGTTTGGTCACTCAATTTTTGAACTTTTGTAATCAAGCCCTTTCTTCAGTAAATTCATTCTTTTTTTTTAATTATACCCCTGGATTAATTACAATTGAACCCCTGGATCATGGCAAAATTTACAAAACAATCCTTGGTATCTGGATTATTCAATTTGGTCATTAATTGACTTTTCAACTTTTAATTCTTTCAAAATTACACCTGGAAAAATCAGTTACAATCCCTTAAGTACACCCACCATTTCACTATAGTCATTGGATTTTAATTTCCTAAAATTTTGTCTCTAATCAGTCCAAAACTTTGGTATTTCTTCAATTAAGCTCCTAATTTTATTAATTAAACTAATCCAGAGTTTAATTAAGTCCCCAAACGTATTAATTCTTCAATTTCTGACCAATTGACTCTCAAATTTAATAATTCCATCATCGAACTTCATATTTATGTTGTCTTAACCCATTTATCAAATATATTTTTATTCATTTATTTTTTTTCTTATTAAAAAAATAAAAAATTGGGTTATGACAGTATAGATCATAATTAAATAAATTATTTAGAAGTTCTATTTACTAAAAAAACTATGTAATGTTTTGATAAATATTTTTTTTCAAGTTTTATTATGATATTTGTGTGTTTTTAACACAGACAGACAGGGCTTTAAGGATAACCAAATTTATTATAAGTCAAAACTCTCCATAATTATAGGGGAGACACCTAAAATATTCAATTTTTACTCGTTCAAGTCTTCATTTTCCAAAAAAAATATTATAACCCTTTATATAGAAAAACTAAAAAACCCTATTACAGAATATGAAAAAAAAACTAGGAAAAATATTCTCTTTAAATAGAAAAAAATTAAAAAAGCATAATAATATCAAATAAAAAATTATAAAATTAACAATGAAAAATATCTATTTTTTTAAAAAAGTTCTTGCATCAATATTTTCAGGCTAGAAAAACTGTTTAGATTTCAGTTAGAAACTGTCAAACACCACAGATATCTTTTTATGTGTGGTTCACCCTATTATGGTTTCCCAATACTTTTGAGTGAGTCATCTCATCATAGATCCTTAACACTATACATTTGACACAAACACATCCTGTTATATGACATTTTCCAGTTATGATTATTCAACAACACACATCAAGTAACTATTAGGAATTGACAAGCTCTTAACAAATAAGACCTTTCTTAATTTTTGTATTGCCATCACAAATTTTAAGGGGAAAGAGAGAAAAGAGAAGAAAAGAAAGAAAATACTACCGATAATAAATTGTGGCATCACTGACACCACGCGCCATCTTAAAAGGAAGATGATGACACAAAGATTCTAATGACATGGATAAAAGTATTTTTGGCCACTTAGAGGCACCACATACACATCTCGAATAGTGTGAGCGCCTCACATACACTAGTGTGTGCTTTACGTGTGCCAACCATTTTTGTTTTTTTAGTTATATTTTATATTTATTAAAATACCAAATTACATCTTATCCAACTTAATTATCACAAAAAAAAAATCAATATGAAAAGAAGAAAGAGCCCATGTACAATAGCTTTAAAATTTATGCAACAAATGATATTTTAGTTGTTTCATTATGCTTCTAAAATGTAAAAGGATTTACTTGTCCCTGAATAATATGATAATGACCATTGAACCTTATGGAAATACTATACTGCCCCTAATAGACAATTCAACAGCTTTTTACGGGAAGGGCAAAACCACAATTAAACTTTCTGGTGAACAATGATTCTAAATCTAGGTGAATAATTTTTTCCAATGCAAATTAGTTTCTTTTAATAAAGCTGACAGCTATCATGTATATGGTTGGATGACCTATGGATTTGAGAATGTTGAAACATTGCTAACAATAGACGCTAGTAGATGCTATTCAAACAATTTAACATGATATGTAGTTACAAAATCTAACCTAGTAGTTAACTTAGTTTAAATCCTGTTAATAGTTTGGGTGAGTTAATTTATAAGTTGGTGGGTTAACACAAGTTATGGTTTTCTTATATATAATAATTTAAAATAATATTGTTTTGGTAAAAAAAAAGAAACTAATTCAAAGCAAAACCTAGTTCAAGCTAAGCTCTAGATGATGGGTTATTGAGTTGAGCTGTTGGACCAAGCCAAGTTTTATTAGGGTGTTATTAATTCATATTAAATACCTACCCAGGTATGAAATTGTACTTTCAATGTTTTTGCCACTCACATTTCAAATGAGGAATGCAACTGCCACTATATAGAATACGAAGGTCATATCTATTTAGATATAAATTATTAAAGACTATTAATTGCTGATGATTTCTTGGTATGACACTGTTTACATTATAGGATATGAGCACTAATAATATCAAATTGTGACAACTTTTTTGGGCTCTTATTGCTTGGTATACCTTGCCTAGGATTCCTGCACACAATTGCAGTGGAACATGGTATACAAATGGAAGATCATATCTTTGACACCATCTGTTCTAAAGAGAAGTTTGCTTCTTCCTAGGCAGGAAAAAAGGAAAACATAATTCCATCTTTGGAAATCTGAGTTAAAGTGACATGTGCTTAAAAAACCCAATTACAAGTAGAAGGGCCTAGAACCCTATAAAGGTCTACAACCTAAAGAAGAGCCCAATTTAAATTGGCCTCTCAATCATCATAGCAATATACAAGAGCTAAGCCAATACAAGAGCTAAGCCAATAGTAGTGACAATAAGCGTGGATGGAACACCAAACTTCAAATGGCTCCAAAAGGTGATATTGTAACTAGGCTGGGCACGAAGAGATTGTTCACACACAATTATGTTTGC